>Ga0209498_1000082_pt1 | contig 50485 bp, 54 predicted proteins | sample WalLakDeSediment_FD_184131 | JGI IMG/M metagenome (GOLD analysis project Ga0209498, IMG submission 184131) | Lake sediment microbial communities from Walker lake, Nevada to study Microbial Dark Matter (Phase II) - Walker Lake 11/02/13 Deep... | ecosystem: Environmental > Aquatic > Freshwater >... | reverse complement strand
CGGGCGCGCTGGTCGAGCGGCGCGAAATCCCGCAGTGGTTCCTGAAGATCACCGCCTATGCCGACGAGCTGCTCGCGGCCCTCGACGAGCTGCCGGGCTGGCCCGAGCAGGTCCGCACGATGCAGGCAAACTGGATCGGCCGCTCCGAGGGGATCGAGCTGGATTTCAAGCTCGCCGCCGGGCCCGTCGCCGGCTACGACGCGCTCACGGTGTACACGACGCGTCCGGACACGCTGTTCGGCGTCACCTACATGGCAGTGGCCGCGGAGCACCCGCTGGCGGTACATGCCGCCCAGGACAGGCACGAGCTCGTCGGCTTCCTTGCCGAGTGTCGCGGCGCGCATACCACCGAGGCGGCGCTGGAAACGATGGAGAAGCGTGGCATGCCGCTGGGCCTCAGCGTCGTCCACCCGCTGACCGGCGCGGAAGTGCCCGTCTGGGTCGCCAATTTCGTCCTCATGGGTTACGGCACCGGCGCGGTCATGGCGGTGCCCGGGCACGACCGGCGCGACTGGGAGTTCGCCACGAAATACCAGCTGCCGATTCGCCAGGTCATCGCGCCGGCGGACGGCGGCGTCGCGGATCTCTCGCAAGAAGCCTTCGTGGATTACGGCACGCTCGTGAACTCCGCGGAGTTCGACGGCATGAGCTCGGCCGAGGCATTCGAGAAGCTTGCCGTGCGGCTCGAGGGCGAGGGCCGCGGGCGGCGACGGGTGAATTACCGGCTGCGCGACTGGAGTGTCTCCCGGCAACGCTTCTGGGGCTGCCCGGTGCCGATGATCCACTGTGCCGCATGCGGCTCCGTGCCCGTGCCGGACGACCAGCTGCCGGTGCGCCTGCCCGAGGACGTCACGCTCTCGGGAGCCGGCTCGCCGCTGAAGAGCATGGCGGAGTTCGTGGAGGTCGACTGCCCGCAGTGCGGCGGTGCCGCGCGGCGTGAGACCGACACCTTCGACACGTTCTTCGAGTCCTCCTGGTACTACGCGCGCTACTGCTCGGCGGACCAGGACCAGGCGATGCTGGACGAGCGCGCCCGCTACTGGCTGCCCGTGGACCAGTACATCGGCGGCATCGAGCACGCCATCCTGCACCTGCTCTACGCGCGCTTCTTCCACAAGCTGATGCGCGACGAGGGCCTCGTCGATTGCGACGAGCCCTTCGCCAACCTGCTCACCCAGGGCATGGTGCTGGCCGACTCCTTCTACCGGGACGACGCCGCGAGCGGCCGCACCTGGTTCAACCCGGCCGAGGTCGAGATGCAGCGCGACGAGAAAGGCCGCGTGCTGAGCGCCACGCTGAAGGCCGACGGCGCGCCGGTCGAACTCGGCGGCATGGGCACCATGTCGAAGTCGAAGAACAACGGCGTGGATCCGCAGGCGCTGATCGACCGCTACGGCGCTGACACGGTGCGCCTGTTCACGATGTTCGCCGCGCCGCCGGAGCAGAGCCTCGAGTGGTCGGACTCCGGCGTCGAGGGCGCGCAACGCTTCATGAAGCGACTCTGGCGCATCGTGCACGAGCATGTCAGCGCCGGCCCCGCGCCGGCCCTGGAGATCGATGCGCTGGACGGCACGCAGCAGGAGTTGCGCCGCCAGCTGCATGCCGCCATCGCCAAGGTCAGCGACGACGTCGGCCGCCGCTACACATTCAACACGGCGATCGCCGCGGTAATGGAGCTGCTCAACTCGCTCGGCAGGCATGCAGGGCGCGAGCCGCAGGATCGCGCGTTGCGCCAGGAAGCGTTCGAGGCGGTCGTGCTGGTGCTCGCGCCGATCGTGCCGCACGCCTGCCACGCCCTCTGGTCGGCGCTGGGTCGCCAGGGCGCGGTGGTGGATCAGCCCTGGCCCGCCCATGATCCGGCCGCCCTTGTGCAGGACGAGGTGGAGCTCGTCGTACAGGTGCAGGGCAAGCTGCGCGGGCGGATTCGCATCGCGCGCGACCTGCCCGAGCACGAGATTCACGCGGCCGCGCTGGCCGAGGAAAACGTCGCCCGCTTCGTCGCGGGACGCGTGGTCCGCAAGGTGATCGTCGTGCCCGGCCGACTCGTCAACATCGTGGTCTGAACGATGCTTCGCCTGCGTTCCATCGCCTTCTCCTGCGCACTGCTCGCGGTCTCGGCCTGTGGGTTCCAGCTGCAGGGCGTCACGGCCTTTCCGCCGGAACTCTCGGCCGTGTACCTGGCGGTGCCGGACCCGAACTCGGACCTCGCGTTCCAGCTGCGCCGCTCGCTGACCGCGGCGGGCATGACGCTGGTCGGGAGCGCGCCCGAAGCCACGGCGACTGTCAGGATCACCAACGAAAACTACGGGCGGCGCGTCAAGTCCGTGTCGGCGCAGAACCGGCCGACGGAGTTCGAGGTTTTTTACCAGGTCGAATACATGGTCTCGACCCCGGACGAAATCCTGGTGCCGCGCCAGCCGCTCGCCCGCGCGCGCATCTTCCCCTACAGCGAGCGCGACATCCTCGGCAAGCAACAGGAAGAAGAACTGTTGCGTGATGCCCTGGCGCGCGAGATCGCCGGCGTCATCACGCGGCGGCTCGCGGACCCGGGGAGTTGAGCCCGGCGGACGTCGCCACGCTCGGCGCGGGGCACGAAGCGGCGGCGCGCGCGTTGCTCGAGCGCTACGGCCTCGAGCTGCGGACGGTTCCTCCTGAGGCGCCGATTCCGGGTTCCTGGTGGGGCGAGCGCGAGGCCGGCCTGCAGGGCGCCGTGCTGTATGCGCGTCCCGACACGCCGCTGCACTCCGTGCTGCACGAGGCCTGCCATTTCGTGTGCATGGACGCCGCGCGCCGCGCCGCCCTCGACACCGATGCGGGCGGTGGTTACGACGAGGAGAACGGCGTCTGCTACCTGCAGGTGCTGCTGGCAGAGGAGCTGCCGGGCTACGGCCGCGCGCGCGTGCTGGCCGACATGGACGCGTGGGGCTACTCGTTCAGGCTGGGTTCGGCGCTGGCCTGGTTCGAGCAGGATGCCGAGGACGCGCGCGCTTGGCTGCTCGCCTGTGGGCTGATCAACACGCGGGACAGGCCGACCTGGCGGCTGCGCGCCGCCTGAGGCAGCCGGGCGGTCAGGGCAGGAGCTTGCCGCGGTGGTCGAACGGCACGGTACGCACGAAGCCGCTGCCCAGGTGCAGCCGGCCGCGCACCCGATAGTCCATGGCCGCATCAGGACGGCCCGCGAAATCGATCGCCTGGCGCAGCACGTCGAATACCGAGGTCGTGACCACGACCAGGGTTTCGGCCTCGCCGAGGCGCGGCAGTTCGAAGGGGTTGTTCGTGACGCCCCGCGCGAGGCGGCGGTTGTTCAGTTCGAGCTCGAAGTCGAGTCCGTCCACGGCGATCGCACGGTTGTTCGGGTTGACCAGGCGCAGCCCCACTGCGAAGCGCTGCTCCAGCGAGCCGGGCGCGGGCTCCAGCAGCTGCAGGCTCGTGACCCGCACCTCGGGCGCCTCCAACGAGCTGACGCTCGCGCAACCGGCGGCAGCCAGCACCAGCAGCAAGGCGAAAAGGCGGGCAGGGCGGTTGGGCATGGCGTGCGCTCCAGGGATGACCGGGCAAGGCCGGCATTATATGCCGCGGGCTGCGAGCGCGTTGCGGCAGGCCGCCGTCGCTGCCTACACTGGGGCGCCCCTGGTCGAAGCGCTTTGCGCGGAGGAGTGACGCAGATGCCCACCTTGTTCGAGAAGATCATCGCCGGAGAGCTGCCCGCCGACTTCGTCTATCGGGACGAGCGCGTGGTGGCGTTTCGCGATATCCACCCGCAGGCGCCGGTGCACGTGCTTATCATCCCGGTGAAGCCTATCCCGACCGCGAACGACATCGCCGACGAGGACGCCGGGCTGGTCGGGCACATGTTCTGCGTGGCGCGTGACGTCGCGCGCGCCGAGGGCATCGCGGACGACGGTTACCGGCTGATCATCAACTGCAACACCCACGGCGGCCAGGAGGTTTATCACCTGCACCTCCACCTGCTCGGCGGGCGGCGGCTCGGCCGCATGCTCCCGGCCCAATGAGCGTCGCCGCGCTGATGCTGGTCGCCGGGGCCGCCTTCGATCCAGCCGCGCTGGCGCGCTTCGCGGATCTCGCGCTGAGCTGTATCCACCGCGAATACCCGAACAAGATCGCCCATGTGCTGGACGGCGACGAGGACGCGCTTCCGCCGCGCGAGCTGACGCCGATCTTCTGGGGCTGCTTCGACTGGCATTCCTCGGTGCACGGCCACTGGCTGCTGGCCCGCCTCGCGCGGCTCGAGCCGGCGGCGGAGTTTGCCCCCGCGGCCCGCGCCGCGCTCGAGCGCAGCTTCACCGCGGCGGGCGTGCAAGGCGAACTGGATTACATGGGCGCGCCCGGCCGCGAGGGCTTCGAGCGACCCTACGGGCTGGCGTGGCTGCTGCAACTCGGCGCGGAGCTGCGCGAGTGGGACGACCCCGATGCGCAGCGCTGGGCGGGCATGCTCGCTCCTCTCGAAGCGCTGGCCTCGGAGCGCCTGCGCGACTGGCTGCCGAAGCTGGCCTACCCGATTCGCGGCGGCGAGCATTCACAGACCGCGTTTGCATTCGGCCTGGCGCTGGACTGGGCGCGGACCGCCGGCGATGCCGCGCTCGAGGCGCTGCTCGTAGTGACGTCGCGTGAGCTCTACCTGGCGGACCGGCGCTGTCCGCTGGACTACGAGCCTTCCGGCCACGATTTCCTCTCGCCCTGTCTTGCCGAGGCGGACCTCGTGCGGCGCCTGCTGCCGGCCGGGGAGTTCGCCGCCTGGCTGGCGGAGTTCCTGCCCGGTATCCCGGAGGATGCGGGCCCAGAGTGGTTGCCGACGGCGCGGGTCACCGACCGGGTGGATGGCAAGCTTGCGCACATCGACGGCCTGAACCTGAGCCGCGCCTGGATGCTGGAGGGGATCGCGGCGGGCCTGCCCGTCGGCGACCTGCGCCGGATCAGCCTGCGGGCGGCCGCCGCGGCGCACGCCAGCGCCGGACTCGAGGGCGTCAGCGACGAGCATTACTCGGGCAGCCACTGGCTGGGGAGTTTCGCGACCTACCTGGTCACGGGGCGGGGCTTGCCGGCGGGCGCGCGCGATTGCGCCTGCGATCCCTCAGGCGGCCCGGCCGAACCGGAAGGGCACTAGCCGCAGGGGCGTCGTCAGCAGCAGGACGGCGACCAGCGCCGGGCCGAACGGCACGTCCAGCGCCAGGGCGAGCATGAACCCGGCAACGTAGGCGCCGGCGCCGAGCAGGGTGCTGACCCGCAGCGCCCGCATCCAGCCGCGCGCGAGGCGGAACGCCACCCACGGCGGAATGAACAGCATCGCGAACGTGGCCATGACGCCCATGGTGCTGATGCCCAGCACGACGCCGCCGACGAGGAGGGCCTCGAGGCAGAGCTCGTGCGGCCAGGCCGGCTGGCGATTGGCCCGGAAGTGACCGGGAAACAGGCGCGTGATCAGCAGCCTGCGCGCGAGCCAGTGCCCGCACAGTATGGTCGCCGCCAGCAGCAGCGCCGCGCCCAGCAGGTGCGGCAGCGAGGTGAAGTACAGCTGGCCGTTCAGCAGGTTCATGGCCGCCATGTTGGCGTCGTGGCCGTATTTCGCGAGCAGCATCACGGCGGCCCAGCCGCCGAGCAGCATCACGGCATAGTGCTCGTTGCGGGTCGAGCGCGTGAGCGCCCGGGCGATGCCGCCGAGCGCGGCGCCGAGCAACGCAAACAGCGCGACCGGACCGTGTACCAGCGCGCCGACCACGCCTCCGGCCGCGGCGAGCTGGGCGACCCCGAGGCCGGACAGCCATTGCTCGCGCATCCGGAGGAACGCGCCGAGCAGCGGCAGCGCGACGGCGAGCATCAGGCCGGTGGCGAGCGGTACCCTGAACAACGGATCCCAGGCGAGACTCAGGGACATAGCGGCACGATCCGGTGGCAGGTGGCCTCGAGGAAGGCCGTGTCGTGGCTCACCATCAGCACGCCCCGCTCGGGGGCCAGGGTCTCGAGCTCGGTCAGCAGCAGCTCGATCGCCTCCTGGTCGAGGTTGTTGGTGGGCTCATCGAGCAGCACGAGCCGCGCCGGGCCCATCAGGCAGGCCCAGGCGTGCAGCAGCTGGAACTCGCCGCCGCTCATCTCGTCGAGGCAGCGATGGCAAAGCGCGGCCATGCGCGCGGGCAGTCCTGTCGTGCCGACCGACGCGATGCGCAGCACTTCCTCCCCGGTGAGCGGCAGTTCCGGCGGCCGCTCGGGGCGCTGCCGGTGGTGCGCGACCGTGACCTCCGGGGGGCGGTGCAGGCTGCCCCCGAACAGGCGCGCCTCGCCGAGGATGAGCTTGAGCAGCGTGGTCTTGCCCACGCCGTTGATGCCCTTGAGGCCGAGCACCTCGCCGGGCGAGAGAATGAAAGAAACAGGGCCGACCACCGGTTGCGCGTAGCCGGCCCTTACGTCGATCAGCGTCAGCAGTGGGGCCTTGTCGGTCAAACGCTCTCCAGGCGGGCGACCCAGCTCTCGATCAGCGCCACATAGTCGTCCATCGTGCCGTTCTCCGGAACATTGTTGGTCATCCGGAACACCGGCCAGCCGAGCTCCCGCGCCACGCGCTCGGGACCGCGCGCGGACTCGTACACCATGTGGAAGACCACGCCTGGCTTGCCCTCGAGCTCGCCGACGAGCTGCCGGATATGGCGCGCCGTCGGCGGAATGCCCGGCAGGGGCTCCAGGTAGCCGAGCACCGGCACGCCGAGCCGCTCCATCAGGTAATCCGCGTCCTTGTGATACAGGAGCGCGCCGGGGGCATCGGCGACCCGCGCCCGCCAGCCCTCGACCTCCTGCGCCATCCGCGCCGCAAAGGCCTGGGCATTCGCCCTGAAGGTCGCGGCGTTGGCGCCATCGAGTCCCGCGAGCACCTCGGCGAGCGCCTCGGCCGCGACGCCCATGCGCAGCGGGTCGAAGTACATGTGCGGATTGCCCCCGGGGTGCACGTCGCCGAGCGCCCGGTCGGCCGGCGTGCCCGCGGCGAGGAGCGGCACCGTCGCCGCGGCCTCGAAGTAGCCCGTACGGCCCGGCAGCAGGCGCGGGTTGGCCGCGCCCTGGATCGCCGCCGGCAACCAGCCGAGCTCGAGCTCCCCGCCGACCGCGACCAGCAGGTCGGCGCGCCGCAGCCCCACCATCATGCTCGGCCGGGCCTCGAGGTAGTGCACGTCGCGGTCGCCGGGCGCGAGCACGACGACGTTGACGTGCTCACCCCCGACGGTCCGCGCGAGCATGCCCATGTTGGGCGTGGTGGCCGCGACCTCGAGCGCCGCCGCGGAGAGCGGCGCGCCGAGGAGCAGCACGAGTGAAAGGAGCAGTGTTCGCATGCCGCCCTCCCTAGAACGTGTGCGCGCCGTGCACGCCGAGGCTCATCTGGAACTGCAGGAACACCTGGTTGAAGGTCTCGCGCTCGCCGTCGACCGCGATGTCGCCGCGGCTGTACTGCAGCCTGAGGCGCGAGAACTCGGTCGGCATGAAGTTCAGCACCGCGGAGTAACGGCGCGAGTCGTCCCAGTCCTCGCCGTTACCGCGCCCGGTCCTGTTGGTCAGGCCGACCTGGTCGATGCGCACGCCGGTATTCCAGCGCGGCGCCAGGCCGTACAACGCCTGCAGGTAATAGCCGTCCTGCCGCTCGTTGAAGGACTGCTCGTTGCGCACGTCGCCGATCTGCCACTCGGCGGCAGGATCGTCGCAGTCGATGCCGGCCGGGTGGCAGGCGAAATAGACGTCGCGGCGATCGATGTCGCGCTTCCGGTAGTAGTACTCGCCCTGCAGCTTGAATGCGCCCTGGCCGCCGACGGAGCCGGCCGGGGTGTACTTGTACACGCCGTCCACGCCCCAGAAGCTCGCCGTGCCCTCGTGGTCCTCGTAGCGCGTGCTGTGCTCGACGGTGTTCTGGAAGCTGCTGGCGTAGCCGTAGGACGCGCCGACCTGCAGGGCGTGAGCGAAGCCCAGGTCCGGCGCGAATTTCGCGAAGCCCGTGAACAGGCGCGGCCCGGAGGCTTCCTCGAGAATACGCTCCGTGCCGTTGACCGGCGCCACTTCGCCGATGTGATTCGCGATCCCGGCGGTCTCGCCCTGCAGGGCCTCCACGCCGATGCGCAGGTACTGGGTCGTCGGCGCCAGCCAGGTCAGCTGGACGCCGGTTTCCTGGAGGCCGTGATCGCTGAACAGCAGTTCATTGACCAGCGGGCGATCGAAGAAGTCCCAGCTGTGCGGGTGCTGCTTGTTGATGTAGCCGATGTCGCTCAGGAACTTGCCGAACTTGGCCTGCAGTCCCGCCGGCAGCGCGCGGGTGGTGACGAAGGCCTCCTCCAGCTCGATGTCGTCGCCGTCAAAGACGAACATCACGAACGCGTCGAAGTAGGGGTCCACGGTCGCGGAGAACGCGAACTCGACCTCGCGCAGGTTGAAGCCGCGCTCCAGCCCGCCGTGCCCGTCCTCGCTGCCATGATCGTGCCCGCCGCCCATGGCGAAGCCGTCGGCTTCCTCGATGATCTCGAAGGCCTCGCCGTGCACGTTGTCCCAGTAATAGGCGCCGTCGACGATCACCGACATCGCCGGGTTGAAGGCCGTGGCCGAACTGGCCTGGCCGCCGATGGGCTTGACCGTCTGGCGCAGGTTCGTGGGATCCAGCGGGTCGCGTTGCGGGCCGGTCGGCTCAGCCATCACGGGTGCCGCGCAGAGGGCCGCCAGGAGGGCGCCCGGGAGAATCTTCTTCATGTCTGTGTTCCTCGCCTGATGTTGCTTAGGTCTGCATTGCAGCGTGGACGTCCCGGTCGCGCGCGAATCTCATTGATCACGGCAGACGGAACGGCGCTGCGCGGACCGGCCCGTGAGCCGGTCCCGACGGCGGGACAGCGATCCCGCCGGAATCAGCCGAAAAGAGCGGGCGGCCCGCGCGGCAGCGGGCAGGGGGCGGGGGATGCGCGGCGCGGATCGGAAAACGCGGCGCGCGGCGCGGGGGAGAGGTGCGGCAGCAGGGTCTTGTCGACCGCGGCGACGGGCGCGTCGCCGCCGCGCTCGACCACCAGGCAGATTTCGCAGGGCCCATCTGCCGCATGCAGATCGAAGACATGGTGCAGGTCCCAGGCCGCAAAACGCAGCACGACCACCAGCGCCACCATCCAGGCGAAGCGCTCGAGCCGAAGAGGCAATGTGGGATTGCGTGTTTTCATATGCGGTTACCGGCCCGGTAAGATAACCCGGTTGATCCGTCCTTCCAAGCCCATTATTCAGGGCTTGCGCGCGAATTCGCCGTGCTACACTGCGACTGCGATGAAACTCCTCGGGAAAAGATCACCCACCCGTGCCCCTCTCGCCGGAACAGCTTGAGGCCGGCCTTGCCCGTCGCCTCGCGCCCGCCTACCTGATCGCCGGAGACGAACCGCTGCTCATCCAGGAGTGCGCGGATGCGATTCGTCGTCGGGCCAGGGAGCTGGGCTTTGCCGAGCGGGAAGTGTACGCGGTGGAACGGGGCTTCGACTGGGCCGCCTTTGCGGGCGAGCTGTCCAGCCTGTCCCTGTTCGCCGCGCGGCGCCTGATCGAGCTGCGCCTGAAAACGCCCGCGGCCGCGGACGGCGGCGCAGAGCTGTTTGCGCGTTTCGCGGCAAATCCGCCCGACGACATCCTGTTGCTCGCAATCTCGCCGAAGCTCGGCGGGCGCGGCCAGCAGCCCGCGTGGGTGAAAGCGTTCGCCCAGGCCGGAGAGCTGGTGGAGGTTCGCCCGGTCGAGCCGCCCGAGCTACCGTCTTGGATCCAGGGCCGCCTGCGGCGCGCCGGGCTGCGCGCGGACGCGGAGGCGGTGCGGCTGCTCGCCGAGCGCGTCGAGGGCAACCTGCTCGCCGCGCACCAGGAAATCGAGAAGCTGCGGTTGCTGCACGGCGAGGGTGAGCTGGACGCCGAGGCGGTGCGCGCGGCGGTGGCCGACAGCGCGCGTTTCGATATCTTCAAGCTGGCCGACGCGGCCGTGGCGGGGGACCTCGCCCGCGCGCTGCGTATCCTCGCGGGCCTGCAGGCCGAGGGACTCGCGATCCCCCAGGTCCTGTGGCCGCTGGTGCGCGAGATTCGCGGCCTCGTGCGGGTGCGGTGGCTGATGGACGAGGGTCTTGCGCTGCAGGCGGCGATGCAGCGCGCCGGCGTCTGGCGCAATCGCACGGGCATGGTGGCGCGCGCGCTTGCGCGCCACGACGGGCGGTCTCTCCGGGATCTCGCCCGGCACGCCGCGCTGGTGGATCGCGTGTCCAAGGGCGCGCTGCCCGGCAACCTCGTCACCGCGCTGCCGGAAGAGGGCGCCGGCAAGGTGTCGCGCGGCGATGCCTGGGTTGAACTCGTTGAGCTCGTGAGGGGCATCGCGGGGCCAGGGCGGCGCGCTGCATGAGCAGTCTCGGCAGCCTCAACCCGATGGGCATTTTCGGCGGCACCTTCGACCCGATCCATTACGGCCACCTGCGCAGCGCCTTCGAGCTGCTCGAGGCCGTCGAGTTTTCGGAGATCCGCTTTCTCCCTGCGGCCAACCCGCCTCACCGGGACGCGACACATGCCGATGCCGCGACGCGCACAGCGCTCGTGCGCGCCGCCATCGAAGACGAGCCGCGCTTCGTCCTCGACGACCGGGAGTTGCGCCGCGAGGGCCCCTCCTACTCGGTGGACACCTTGCTCGACCTGCGCGCGGAACATGCGCACCGCTCGCTCTGCCTGATCATCGGCATGGATGCATTCCTGGGACTGCCGCAGTGGCACCAGTGGCGGGAGATCCTGCAGCTGGCACACCTGGTCGTCGCGCACCGCCCCGGCTGGCAGGCGCCGCAGTCCGGCGCGCTCGGCGAGCTGCTGGCCGACCGGGGCACACACCGGGTCGGCGACCTGCACGAAGCCCGCGCGGGGCGCGTCTACATCCGCGCCGTGACCCAGCTGGAAATTTCATCGAGTGCGATCCGCGAACTCATTCGCGCGGGCCGCGATCCCCGTTACCTGGTGCCCGATCCGGTCTGTCGGCTGCTGGCCGAATCGGGCTGTTACAGCGCAGCCACAGAGAGGAATTGATGGCGGAAGAATCCTTGCAGAAAACGGTACTGGATGCCCTCGAGGACATGAAGGCGCGAGATGTCGTCGTGATCGACGTCCGTGGGCTTACAAGCATTGCCGACAGCATGGTGATCGCGAGCGGCACCTCGGACAGGCACGTGCGCTCCGTGGCCGAGAGCGTCGTCGAAAAATGCAAGGAGAGCGGGCAGAGGCCGCTGGGCGTGGAGGGCCTCAAGGACGGCGAGTGGGTGCTCGTGGACCTGCAGGACATCGTCGTCCACGTGATGCTGCCGCGGGTCCGCGATTTCTATAACCTGGAAAAGCTCTGGGCCCCGCCGGCCCGGCCCGGTCGCGTCACGGCGAAGGCCTGAACACCCGTGCGGCTCAGGCTCGTCGCCGTCGGCACGCGGATGCCTGGCTGGGTGGACGAGGGCTTCAAGGATTACGCCGGCCGCATGCCGCGCGAGTGCCGGCTGGAACTGCGCGAGGTGGCCCTGGGCCGGCGCAGCCGCGGCGCTGACACGGCCCGCGCGGTCAGCACCGAAGGCGAGCGCCTGCTGGCGGCCTCCGAGGGCTGCCTGCGGGTCTGCCTCGACGTCCGGGGCGCCGCGGTGGACACCGCCGGCCTCTCCCGCAGGCTCGCCGGCTGGCTCCAGGACGGGCAGGACGTGGCGTTGCTCGTCGGCGGTCCCGACGGGCTGGCGCCCGAGTGTCTCGGCGCGGCGCGCTGGCGCTGGTCGCTGTCCCCGCTGACGCTGCCGCACGGGTTGGTCCGGGTCCTCGTCGCCGAGCAGCTCTACCGTGCCTGGACGGTGCTCTCGGGTCACCCGTATCACCGCGAATGAGTCGCCGCGCCGGCTTGTGCCGCCGGCGCCCAGCGGGGAAACTGGCGGAATGGATTTCCCGAACCTGGTGCTTGCCTCCGGCTCGCCCCGGCGCCTGCAATTGCTCGCCGCGCTGGGGCTGGCGTGCGAGGTCGCGCCCGTGAACATCGACGAGACGCCGCGTCACGGCGAATTGCCTGCGGATTACGCGCGTCGGCTCGCCGCAGAGAAGGTTGCGCTCGCCGTGACGCGGCATCGCGCCGACCGGCTCGTGCTCGCCGCGGATACGGTGGTGGCGCTCGGCGAGGAGATTCTCGGCAAGCCGGCCGACGCCGCCGATGCTGCCCGGATGCTGCGGCGCTTGTCCGGGCGCCTGCATGAAGTCCACACGGCCGTGGCCGCCAGCCGCGACGGCGTCACCGCCTTTCGCCTGTCGAGCAGCGAAGTGACCTTTCGCAACCTGCTGAACCGGGAGATCGAGGCCTACGTGGCGACCGGCGAGCCGCTCGACAAGGCCGGCGCCTATGGCATCCAGGGCCTCGCCGCGATCTTCGTGACGCGGCTGTGCGGCAGCTACACCGGGGTGGTCGGCCTGCCGCTGTGCGAGACCGCGGACCTGCTGGCCGCCTTCGGCATCGACGTGCTGGGGCTGCAGCCCGGGCCCGGCGCATGAGCGAAGAGATTCTCGTCAACGTGACTCCGCGCGAGACCCGGGCGGCCTTGCTCGAGAACGGCGTGCTGCAGGAGATCTTCATCGAGCGCACCAGCCGACGCGGGCTGACCAGCAACATCTACAAGGGCCGGGTCCAGCGGGTGCTGCCCGGCATGCAGGCGGCCTTCGTGGATGTCGGCCTGGAGCGCACCGCGTTTCTGCACGCATCCGACATCACGCGCGGCCGCGAGCCGGCTGCGGAGACGGAGCTCGAGCGGGAGCCGCACATTCGCGAACTGATCACCGAGGGCCAGGACATCATCGTGCAGGTCGTCAAGGACCCGCTCGGCACCAAGGGCGCGCGCCTCACGACCTTCGTCACCATGCCGTCGCGCTATCTCGTGCACCTGCCGTTCGGACGCGGCGTCGGCGTGTCGGCGCGCATCGAGGACGAGGAGGAGCGCGGGCGCCTGCGCGGCATCCTCGAGGACATCTCGGCGGACAGCAGCGGCGGGTGGATCGTCCGCACGGCCGCCGAGGGCGCCCCGCGCGATGCGCTCAGGGCCGACCTGATCTTCCTGCAGAAACTGTGGGAGGCGGTGGATGCGCAGGGGCGCCGGTGCCCGCCCGGCACGCTGGTGCATGCGGACCTCGACCTGCCGCTGCGATTGTTGCGCGACCTGCTCGCGCCGCGCGTCGAGCGGGTGCGTGTCGACGACCCGGAGGTCTACGGGCGCATGAAGCGCTTTGCCGCGAGCTTCATCCCGGAGATGGAACCGAAGGTGCAGGAGTACGCCGAGCCGCGCCCCATCTTCGACCTGCACGGCGTTGAGGACGAGATCGCCCGCGCGCTCGAGCGCAAGGTGCCGCTGAAGTCCGGCGGCTACCTCGTGCTGGACCAGACCGAGGCGATGTCGACGATCGACGTGAACACCGGCGCCTATGTCGGCCATCGCAACCTGGAGGAGACGATTTTCCGCACCAATCTCGAGGCTGCGCAGGCGATCGCGCGGCAGATCCGGCTGCGGAACCTCGGCGGCATCATCATTGTCGACTTCATTGACATGGAGGAAGAGGATCATCGCGCGCAGGTGCTGGCCGCATTCGAGCGCGCGCTCGAGCACGACCATGCGCGCAACCAGATCAGCGAGGTGTCGCGGCTCGGACTGGTGGAGATGACCCGCAAGAGGACGCGGGAAAGCCTGGAACACATCCTCTGCCAGGCCTGCCCGGCCTGTCATGGTCGCGGCTCCGTGAAGACGCCGGAGACCGTGTGTTACGAGATATTTCGCGACATCCTGCGCCAGTCGCGGCAGTTTGAATTCCAGGAGCTGCTGGTGCTCGCGCATCCCGAGGTGCTCGACCTGCTGGTCGACGAAGAAGCTTCGGGGCTTGCGGAACTCGAGTCCGCCACCGGCAAGCCGATCAGGCTGCAGGCCGAGTCCGGCTACTCGCATGACCAGTACGATGTTGTTCCGATCTAGCAGGCGTTGCCCCACGGCCGATGCCAGGGTAGACCCGTGGCCGGCCTGATTCGCAGGTTCTGGCGGATCAGCGCGGCGGCGTTTGCCGGCGTCGTGATCCTGCTGGCGGTCCTCGTGGGCCTGGCGCGGCTGGCGCTCGTTCAGGTCCCGGAGTACCGCGGCCAGATTGAGAGCTGGGCCGGCGAGGCGCTGGGCTGGCCCGTTGCGATCGGCGCGATGGATGCCCGCCTGGGGCTGCGCGGACCCGAGCTGCGGTTCACCAACGCGCGCATCCTCACTCGCGATCGCGAGAGCACGCTCGTCGTGGCAGCCACCGGCTCGATGCGGTTCGACAGTCTTTCTCTGCTGCGCGGACAGTTGCGCCCGGGCGCCGTCAGCCTGGCCGGGGTGTCGCTGCGCATCGAGCGCAACATCGAGGGGCGCTGGCGCATCTTCGGCGATGCGGGCCCGGCGCTCGCCGAGCGCGTATCCGCACCCGACGAGGATGGGACCGACCTGCCGCGCATCGAGGATCTTCCGGCCGGCCAGCTGCGGCTCGAGGACCTGCGGGTGGAGTTCGAGGACCAGTTCCGCAAGCACGGCCCGTGGGAGTTCCAGGTCGACGCGCTTGAGCTCATGCTTGGCGGCGGCCAGCTCGAGTTGTCGATTGCGGGCATGCTGCCTGAGGCCCTGGGCAGGAAACTCGCCTTGTCGGCCTTGATCACCGCGCAGGACGAGCGCGGCCGCCCGCGCGACTGGAGCGGCGGGGTGTCATTTACCGCGCTGGACCTGCAAGCGGTGGGCGAGGCGATCGGGCGGCCGGACAGGGTGCCGGCGACCGGCATCGTGGACGGCAATCTCTCCGCCAACGCGGACGAGACCGGTCTTGTCCGCCTTGCGGGCGACATCCTGGCGCGCGATCTGCGCCTGCCGGAGGCGCCCGCATACCGCGCCGCTTCGCCACATTCGCCTTACGATCACCTCGGCGCCGCATTCGAGTGGGTGCGCACCGCGGACGGGTGGCATGCGCGGGTCACGGACCTGGACGTGGAGCGCAACGCGCGGCGCTGGGTCAGCCCGGCCGCCGCCATCATGTTCGAGAGCGACGGGACGGTGCGCCGGATCGAGGCGCGACTGGATCATGCGGAGCTGGCAGACCTCGCCCCGCTCGCGGGCTGGCTGCCGGCGGCAAGCGGCGAAATGGTCGAGCAACTGGCGCCCACGGGCGCGGTGCGCGCCCTCGAGGCGCACCTGGACCTGCCCGCAGACCAGGGCCTGCCTCCGGACGTTTACGTGAATGCGCGCATCGAGAACCTGTCGCTGGAAGCGCACGAGCGCTGGCCCGCCCTCCGCAACGTATCGGGAAGCATCGCCGGCGACCTGTACGCGGGCAGCGTCGAGCTCGACACGCGCGAGGCCGAGGTGGCGCTGCCGTGGATGTTTCGCGAACCGATCGTGTTGGCCGCGGCGAAGGCGACGGTTTACTGGGTCCGGGACGGGCAGCACATCCAGCTGCGCGCGCCGCGCTTCGCGCTGGTCAATGACGACGCCTCCGCCGCCGGCGAGGCGGCGCTGACGATTCCCTCGGACGGCAGCTCGCCGCAGCTCGAGATCGAGGCCGTGGTGCGCGATATCCGGCTCGCGGCGGCGTCTCGCTACATCCCCGTGAACAAGACGCCGGTCAAGGTGGTCGCGTGGCTTGACGACGCCTTGCTGGCGGGCCGTGTCGACGAGGCGCGCCTGGTGTTGAGCGGCGCCACGCGCAAGTTTCCCTACCGGGACGGCGGCGGCCGGTTCAAGGCCGAGTTCGATATCGTCGAGGGCGCGCTCGACTTCGATCCTGACTGGCCCAACGTGACCGGCCTCGATGCCGGGGTGCGGTTTGAGAACGAGGGGCTGTGGGCCGACGTCCGCGGCGCTCGCCTGCTCGATGTCGAAGCGGGTCCGGCCAAGGTGGCCATCCCCGACCTGGCCAGGGGCAAGCTGGCGATCACTGGCGAGGCCCGTGGCAGCCTGCCGGCCTTCCGCGAGTTCGCGCTTGCGGCCGAGCAGCTCGAAGGAATTCTCGGTCCCGGCCTGGAGCCGGCGGAATTCACCGCGGGGCGTGTCTCGGCCGAGATCGACCTGTCGTTGCCGCTCCTGGCGCTGGCCGATTTCCGGGCGCGGGTGGAGTTGCGGATCGTCGGCGGGGTCGCCGGCTACCAGTTTCTCGGCGAGCCGCTGCGCGACATCGATGCGCAGCTGAGCATCGACAATGCGCGGGTCTCGGCCCGCGATGTATCGGCGACCCTCGCGGGCTGGCCGGTCAATGCGGACGTCGTGGCCGATGACGATGGCGCGGTCCGGCTCGAGGCCCGCGGTCGGCTGGATGCAAGCGGGCTCGCCCAGGTGCTGCGCACGCCGTTCCACGGCCTGGTAACCGGCGAAGGCGACTGGGAAAGCGAGCTGCGTTTTCCGGCGCCGGGCAGTCCCGCGCCGCTGCGCCTGGAGATCTCCTCGCTGCTGGAAGGTTTCGCGAGCGACTTGCCCGAGCCGTTTCGCAAGCGGGCCGGCGAGGCACGCGGCTTGCGGGTGCGCGCGGAGTTTCCGGACAGTGAGCTGATGGACCTCGAGTTCGAGTGGAACGACACGCTGCAGGTTTCCGCAAGGGTCGACCGGTCGGGCCCGGCGCCCGTGTTCGCGGCGGTGCCCGGCGCCATCGAGGGCGAGCCGCCGGGGCTGGTGTTCCGCGGCACGATCGATCGGCTGGACCTCGGCGCATGGCTCGGGATCGAACTGCCTGGCGAGGTCACGACCGGCGCGCTCACCGAGGCCATCGCCGGCGGAAGACTGCTCGTCGGTGCAGTGTCGGCGCCGCTCATCAGGCTCGAGGATGCGCTGTTCGAGTTGTCCCGTGGCGATGACCGGTGGCGGCTGGAGGTCGCGGCCGATCGCACGCAGGGCCACGTGGAAGTTCCGTTCACCCTGTACGGCGACGAGCCTGTCGTCGTGCGCCTGGATCAGCTCTGGCTCGGCGGCGCCGCGGCCGAAGACCCCGACGCCGCGCCGGCCGTCCTGCATCCCGCGAAGGTGCCGGCGCTCGACATCGAGATCGAGGACGTGTACTTGGGCACGGTTCGCGTCGGCAGCGTCTCGGCCCGCGTCCTGCACGAGGCCGATGGCATCGAACTGATCGGGCTCGAGGCGATCGGCCAGGGGTTTATCCTCCAGGCCGAGGGCAGCTCGCGCCTGTCCGCAACGATCGACGAGTCTCGTCTCGGCATCCGTATCAGCAGCGACAACGTCGGCCAGACGCTGGAGTTCACCGGCTTCAGGCGCAGCATGGAAGCGAGGGAGGGGCGTTTCGAAGCCGAGGTCAGCTGGCGGGGAGGGCTGCGCAGCGACTGGCTTGCAGTGATGGAGGGCGAAGGATCCATCATGATTCGCGACGGCAAGCTGGTCGGCGTCGAGCCCGGCGCCGGACGCGTGTTCGGCCTGCTGAGCATCCAGGCGCTGCCGCGCCGTCTCGCGCTGGATTTCAAGGACGTATTTGGCGAAGGCACTTCCTTCGACCGGATCACGGGGGACTTCCGCTTCGCGAACGGCCACGCGTTGACCGAGAACCTGCTGATGCGCGGGCCCTCCGCGGACATGGTGGTCGTCGGGCGCACCGGGCTCGTCGCACGAGATTACGACCAGACCGCGGTGATCGCTGCGGATCTTGGCCGGACCCTGCCGGTGGCGGGCGCGGTCGTCGCCGGTCCCGCGGTAGGGGCCGCGCTGTACCTGCTGTCCGAGATCCTGCGCAAGCCGTTCCAGGCCCAGGTCACCTACCGGATGACCGGCCCGTGGGAGAACCCCGTGATCGAAAAGCTCGCGGCCGGCAGCACGGCGCCGCGGCCCGAGCCACCCGAAGCGATGCCCGGGCCGGGCGTCCCGGAGCGCGAGGACTGATGCCGCGCGCCGCCGTCATCCAGATGTGCTCCGGGCCCGATCCCGCGGCCAATCTTGCGGTTGCCGGACCGCTGCTCGAGGCAGCGGCCGAGGCCGGCGCATGCCTGGCCGTGTTGCCCGAGAACTTCTCGTTCCTCGGGCGCGGCGAGGCCGATCGCGTGGCCTTTGCCGAGGAATCGGGCCGCGGCCTCGCGCAGGACTTCCTGGCCGCCCGGGCGCGGGAGCTCGAGATGTGGATCGTCGGCGGGACGCTGCCCGTGCTGGCGCCTGGCGAGTCGCGGCCCCGCGCCGCCAGCATCCTCTACGACGCCAGCGGCCAGGCTGTGGCCCGCTACGACAAGCTGCACCTCTTCGACGTCCGCTTGCCCGGCGCCGACGAAGGCTACCGCGAATCGGCCGGCACCGCCCCCGGCGAAAGCGTCGTCGTGGCGGACTCGCCCTTGGGGAGGCTGGGCCTGGCCGTCTGTTACGATGTACGCTTCCCGGAGCTGTTTCGGAGCATGATCGACGCGGGCGTCGAGGCGATTTCGCTGCCCGCGGCGTTCACTGTGCCCACCGGCAGGGCGCACTGGGAACTGCTGGTGCGCGCGCGGGCCGTGGACAACCTCTCGTTCGTGCTGGCCGCCGCCCAGTGCGGCGAGCACGAGGGCGGTCGCAGGACCTGGGGCCACTCGATGATCGTCGATCACTGGGGCCAGGTGCTGGCACAGCGCCCGGAGGGTGTCGGCATCGTCGTCGCGGACCTCGATGCCGAGGCGCAAAGCGAGGCGCGCCAGCGGTTTCCGGCATTGGCCCATCGGCTGCCACCAGAAATTTTACGCATGCGCAGGGAGAGCAAGGAATGAACGACAACGCGCTTCAACTGACCGTGGATCGGCTGCTTGGCCCTGCCGGCCTCGAGCAACGCGATCTCGATCGGCTGCTGGGTAGCGTCATGGGGCGCGCCGTCGATGCCGCGGACATCTACATCCAGGCCTTGCGGCAGGAAGCGTGGACGCTGGAGGACGGGCGCGTCAAGGACGCCAGCCACACGATCGAGCAGGGGGCCGGGATTCGCGCCATCAGCGGCGAGAAAACAGGCTTCGCCTACTCCGACGAGCTGATGATGCCGGCGCTGAGCGCCGCGTCCGAGGCCGCGCGGGCGATTACGCGCCAGGGCGGCGCCGGCTCGGTGCAGGCCTGGCATTCCCCGCGCCCCACGCCCCTGTACCCCGACCTGGATCCGCTCGGGACCCTGGCCGACGAGCAGAAGATTGCCTTGCTCGAGCGGCTGGATGCGCTGACGCGCGCGGTCGACCCGCGCATCCGCGAAGTGGTCGTCAGCCTCATCGGGGTCTACGAGCTGATTCTCGTCGCGGCCAGCGACGGCACCCTGGCGGCCGACGTGCGGCCGCTGATCCGAGTGAATGTCTCCGCCATCGCCGAGCAGGGCGGCCGGCGCGAGCAGGGCTTCGCCGGCGGCGGCGGGCGGTTCGGCTACGGCTGGCTGCTCGAGGATGGCCATGCCGAGGAATTCGCGCGCGAGGCGGCACGCCAGGCGCTGGTGAATCTTGACGCCGTGCCCGCCCCGGCCGGCACGATGCCGGTCGTGCTGGGCCCAGGCTGGCCCGGGGTGCTGTTGCACGAGGCCATCGGCCACGGGCTGGAGGGCGACTTCAACCGGCGCGGCACCTCGGCCTTCGCGGGACGCATCGGGCAGCGCGTCGCCTCGCCCCTGTGCACGGTCGTCGACGACGGCACGCTGCCTGGCCGGCGCGGCTCGATGACCATCGACGACGAGGGTACGCCGTCCAGCTGTACGACCCTCATCGAGGGCGGCGTGCTGAAGGGCTACCTGCAGGACAAGCTGAACGCGCGGCTCATGGGTACCCACTCGACGGGCAATGGCCGGCGCGAGAGCTTCGCCCACCTGCCGATGCCGCGCATGACCAATACCTACATGCTTGCCGGGCCGCATGATCCGGCCGAGATCATCGCGAGCGTCGAGCGCGGGCTGTACGCGGTGAATTTCGGCGGCGGCCAGGTGGACATCACCTCCGGGAAGTTCGTGTTCTCGGCGAGCGAGGCCTACCTGATCGAGAATGGCCGGATCACCACCCCCGTCAAGGGCGCCACCCTGATCGGCAACGGGCCGGACGTGCTGACCAGGGTCTCGATGGTCGGCACCGATCTCAAGCTGGATGCAGGGGTCGGCGTCTGCGGCAAGGAAGGCCAGAGCGTGCCGGTCGGCGTAGGGCAGCCGACGCTGAAGGTGGATGCGCTCACGGTGGGCGGCACGGCCTGAGCCGCGCGCTGGCGCGGCCGGGTCACGCGGACCGGCCGGCCTCGTGACGCGCTCGCGCGTGTTGCACCAGGGCCCTGAACAGCCTGCGCTGGTTGCGCATGAAGATCAGGAATTCCGGGTGCCATTGCACGCCCAGCAGGAAGCCATAGTCCGGATCCTCGACCGCCTGCGTGATCCCGTCGAGATCGCGACCGGAGACCGCCAGGGCGTTGCCCACGCGGTCGATGGCCTGGTTGTGCAGGCTGTTGATCATTCTCGGGCCGGGCCCGAGGTAATGCTCCAGCCTGCTGCCATGCGCGATGCTCAGCGTCTTCAAGGGCAGCACGGTCCAGCGATTCGAGGTCTTGCTGCGCCGCGAGGCCAGTTCCTGGAACAGGCTGCCGCCGCGGCGGACGTTCAGCAGCTGCGCGCCGCGGCAGATGCCGAGCAGCGGCACCCTGCGCCGCAGCGCCTCGTCGATGATCGCGGCTTCGAATGCGTCCCGCGCGGGGTCGTGGTTGGGCTCGACTTCCGGCTCGGCCGCGTAGAGCACGGGATCCACGTCGTGCCCGCCGGTGACGACGACGCCGTCGTAGTCGAAGCCGCGATTCTTGTCGCTGGGCCGCAGTTGCAGCGGCCGACCACCGTAGCGCCGCACCGCGAGGGACACGAGGACGCGGGGACCAAACGCGCCGCGCTCCGGCCCCGTGATTGCAATCAGCGGTCGAGCCACGAGCGGGATACTTCCTTGGCCCAGTCACCCAGCCAGCGTTTCAACGGCTTGTCGAGGAAGGCCAGGTAAGCCTCGCAGCAGGCCGCCAGGCGCTTGCGGTCCGCGGCCAGCGCTTCTACCTCGAGCCAGTCTTCCCATGCGACATGCAGCCCCCAGCCGGGCAGGTGAATCTCGCAGTCGGGCAGGCGGTAATGGAACGCCGGACGCGGCTTGATGAGCGGATCGTCGGCGACGGCGCGGACACGCTCCTCGTCCAGGTGCAGGAACAGCGGCAACATGTCGAGCGCGCGGTTGCGCGTCGGGTTGTCCTCCAGGTAGTCGTCGATCAGCGTGCCGATGTCGGGCTTGTAGTCGGGCCGGATGACCTTGCGCACGTAGTCCGTCGGGAATGGGTCGACGTAGCTGGTGATCCGGCGCGTGAGGTTGATGTCGGCGCGCACGAACAGCCACTCGTACAGGCACAGGAAGGCCTGCAGGTAAGCGGTGATCACCGCCGGGTCCTCGCTCGGCACCTCCGGGTTGAACTGCATCGCGAAGGCGTAGCCCACACTGTCGGAGGTGCCCCTGGCCCCGGCGTCACGCAACAGCACGATGAGCTCCTCGATTTCGCCGAGGCGCTGCATCGGCAGCGGCGGGCTCACCAGCTCCATCGGCACGACGATCTCCGCGAGCAGCTTGAGCAGGCCCTCCGCCGATTCGAGCAACTCGTCGAGCAGGTCCGCATCGCGACGCTCCTCCTGGCCGAGCCGCTTCAGCAGGTCGAAATCCAGCTCCACGATCCAATCGCCGGCATCGTCGCCGCGCAGCACGCGGCGATACCGCCCGTCGGTGCTGATCGACAGGCCCATGTGCTCGGCGACGATCTCCGCGATGTCGTTGAGCTCCAGCCCGATCATTTCCAGTTCCACGCCCACGCGGCGGGGCTTGCCCCGCGCATTCTTCTGCCTTCTCGGCAGGTGGATTCTGGGAGCCCTGGTCATCGCTGGCATCTTTCCCCTCTGCATCCGGTGACTCATTCGCCGCGGGCGATGCCCTCGAGGCGCGGATCGGCGCCGCCGCGCCAGCCTGGGTCGGCAGCCTCGATGCCGTGCAGGCCGCTCGCCAGCGTCTCCAGGCGAACCCGGTGGCCGCGCGCCTCGAACTCCGTGCGCCGCGCCGCGAGCGCGCTGCCCTCCTCGAGTTCCAGCCGTTCCGCCAGGTGGGCGAAGTTCGGCAGGGCGATAGCTTCCTGTATCTCCAGGTCCCAGTCGAGCACGCCGACGAGGACCTTCAGGACGTAGCCGACGATGCGCGGGCCGCCCCGGGCGCCGACCACGAGGCGCGTCGCGCCCGATTCATCCATGACGACGATCGGCGCCATCGAGCTGCGCGGGCGCTTGCCCGGCGCCACCGCATTCGGGTGCTCGCGCTCCCCGGCCATCGGGGTGAAGGAGAAATCGGTCAGCTGGTTATTCAGCGGGAAGCCCCCGCTGGTCATGCGACTGCCGAACGGGGCCTCGATCGAGGCTGTCAGCGCGACGACGTTACCGTCTGCATCGACGATCGAGAAATGCGAGGTGCCGCCCGCGGGCGCGGCAGGCGCGGCGCGCTCGGCGCGGCTGGCGATGTGGCGCAGCGGATCGCCGGGCGGTGCGTCGCGCATCGCACGCTGTGGATCGATCAGCGCGGCGCGCAACGCGAGATAAGCTGGATCCAGCAAGGCCGCTGTCGGGACGTCCACGAAGGCCGGGTCGCCCAGGTAGCGCTCGCGATCGGCGAAGGCGAGTCGATGCGCCTCCACCAGCAAGTGGATGGCTTCCACCGAACCCGGGCCAAGTTCGGCCAGCGGGAAGTGTTCGAGCATGCCAAGCGCCTGGAGGAGAGCAATGCCGCCGGAGGACGGGGGCGGGGCGCCGCACACTGTCCACTGTCGATAGGCGCCGCAAAGCGGAGCACGTTCGAGGGCCCGGTAGTTCCGCAGGTCGGCGAGCTCGAGGTCGCTGCGCCAGGGGCGCCGCGCCCGGGCACGAGCCACCAGGTCCGCGGCGATCTCGCCCTCGTAGAAAGCGCGCGGGCCGTGCTGCGCGAGGCGCCGCAGCGTCGCTGCGTACTCGGCGCTCTGCAGGACCGGACGGGAGGCGCCTGCCGGCGTGACGAATGCGCGGCGCGTGTCTGCGAACAGCCGCAGCGAGAGGTCGTTGCGGCTCTCGCGGGCGAGGCGCGCCGGCATCGGCACACCGCTCTCGGCGGCACGGATCGCGGGCTCCAGCAGTTCCGCCCAGCCGAGGCGCCCGTGGCGATCGTGTGCCAGCTGCAGCATCGCCACCAGCCCAGGGACGCCCACGGAGCGCCCGCTCGGGATGGCCAGCCAGCGGGGTACCGGGCGGCCGAGCAGCGTGAAGCGGCCCGGATCGGCTGCGGCCGGCGCCGTTTCGCGGCCGTCAAAGAATTCGAGCGTGCCCGCCGCGGCGTCCCGGTAGAGCAGGAAGCCGCCGCCGCCGATCCCGGTCTCGGGCGCCTCCACGAATCCCAGCATCATCTGCACGGCGACCGCCGCGTCGAGCGCGTTGCCGCCGCGACGCAAGACGTCCAGGCCCGCCTCGACCGCCAGCGGGTGAGCCGCCGCGATCATGAAGTGCGCGGCTTGCAGCTCCTCCGGGGCCTGGCGCGAAGTCGGCGGGGTATCAGGTAGATCTGGCGCGCCGCAACCGAGGAGGGCGGCAACAAGCAGCAGCAGCGGCAGGCGGAGCGCTGCCCGGGCGGCGACCGGGGAGGCGATCTTCAGCCTCCTTCCCGCTCTTCTTCCGGCTCGTCCTCGGCGGTGTCGTATCCCCCTTCTTCCTCGATCGCATCGCGCGCGGTGGGTCCAGCGGCCGTGGCCGAGGCCCAATGCGACTGGCTCCCGAAGTCGCCGGCACGAAACAGGAGCTCGTGCTCGCCGATGATGAAGGCCTCGCCGTCCTTCAGGGTGCGGCGCTTGATGCGCTTGTCGCCGAAGTAGACGCCGTTCGTGCTGTTGAGGTCCTCAACGACCGTCGCGCGGTTGCCCACCGTCAGCTGGGCGTGGTGCCGGCTGACGAAGCGGCTGTCCAGCTGGATGTCATTCTCCTCGGTGCGGCCGATGACATAGCGGCCCCGCGTGAGGGGATACTCGCGCGGCTCTTCCTCCGCACACGAAATGATCAGCCGGCCGATCGTCTCTCCACCCAGCGAGACCCCCGCGCGCAGCCGGTTGGTGCGGCTGGCGTAATCGGTCCACTGCAGTTCGCGGATGGCCTCCCGGATCTCCTCAACGCCTACGTAGTCCTTTTCCTCGCCGAACGCGACCAGCATCGCCGTGTCGCAGAGCGTGTTGATCAGGCGCGGCACGCCGCCCGTGTACCGGTAGATCAGCGGGACCGTTTCGGGCGAAATGATCTCGTGCTCTGCGCCCGCGACCTCGAGCCGGTGCTGTACATACGCGCCGGTTTCCGGCTCCGTGAGCGCCTTGAGGTGAAACCGCAGGCGCGTCCGCTGCGCGAGCTGCTCCAGCGAGGGCGAATCGAGCGTGGTATTCAGCTCCGGCTGACCCGCCAGGATGATGCTGACCACACGGCCGGCGCCCGGGCCGATGTCGGACAGCATGCGGATCTCCTCGAGTACCGTCGGATCGAGGTTCTGGGCCTCGTCGATGACGATCACGACCCGCCGGCCATCGGTCAGCAGCTCCCTGAGGTGAGTGCTGAGCGCATCGAGCAGCTCGGCCTTGCGCATATTGAACGGCCGGATGCCGAACTGCACCAGCAGGCTCTGCAGGAACTGGATGGCGGTGACCTGCGTCTGGTGCAGGCGCGCCACCGTGACCGTCTCGTCGAGCTCCGAGAGAAACTGCTCGAGCAGGGTCGTCTTGCCGGCGCCGATCTCGCCCGTGATGACCACGAACCCGTCACTGAACCATACCGTCGACTCCATGTAGGCGCGCGCCCGGGAGTGCTGCTTGCTGAGAAACAGGAAGCGCGGGTCCGGGCTGAGCCGGAACGGGTGCTCCTTAAGCCCAAATGATTCGAGGTACATGTTTCAGACCGTTCATTGCGTGAATCGATTCACATCAAGCTTTGCAACTATAAGCTGCCTGCCATCACGCGCAAGCGCAATGGTTCACGATTCAGGTAAGTGCCAGCAGGCTCTCCAGGGCCGCATCGCGTTCTGCCTGGGTCGCGCGGACGACCGTGCAGTGCCCGAGCTTGCGGTGCGGGCGGGCCGTCTTGCCATAGTCGTGGAAGTGCGCGCCGTCGATCTCCAGCGCCTCTGCGAGCGCCGGGAGCCGGCCGATGAAGTTGACCATGGCGGCATGCCCGGTCGGCGCCGTCGAGCCCAGCGGCAGCCCCAGGATGGCGCGGACGTGGTTTTCGAACTGGCTGGTGACCGCGCCCTCGATGGTCCAGTGGCCGGAGTTGTGCACCCGCGGCGCCATCTCGTTGGCGAGGAGTGTGCCATCGGCCAGGAAAAACTCGACCGTCAGTACGCCGACATAGTCGAAGCGGTCCAGCAGCGCGCCGACGTGCCGCTCGGCCTGGGACTGCAGGCGGGCATCCTCCCAGGGCGCGCGCGACTGGCGCAGGATGCCGTCGACGTGCACGTTCTCCGCCAACGGCCAGAAGGCCGTCCGGCCGTCCAGGCCGCGCACCCCGATCAGCGACAGCTCGCGCTCGAAACGGACGAAGCCCTCGAGGATCGCCGGCACGCCGCCGAGGGCGGCGAACGCGCCGTCGAGGTCGGCGGGCGTCTCGAGGCGCTTCTGGCCGCGGCCGTCGTAGCCGAGCCGGCGCGTCTTCAGGATGGCAGGCAGGCCGATGCGCTCCGCCGCCGCCACGAGCGCCTGCTGCGAGTCCACGGGCTCGAACGGCGCGGTGGGGATGCCCAGCGACCGGAACAGGCGCTTTTCGTCGCAGCGATCCTGGCCGGCGCCCAGCGCCTCGGGCGGAGGATAAAAAGGCACTTTTGCCGCCACCGCGGCCGCCGCCGCCTGGGGCACGTTCTCCACGTCGAAGGTGACGACGTCGACCGAGGCCGCCAGCGCGGCCAGCGCCGCAGGGTCATCGAAACGCCCGTGGATGATGCGCCCGACCTGCGCGCCGGGCGCGTCCTCGTCCGCGTCCACGAAGACGAACCGCAGGCCGAGCGGATAGCCGGCGAGGGCCAGCATGCGCCCCAGCTGGCCGGCTCCGATAATGCCGATCTTCATTCGGGAGCGTCGTCCGCCGCGGGATCGGGCGCGGCGAGCACCGCGCGGGTCTGCTCGGCGCGGTAGCTTTCCAGCGCCGCCAGGATCTCCGGGCGGCCGGCGCCAATGATCGCCGCGGCCAGCAACGCCGCGTTGACCGCGCCCGCCTTGCCGATCGCCAGCGTCGCGACGGGGATGCCGGCGGGCATCTGCACGATCGAGAGCAGCGAGTCGAGACCGTTCAGCGCCTTTGACTGCACCGGCACGCCGAGCACCGGCAGGCTGGTCTTCGCAGCGGTCATCCCGGGCAGGTGGGCCGCGCCCCCCGCGCCGGCGATGATGACCTGCAGGCCGCGACCCCGGGCGCTCTCGCAGTAATCGAACAGCAGGTCCGGCGTGCGGTGCGCGGAGACGACGCGGGTCTCGAACGGGACGCCGAGGCGCTCGAGGGTTTCCGCCGCATGCCGCATCGTGCTCCAGTCGGAGCGCGATCCCATGATGATGCCGACCAGGGTGTTCATCGCGTTATTCTAGCAGCGCATCGCCGCGCGGCGACCCCGCTGCAGCGGCTTCATCGTCGATGATCGCCCTGACCATGCGAAAGAGGCGTTTCGGCGCCCCGCTGCGGCCCTCGCGCGCCGCCGTCACCGCCTCCTCGAGCGCCGCCGCATCGGCGCCGGGATGCGCCAGGAGGAAGGCCTGCACGGCCGGCGGGCCTTCCGCGACGAGACGGTCGCGCCAGCGCTCCGTCGTGCGGAACAGCCGCGCTGCCTCCTTGCCGGGCCGCTGGCGTGCATCGAGGAAGGCCTGCAGGGGATCGGGATCCACGTCGCGCATCAGCTTGCCGATGAACTGGCGCTGCCGCCGCCGCGCCTCGTGCGAGTTAATGCGGCGGTAATCTTCGAGCGCCTGGAACAGCCGGTCCGGGAGGCCGAGGTGGGCGAGCGCTTCGCCGGGCAGTTCCGCCAGCGCTTCGCCGAGCGCCTGCAGCGCTTCCGCGTCGCGCTTGCGGCGGGTCTTGCTCGGCGCCTCGTCGTGCTCTTCGCTCACAGCACCGCCTCGAGTGCGGCAGTCAGGCGGTCGACCTCGTCCGGCGTGTTGTAGTGCGCCAGCGAGACGCGCACGACCCCCGTGGCGCGCACGAGGCCCAGCGCCTCCACCAGCCGGGGCGCGTAGAAGTGGCCGTGCCGAATGCCCACGCCGGCACGATCGGTGGCGGCCACGACCGCTTCCGGCGGGCACTTCGAGGTTACGAACGAGACGGTCGGCAGGCGCCCGGGCCCGACATCAGCGGCGCCGATGATGCGCACGCCCGGTCGCGTCCCGAGCCAGTCCAGCAGCTGGCCCGTCAGGGCCCGCTCGTGTGCGGCGATGCGTTCGAACGGCGCGCCGCCGTGGTGCGCGCCGAGCGCCGCGAAATACTCCGGCACCGCGGCCGCGCCCCACGCGAGCTCGTAGGGCCAGCCGCCGGGCTCGAGGCGCGTCGCCGCGTCCGGCGGGCTCATCCACTCGTGGTTCAGGTTGCTGAGCAAGGCCGCGCCCGCAGGCGACGAGCACAGGACCGCGCAGTGGGGGCCGAAGATCTTGTAGAGGCTGAACGCATACCAGTCGACCTCCCAGTCGCAGAAGGCAAGCCCGCGGTGCGGCGCGAAGGCGACGCCATCGACGCAGGTGCGCGCGCCGCAGGCGCGTGCCCGCGCTACGACAGGGCCGAGCTCGAGCGCGCTGCCCAGCAGGTTGGACGCATGCGTGAAACACAGCAGGCGCGTCTGCGGGGAAAGCAACGCATCCAGGTCGTCGGGCTCGAGCCGCAGGGTGTCCGGCCGGATGCGCCACCAGCGGATGCGCACGCCCTGCGCCTGCAGGCGCAGCCAGGGGCCGATATTGGCCTCGTGATCGGCGTCGGTGACGATGATCTCGTCGCCGGGCGCGAGCGTCGGCGCCAGCGAGCGCGCCAGGCGGGAAAACAGTGCGGTGGTCGAGGGGCCGATCGCGACCTGGCCGGGGGCGGGAACCGCGCCGCCCGCAGTGGCGAACAGGCCCGCAAGCGCCCGGCGGGCGTCTGCCTGGCGCTCGCCGGCCTCGAACGAGGGGGCATAGCTGGCCCCGAGCTGCACCGGCCAGCGCCGCAGGTATTCGGCGCTGCGTTCTCCGACCGCGGTCAAGGGTGCGGAGCCGCCCGCGTTGTCCATCAGCGCCCAGCCGGTCTCCAGTGCAGCGAAGTGGCCGCGCACCCAGTCGAGGTCCAGCGATACAACGTTATCAGCAGCCACTTGAACGCCGTGCGTCAGGGGGCCGCGATGATAGCACGGGGGTTTGCTACACTGCGTCGCTCATCACGGGCCGGGATTCGCCGGCGGGAAGCGATCGATGTCATCGGCAGACTTGAGCGATCTCGGCGGCGCGCGGTTGCGCCTTGAGACCCTGGCGGGCGACGCGCTTGAACGGGCGACGCGCGCGGGGGCGTCGGCGTCGGAAGTCGGCGCCAGCCTGGCCACTGGCCTCTCCGTCACCGTGCGCAAGGGCGAGGTAGAGACGCTCGAGCACCAGCGCGACAGGGGCTTCAGCGTCACCGTTTACTTCGGTCACCGCAAGGGCAGCGCGAGCACCTCCGATCTCGCCCCCGCGGCGATCGCCGAGACCGTCGACAAGGCCTGCACGATCGCGCGGTATACCGCCGAGGATCCGTGTGCTGGCCTGCCCGACCCGGAGTTCGTGGCGCGTGAGCAGCCGGACCTGGACCTGGATCACCCGTGGCAGATCGACCCCGACCAGGCCGTCAGCCTCGCGCGCGATTGCGAGGCCGCGGGTCTCGAGTCCGACGCGCGCATCTCCAATACCGAGGGCGGCTCGCTGTCGTCGCATCGCTCGTTGCGCGTCTACGCTAACACCCTGGGCTTTTCCGGCGGCTATGCCAGCACCAGCCACAGTCTCAGCTGTGCGCTCATCGCCGGCAAGGGCGACGATATGCAGCGCGATTACTGGTACTCGGTGGCGCGCTGCGCCGAGGACCTCGAGTCGCCGGCAGCCGTCGGCCGGCGCGCGGCGGAGCGTGCCCTGCGGCGGGTCGGGGCGCGACGCGTAGGGACGCGCACGGTGCCGGTGATCTTCGTGGCGGAGATCGCGCGCGGTTTTATCGGCCACATGATCTCCGCGATCCGGGGCGCGGCGCAGTACCGCAAGGCCAGCTTCCTGCTCGGTGCGGCGGGCAGCCAGGTGCTGCCGCACTGGTTCAGCATCGAGGAGCGGCCGCACCTGCCGAGGGCCGCCGGCTCCGCGCCGTTCGACGGCGAGGGCGTGGCCACGCATGATCGCACGCTGGTGCAGGACGGCGTGCTGCAGGGCTACGTGCTCTCGACCTACTCGGCGCGCCGGCTCGGACTGCAGACCACGGGCAACGCCGGCGGCATCCACAACCTGCTCATCACGTCGGGCAGCGAGGATCTCGAGGGGCTCATCCGGCAGATGGGGCGCGGCCTCGTCGTCACCGAACTGATGGGCCAGGGGATCAACGGGGTCACCGGCGATTACTCGCGCGGCGCGAGCGGCTTCTGGGTCGAGGGCGGCGAGCTCGCGCATCCCGTCCAGGAAGTCACGATCGCCGGCAACCTCAAGGACCTGTATCTCGACATCCAGGCGGTCGGCAACGACGTGGACAGGCGCGGCGTGATCCGGTCGGGCTCACTGCTGATCGGGCGGATGACCATCGCGGGCGACTAGGTCGGCAAGGTTGCGGCCGGCGAGGCGCTCGGTTTCGGCGCCGCGAACCTCCCGCAGGATGCCTGCCACCGTGGGGTCACCGCCGGAGTCCTCGCCGCGCACCGCAAGCAGGACTTCCGCGAGAGTGATGGTGTCGGGATCGCGACCCGGGACGAAGGCGCCGCTCTCCGTGTGCACGAGCAAGCCGGCTGCCTCGAGCCGGGTGGTGATGTCCTCGAGCGAGCGTGCCGGACAGTCCAGTGCCTTTGCCAGTTCGCCGAACTCCGGGTGTTCGCCGCGGCGGAAGCCGTCGGCCACCTGCTGCATGATGCCGAGCGCCAGCCGCTCAACCTGGGCGATCGAGAGCTTGAGCTGGTTGCGCCCCAGCCGCAGGCGCCGCGGGTTCTGCACGTAGAACGCAACTTGCGCCCCGAGCAGCAGCACCAGCCAGGACACGTAGAGCCAGATCAGCCCGAGAACCGCGATGGCGAAGCTCGAGTAGATCGCCGCGAAACGGGTCGAGCCGACGACCACCGAGGCGAACAGTGAACCACCCAGGCTCCAGGCGGCGCCGGCGAGCACGGCACCAACCAGGGCGGCGCCGATGCGGACGCGGGTGTTCGGCACGAGGACGTAGACGAACGCAAACACCAGCACGACCAGGATGAACGGCCCGATGCGGCCGACGAGCGCAACGAGCTTGCCGAACGGCTCGAATTGCCCGAAGGACTGCATAAGCTCACTCGCGCTGAGCGTTGCCAGGAGGCCCATCGCGGTCACCATCAGCACGGGGCCGATGAGGATGACGCTCAGGTAATCGCTGAAGCGGCGCGCCAGGCTGCGCGACTTCTGCACCTGCCAGATGTAGTTGAAGGTGTCCTCGACCTTCTGGATCATCGAGATCACGGTGTAGAGCAGCAGCACGAGGCCGATGCCGCCGAGCACGCCGCCGCGGACGTTCTCAACGAAGCTGATGATCTGGTCGGTGATTCGCGCGCCCTGCTCGCCGAGCGGCTGCAGGAATTCGTACAGCAGCGGCTCGATCTGGCGGTGGACCCCGAAGCCCTTCAGGACCGAGAAGCTGAAGGCGAGCAACGGCACCAGCGACAGCAGCGTGGTGTAGACCAGGCTCATCGCGCGGAGCGTGAGCTGGCCCTCGCCAAGATCGCGCGCAAGGGCGTAGATGAAGCGCGCGGGCATCCTGATCATGCGCCGCAGGCGCGTCTCACCCCAGGCGATGTCACGCCAGAGCAGCTTCTCAATCCGCGAGTGCAGCGCGTCGTTCATGCCGGAAACAGGTCCTCGTCGCCGGTCAGGCGCCGGTATGCCTCGCGGTATTTTGCCGCCGTCCGCGCGATGATCTCGGCGGGCAGGCGGGGCCCTGGCGCCTGCTTGTTCCAGTCCAGGGTCTCCAGGTAGTCGCGCACGAACTGCTTGTCGAAACTGGGCGGGCTTGCGCCGGGACGCCATTGGTCTGCGGGCCAGAACCTCGAGGAGTCCGGGGTCAGGATCTCGTCGATCAGGTACAGGGTGCCGTCGTCGTCGAGGCCGAACTCGAACTTGGTGTCCGCGATGATGATGCCGCGGGAGCGCGCGTAGGCCGCGGCCTCGCCATAGATGCGCAGCGTGAGGTCGCGCACTTGCGCGGCGAGGGTCGGGCCGACCAGTTCGACCACCTGCTCGAAGGCGATGTTCTCGTCATGCTCTCCGGCGGCGGCCTTGGTCGCGGGGGTGAAGATGGGTTCCGGCAGCTTGTCCGCGAGGCGCAGGCCCGGCGGCAGGCGCACGCCGCACACCGCGCCGCTGGACTGGTAGTCCTTCCAGCCGGAGCCGATGAGGTAGCCGCGCGCGACAGCCTCGATGGGCAGGGGCCGGAGCCGGCGCGTCACGCTGCTGCGCAAACGGTATGCGGCGCGGTCGGTCCCGACCGGCAGCACCGATTCCAGCGGCCGCTCCAGCAGGTGATTCGGCACCAGCGCGCGGGTGCGGTCGAACCAGAACCGGGCGGTCTGCGTCAGGATCTCGCCCTTGCCCGGGATCGGGTCCGGCAGCACGACGTCGAAGGCCGACAGCCGGTCGGACGCGACGATCAGCAGGGTGCACTGGTCCACGGCATAGACATCGCGCACCTTGCCGCGATGAAGCAGTTCCAGGCCCGGCAGGTGGGATTCGAACATCATGTTGATGGCCCGGTGAACAAGCAGTGGCGCGCGCCGGCCTCCCTGGCGGCGGAATCGGGTGCTGGTAACATGGAGGCTCCCGTGGAGGCACAGGCCGTGAACCCCCGGATTCTCCCAGCGCGTCGCGGCGCCCGTCAAATATGCGCGCGGCAACTTAATGGCGGGCGCGATCAAGCGTGAACTGGACCGGCAAACTCGTGGGCGTCATCGTCGGTTCCCTGGCCGGTCCGGTCGGTGCTGCCGTGGGCCTGTTCCTGGGCCACCAGTTCGATCGCGGCGTGCACGGGGCCCGCACCACGAGCTTCGACGGTGTCGGCCAGCTGTTCTTCGCGACCACGTTCGGTGTCATGGGTCATGTCGCCAAGGCGGACGGGTACGTCAGCGAGGCGAAAATCCGCGCCGCACGCGGGATCATGCAGCGCATGCGGCTTAATCCCGCGCAAGTCCAGGAGGCCATCCGCCTGTTCACCGCGGGCAAGGCGCCCGATTGGCCGCTGCAGGAGGAACTGGCGCGCCTGCGCAAAGCCCTTGGCACCCGCCGCACCCTGCGGCGCGCGTTCATCGAGATCCAGATGGAGGCCGCGCTGGCCAATGGGCAGCTCGCCGCGGAGACGCGGGACCTGCTCTGGCGCGTCGCCGCGGCGCTCGACCTCGGTCGTGTCGAGCTGGCGCAGGTCGAGGCCCTGCTGCGCTTCGGCCGGACGTTCGGCGGCGAGCAGGGCGCGCGGCCGCCGCAACGCTCGGCCGCCGATGCGTATCGCGTGCTCGGCCTCGAGCCGGATGCGAGCGACGCGGAGGTCAAGCTCGCCTATCGGCGCCTCATGAACCAGCATCACCCCGACAAGCTGCGCTCGCGGGGGATGCCGGAATCGATGATCCCGGTCGCCGAGGCGAAGACCCGCGAGATTCGCGCGGCCTGGGACACGCTGCGCGCCGCGCGCGGCATGCGCTGATACGCCCCGGGGGATTCGGCGCACGCCGCCATTGGGTTACAGTGTCGGCGCCGCAACTCACCACAGGGCCGCCGCCATGCTGGATTACCGCATCGCCCCCTCGATTCTCTCTGCCGACTTTGCGCGCCTCGGCGAAGAGGTGGATGCCGTGCTGGAAGCCGGCGCCGACATGGTCCATTTCGACGTCATGGACAACCACTATGTCCCCAACCTGACGATCGGACCGATGATCTGCGAGGCGCTACGCAACTGGGGCGTCGAGGCGCCGATCGATGTGCACCTGATGGTGAAGCCGGTCGACGGACTGATCGAATCTTTCGCTAAGGCGGGCGCGAGCTGGATCACCTTTCACCCGGAGGCCAGCGAGCATGTGGATCGCAGCCTGCAACTCGTTCGCGACCTCGGCTGCCGCTCCGGGCTGGTGTTCAACCCGGCGACGCCGCTGCACTGGCTCGATTACCTCGCCGACAAGGTCGACATGGTGCTGATCATGTCGGTGAACCCGGGCTTCGGCGGACAGAAGTTCATTCCGTCGGCATTGCGCAAGATCGCGGAGGCGCGGCAGATCATCGACAACAGCGGCCTGCCGATCCGGCTCGAAGTCGACGGGGGCGTGAAGGTGGACAACATCGCGGAGGTCGCGCGCGCGGGCGCGGACACTTTCGTCGCCGGTTCGGCGATTTTTGGCGCCAGCGACTACGCCAGCACGATCACTGCCATGCGCAGGGAACTCGCCGGGGCCGATTACGACCGCGAATAGCGGCGGGCGCCGCTAGGAAGTGCGCCGCTAGGAAGTGCGCCGCGCCTTCTGCGCAGGGCGCACGCCTTGCACGACGATGGTCTTGCCGCGCGCGCGCAGCAGGCCTTGCTCCTCCAGCACCTTGAGCACGCGCCCGGCCATTTCGCGCGAGCATCCCACCAGGCGCGACAGCTCCTGCCGGCTCACCTTGATCTGCATGCCGTCGGGGTGGGTCATCGCGTCGGGCTCGGAACACAGGTCCATGATCGCGTGCGCGATGCGGCCGGTGACGTCCACGAAGGCCAGGTCGCCAAGCTTGCGGTTGGTGCGCTCGAGGCGCGTGGCAAGCTGGGTCGCGAGTTCGAACAGCAGCCCCGGGTTCTCCTCGGCGACCTGCCGGAAGCGGGGATAGGTCATTTCCGCGAGCTCACAGGCGCTGCGCGTGCGCACCCAGGCGCTGCGCGTAGGCTGCTCATAGAACAGCCCCATCTCCCCGAAGAACTGGCCCTTGTTCAGGTAAGCGAGGACCATTTCGTTGCCGTCCTCGTCCTCGATCATGACTTCGACGGAGCCGTCGACGATGTAATAGAGGGTATCCGGCAGGTCGCCGGCATGGATGACCACGGTCTTGGAGGGTACGGAGCGTATCCGGCACAGCTCGAGAAATCGGCTCATTGCAGGGATCTCGGCTGCCCTGCTGAACGACTCAACCATTCGCTTCCCTCGCTGGTTTCTTATGTAAAGCCGTGCGGCGCCTTAACTTTTAACCTACGGGCGATGCAAGGGCAAGCGGCGATCCATGCGCCGGCCGGCTCAGAGCCAGTAGGCCGTGCGTGTCATGACCTTCGACATCAGGGTCATCAGGCCCTTGGCCGGCGCGGGCAAGGGCAGGCCGCCGGCCGCCTGCGCCTCGGCGCCGTGCTGCGCCTCGTCGAGCTTCATCTGCTCGATGATCGCCCGGCTGCGTTGATCGGCAGGCGGGAGACTGCCGAGATGATTCTCGAGATGATTGATGACCTGAGCCTCGGTCTCGGCGACGAAGCCGAGGCTCCAGCGATCCCCCGCCAGCCCGGCGCCCGCGCCTAGCAGAAACGCGCCCGAGTACCAGAGCGGGCCGAGCACGCTCGGGCGATCGCGCAGCTCCACGAGCCGCTGTTCGCACCATGCGAGGTGGTCGAATTCCTCGACAGCCGCCTGCTCCATCGCGCCGCGCACCTCGTCGAGCCGCGCGGTCAGCGCCTGGCCCTGGTAGAGGCCCTGGGCCATGACCTCGCCCGCGTGGTTGACGCGCATCAGTGCGGCGGCATGCCGGCGTTCCCGCTCCGTCATCGTGGCCTCGGGAACGCCCTTGGCCGGGTTGGGCCGCGAGGCGGGCGGCGGCGGCGCGAGCACGGTGCGCACTGCGTCGTCCAACTGCCGGAAGACGCGGTCCAATGGGCTCAGCCTGCGATTGTTCATGCAACTATTCTAGCGCGCCCGCGACCAGCGAGGCGGGATGCAGGACCGGCACCTCGAGGCCGGCGCGCGTGAGACCCGCCGAGAAATGCATCGCGCAACCGATGTTGCTCGTCACCAGCGCATCCGGCGGATCGCGCACGAGTTCGGCCAGCAGCGGCGCGAGCAGCGCGTCGGACAACACGGGGTTGCTGAGGAACATCTCGCCCGCGGCGCCGCAGCAACCGGCCGGCAGTTCCCGCACGGCGAGCCCCGGGATGCGCGCGAGCAGGCGCCGCGTCGCGGCGGCCGTGCCGGTGACGTTGCGCTGGGAGCAGGGCACGTGCAGCACGATTCTTCGGTATCGCCCGGCACCGAGCGGCAGCTGCGCATCGACCAGCATTTCCGCCGGGTCCCTGATCCGCGCGGCAAAGCGGGCGCCAGGCTCGCCGGCCAGGCGCGCATATTCCTTGAGCGTCGCCGCGCATCCCGTCGCGCACGCGACCACCGGTCCGTCGCCGGCGAAGGCGTCCAGGTTCCGCAGGGCGAGCCGCCGGGCCTCTTCCGGCCGGCCGGCGTGCAGGCCGATGGCGCCGCAACATACCTGCCGAGGGGTCCGCACCCGCCAGCCGGCGTGCTCGAGCAGCCGTCGGGTGTCGTCCAGGCTGCGTCCATCGATGGCCGCGCTCACGCAGCCGGTAAACATCAAGGCTTCGCCACGCGTCGGCCCGGCGCGCGTAGGGCTGTCTGCCAGCTGCGGCGGACGCGCATCCGCCGGCAGCAACTCAGCCGCGCGGTGTGGCAGGCCGCCGAGTCTCCGTGCCATGGCGGTGGCGCCCGGCAGCTGCGCACACCGGACAGCCAGCGCGAGCAGGCGGGGATGCTGCAACAGCCGGCCGAGCAGCCGTCGCCCCGCCGTCGGCCGAACGCCATGCGCCACAAGCATCGCCCTGCCTGCGTCGATCAATTCTCCGTAAGGCACCGCAGCCGGACAGGCAGTTTCGCAGGCGCGACAGCCAAGACAACTGTCGAGGTGCGTCACCAGCGACGTGCCGGGCTCGAGCCTGCCGGTCGCCAGGCCCTGCATCAACGCGATGCGGCCGCGCGGAGACTCGCCCTCGATGCCCGTCAGCCCATAGGTTGGGCAATGCGGCAGGCAGAGGCCGCACTTCACGCAGCGATCGGCGAGATCCATTGGAAATCGGCCAGGGGAGGTCACCAGCCTGATGGCTCCATGCGCGAGGGTATGACGAAAGAAGTTTTGGTATTCTACCCGGCCTGCATGCCGCCGGCGCGCGATTGTTCCGCGCTTGCTTGTGCATCACCTCACACTAAGGATTCAGTAGTGAACAGCAGGGATCTTCTCGTCGTCGCGGCCGCGCTCGCCGCCGCCTCACTCGCGCCGGCCGCGCTGAGTGCCGAAGAGACCGCCACGGGCCTGAAGAGCCGGACGCTCATCATCGGCAACCTGGATGCCAGAATCAGTTACCTCGTCAGGCACAACACCGATGTGCCGGAGGACCGGAACAATTCGGATTTCTTCACGACCATTGGGCTCGAATACAAGTTCTGAGCATGCCCTGGTACCAGCGCCACCTGTTTTTCTGCACCAACCGTCGCGAGGACGGCCGGGCGTGTTGCTGCGAGGCGGGGGCCGAACCAGCGCGCGCCTGGGCGAAGGCGCGGGTCAAGGCGCTGGGTCTCGCCGGTCCCGGCAAGGTGCGCGTGAACAGCGCCGGTTGCCTGGATCGTTGCGAGGAGGGGCCGGTTGCGGTGGTCTACCCGGAAGGGGTTTGGTACACCTATGTCGACCAGGAGGACCTGGAGGAGATCATCCAGGAACATCTGGTGCATGGTCGCATCGTGGAGCGGCTTCAGCTCAGGTCTGAGCCCCTGGTGGCTGGGGACTGAATTCGGGAGTCCATGATTTAAAGGGGGTTCTTCCCCGCTGTCGGGAATCCACGCGGCCCGCGTGCTTGCATGACCGGGGCTGCTCAATTATATTTACCTGCTTTTCGCCTGCCGCTCATCCTTTTGGAGCTGGGACATGAAGACTTTTTCCGCGAAGCCCGACGCCGTGCGCCGCGACTGGTACGTCGTTGATGCCTCGGGCAAGACGCTTGGGCGACTTGCGACCGAGCTTGCGCGCCGCCTGCGCGGCAAGCACAAGCCGGAGTTCACGCCGCACGTGGACACGGGCGATTATCTCGTCGTGATCAACGCAGGCAAGGTCCGCGTGACCGGCAACAAGCTGGAAGACAAGGTGTACTACCATCACACCGGATACATCGGCCACATGAAGTCCGAGACGCTCGGCAAGCGCATGCAGCGGGCGCCGGAGCAGGTCATAGAAGAGGCCGTCAAGGGCATGCTGCCCAAGAACTCGCTTGGCCGGCAGATGCTGAAGAAGCTCCGCATCTTCCCGGGCGCAGAACACACTCACCAGGCCCAGCAGCCCCAGGCGCTGGAGATCTGATCCGGCAGGAATGAAGACCATATGAGCACTGACATCAATTACGGCACGGGCCGGCGCAAGACCTCGACCGCGCGCGTTTACCTGCGCCCGGGCAAGGGTGATATCACGGTCAACAGCAAGCCGCTCGACGAGTTCTTCGGACGGCGCACTGCGCGGATGATCGTGCGGCAGCCGCTCGAGCTGATTCGCATGGAAGACCGTTTCGATGTGCAGGTCACCGTCCATGGCGGCGGCACGACCGGCCAGGCGGGCGCTATCCGTCACGGTCTGACACGTGCGCTGGTCGAATATGACGAGACGTTGAAGCCGGCGCTGCGCCAGGCAGGCTTCGTCACCCGCGACGCGCGCGAGGTCGAGCGCAAGAAGGTCGGCCTGCGCAAGGCGCGCCGCGCCACCCAGTACTCGAAGCGCTGATCCGGAAGGAACCACGCTTCACGAATTGGGGGATCGTCTAGCGGTAGGACTGCGGACTCTGACTCCGCCAACCTAGGTTCGAATCCTAGTCCCCCAGCCATTGAAGAGAGAGGGCCCCGCCGGGGCCCTCTTTTTTATGCCCGGGGAACCAGCGTTGGACGTCCGGAGTTCGAGCCGAGGCTGGCAAGCCCGGCGCCCAAGCGAGTAGTCCCCGCTGTTGACCTCGAGGCGATTCCTGACCGTCTCGACGCCGTGCGTGTTCAGCGCGATCAACCCGGCCTGTTCGCACGCCTCGTCGGATTCGCTCTCGCCCCACAGCGTGACCACGTAGCAGAACACGCAGCGACGTCGGGCCCGGGTCAGGGGGTGATCCGGGTTACGCCAGCGTCCGTGGCGAGGAGTATCAGTCCGGCGCGCTGGTGGGCGAATATGCCGACCGTCACTACTCCGGGAATCTGGTTGATTCTCTTTTCCATCGCCACCGGGTCGAGGAGGTCCAGGTGGCGGACGTCCAGGATCGCGTTGCCGTTGTCGGTGGCGAATCCCTCGCGGTACTCCGGCAGGCCGCCGAGCTTCACGAGTTGCCTCGCTACATAGGAGCGGCCCATCGGAATCACCTCGACGGGCAGCGGGAATTCGCCGAGCACGCGCACGAGCTTGCTGTCGTCGACGATGCAGACGAAGCGCTTCGATGCGGCGGCCACGATCTTCTCGCGAGTGAGCGCGCCGCCCCCGCCCTTGATCATGTGGCCGGCAGAGTCGACTTCATCCGCTCCGTCCACATAGAGATCCAGGTCGCCGGTGGAATTCAGCTCGCTGACAATGATGCCGTGTCGCCTGAGACGTGCCGTCGTCGCCTCGGAGCTGGAGACCACGCAGTCGAGGTCGATGCCGCGAGCGACAAGTGCATCGATGAAGTGATTCACCGTCGAGCCGGTACCCACGCCGAGCCGGCAGCCCTCCCGGACTTCGGCAGCAGCGGCGGCGCCTACGGCCACCTTCTTTTTTTCCTGGTTCACGGGATGCCTCCCTCTGTATCTTCAAGCGCCGGATAGATCGAGGGCCGAGCCGCTCATCGCGGACCCGGCCCTCAAAACCCGCTGCGGCCGGCAAACAGAGCCGGACTCGCAATGCGCAGACGCCTACTTCTTCTTTGAGACAGCCTTCTTCTTCGCAGCAGGCTTCTTCTTCGCAGCCGGCTTCTTCTTCGCAGCCGGCTTCTTCTTCGCAGCAGGCTTCTTCTTGGCTACGGCCTTCTTCTTCGCGGCCGGCTTCTTCGCTACGGCCTTCTTCTTCGCAACCGGCTTCTTCTTCGCAACCGCCTTCTTCTTGGCGACCGGTTTCTTCTTGCTCGCAGCCTTCTTCTTTGATGCAGCAGCCATGGTCATCTCCGTGTAGTGGGTTCGCGAGGCTGTATATACAACAACGCGATAGTTCCGGCAAACATCTCAACGCACCTTTTTAAATGCGTCGGAGTCATGGCTCCTGAACGACGGTAAAAAAGTTCTCCGAAAGATCAGTGGCAAGAAACTGCGACACGAGTTTCACAGCCTATTTTGCTTCTGAAATCGAATTCACAAACTTCCAGTGCGCGGCCGACACGGGCATGACGGAGAGTCGGTTGCCTTTCGCGAGCAAACGGAATCCGGAGAGCTTGTTGCCTGCGTACTCTTTCAGTTCGCGCAGGCTGACGACGCGTGGAAACTTCCTGACAAGCTTCACGTCGACCATGAACCAGCGCGGATTTTGCGGATCGCTTTGCGGATCGAAGTGATGATCTTCGGGATCAAACGCGGTGTGGTCCGGGTACCCCTCGCGCACGATTTCGACAATGCCCACGACACCGGGCAGTTCACAATTCGAGTGATAGAAGAAGGCGAGGTCGCCGCGCTTCACTTCGTCGCGAAGCATGTTTCGCGCCTGGTAGTTTCTTACGCCGTCCCAGCAGGTGGTCTTGCGGGGCGCGCGCGCGAGGTGGTCGATAGAGAACGATTCGGGTTCAGATTTCATCAGCCAGTGGTTCATTGGTCTGCTCCCTTGAACGAAAGTCCTTGCGCCACGCGCCCGTTACGAATCGCCCGCCGGCCGCGCTCGGTGACGACGACATCGAGCGGCACGTCCCAGGGCTGCGCCGGTATGTGCGGCGCCTGCTGGAATGAAAATGCCGCGCCTGCCAGGAAAGGCCGTTGCCGGCGTCCCGCGAGCGCGCGGTCGTAATAGCCGCCGCCCATCCCCAGGCGATGACCGTGGGCGTCGAACGCCACCAGCGGCATGATCACCAGGTCGAGTCGCGATGCGGTGACCCGGCGCCGGCCGCCGACGGGCTCAGGTATGCTGTAGCGATTGGGACGCAGGCTGGCGGAGCGCAGCCAGGGCGCGAAGCGCATCGCGCCGCCGTGCGTTACGACCGGAAGGTAAAGCTGCTTGCCGCGCAGGCGGGCATGATCCGCGAGGCCACGCACGTCGGGTTCGCCATCAGCCGGCCAGTACAGCGCGACGTGTTGCGCCCTGAGGTAGGCGGGGAGCGTGCGGAAATGTCGCAGGATGGCCCGGGTAGCGAGTTGTCTCCGGAAAGGCGTCACGGTTCGTCGGCGCATCCGCATCTCGCGACGCAGCGCGCTTCGCATTGCGATCGGGTCGTCCGGGGCAAAAATAAGGTGGCGCCTCCCGCCTGTGCCGTTACAGACTATTGCTCTCGAACCAGAGCAATAGGTGGGGCCGGTTGTCGTACCTAAGGCTTTCCGCCATGAGCGGGCTTGCGCACCGGTGCCGACAGGTCCCGGCCCCAGGATGTTTTAATTAGGGTCGAGAGGATCCCAGCCCATATCGAACACCGCAGGAGGCGCCAAGACTTAAAGACTTGTCGCGGGCAGCTATAGTTCCAGCTGCTTGCCATCTTCGAGCGCGGACTCGACGCGCTCGCGCAGCGATTTGAGCCGCATGCCGAGTTGCGTCTCCACGGACTCGTCACGGTTGCGCCCCTTGAGCAGATCATTCGCCAGGTTGAGCGCAGCCATCACCGCGATGCGATCGGTGCCGACCACGTTGCCGGCATCCCGGATCTGCTTCATGCGGGCGTTGAGATACTCGGCGGAGCGAACCAGGTCGGGCTTTTCCTCGCTTGGGCAGGCGAACTGGTATTCCTTCTCGAGGATACGCACGCTGACCTTGGCCGTTTCTGAGCTCATGATCCGTGTTCCATCGCCTTGAGTCGGCCGATCATTGCTTCCACCCGTGTGCGTACCTGTTCGTTCTTCTGCATCAGGGAAGCGCGTTCCACCATCAGGCTGTCCTGGCGCTGCCGCAACGAGCGATTCTCTTCCTTGAGCTGGCGACTGACCGCGACGAGCTCCTCGAGGCGTCGCTCGAGCCGCTTCAGTTCGACGTCCACCGCCTGTGCCGTGCCCTTGTCCATGGCGGCAACTATAGAGAGGCCCCCAGTGGCGGTCAATCGGTCGCCAGTGCCGCCTGTGAGCCGACGATTCCGGGTGTTAGCATCGCGTCACGAACCGTCTCCGGTGGCAGCAGCGCGCAGGGCAGGCAAGCGATGAATTTTCCAGACTACGGCGAACTCCAGGCGGCGCTCGGCGGGACGGCGACCGGCAGCGCCGCGGCCGAGGCTCACGGGACCCTGTGCGGGTTGCTGTGCGCGGGCGCTGAGGACATTCCGGAGGCCTGGATACAGAATACGCTCGCGAACGCCGAGGAATACAGTTTCGGCGGCCGCGTGGATGCCAGGTCGCTGCTCGAGGCCATGCACGCCGCGACGGTCGCGGCACTCGCGGGCGACGAGATGGGATTCCAGCTCTCGCTGCCCCCGGACGACGCCCCCATCGAGGATCGGGCGGCGGCCCTGGCGTCGTGGTGCAGCGGTTTCCTCTACGGTCTGGCGATCCGCGGCTTGCGCCCCATGGAGGAATTGCCCGACGAGCTCAAGGAGATACTCTCGGACTTCTCGGAGATCGGCCGCGCGGGCGTCGCCGAGGAGGAGGTCGAGGAAGCGGGCGAAAGCGCGTTTGCTGAGCTCGTAGAATACGTGCGCGTGGCCGTCCAGATCGTCCACGACGAGTGCCAGGCGCCGCCCGGGTATCATTCCATCCACTGATTACACTCTACGGTCACCAACCTGATGAACAAGAAAGAATTCGCCCGGCGCCGCCGGCAGTTGATGCGCATGATCGGCAAGGGCGGCATCGCCATCCTGCCTGCGGCGCCGACGCGCACCCGCAACCGCGACGTGGAGCATGCGTATCGGCAGGACAGTGACTTTCATTACCTGAGCGCCTTCCCGGAGCCGGAGGCGGTGGTGGTGCTGATGCCCGGGCGGGAGCACGGCGAGTACGTGCTGTTCTGTCGCGACCGCGACCCTGAGCGCGAGACCTGGGACGGCAGGCGCGCCGGGCCGGAGGGCGCGGTGCGCGACTTCGGCGCCGACGACGCGTTCCCGATCTGCGACATCGACGACATCCTGCCCGGTATGCTCGAGCATAGCGAGCGCGTGTATTACACCATGGGCCTGAACGCGGAGTTCGACCAGCGCCTGCTCGGCTGGGTGAACCAGCTGCGTGCGGCCGCGAAGACGGGGGTAACCACCCCCACGGAATTCGTCGCGCTCGATCACCTCCTGCACGACATGCGGCTGTTCAAGAGCCGCAGCGAGGTGGCCGCGATGCGCAAGGCCGCGAAGATCGCCGCCGCCGCACACATCCGCGCCATGCGAGCCTGCCGGCCGGGCATGATGGAGTACGAGATCGAGGCCGAGTTCCTGCACGAGTTCCGCCGTCATGCGGCGACGACCTCCTACCAGCCCATCGTCGGCGGTGGCGCCAACGGGTGCATCCTGCACTACATAGAGAACAACGCCCCGCTCAGGGACGGCGACCTGCTGCTGATCGATGCCGGCTGCGAGTACGAGTGCTATGCGTCCGACATCACGCGCACTTTCCCGGTGTCGGGGCGTTTCAGTCCCGAGCAGCGCGCCCTCTACGAGGTGGTGCTGGAGGCGCAGCTCGCGGCGATCGACAAGGTGCGCCCTGGCAATCACTGGAACGAGCCGCACGATGCAGCCGTGCGTGCACTGACCCGCGGCCTCGTGCGGCTGGGGCTGCTCAAGGGCCGCGTGCCCACCCTGATCAAGAACGGCGATTACCGGCGCTTCTACATGCACCGCACCGGCCACTGGCTCGGGCTGGACGTGCATGACGTCGGCGACTACAAAGTGGGCGACGAGTGGCGCATCCTCGAGCCCGGCATGGTGATGACTATCGAGCCCGGGCTCTATATTGCGCCGGGGACCCGGGGCGTCTCCAGGAAGTGGCAGGGCTTGGGCGTTCGCATCGAGGACGACGTGCTCGTCACCGCGGACGGCGTCGAGGTGCTGTCGGCGGACGCGCCCAAGGATCCGGACGAGATCGAGCGCCTGATGCAGGCCGCCTGAGGACCATGAGCCGGCACGAGAGCACAGACTTCGACATCGTCATCGCCGGCGGCGGCATGGTCGGCGGCTCTCTCGCGGTGGCGCTCAGCGCCCTGCCGCTGCGGACCCTGGTCGTCGAGGCCACGCCTCCTGCCGATGCTGCGCAGCCGAGCTACGACGCTCGGGCCACCGCGATTTCGGAGAGCAGCCGGCGCATCCTGGAGGGCATCGGTTGCTGGTCGACCCTCGCCGGGCACGCGGCGCCGATTCGCGAGGTCCACGTGTCCGAGCGCGGCGCCTTCGGCGCGACGCGCCTGCGGGCCGCGGAGCAGGGGCTCGCGAGCTTCGGTCACGTGGTCGAGAACCGCGCGCTCGGCGCAGCACTGTGGGAGCGCATTTTCGCGGCTGGGGCGCTGACCGCGTGGTCGCCCGCGAAGGTTGTCGGCGTGGCGCAGGACGACGACCAGGTGCGTGTCAGCATCGAGCGTGCCGGCGAGGCGCCGCTCGAGGTGCGCGCCCGTCTGCTGGTCGCCGCGGACGGGGCGCGCTCGCCGGCGCGGGCGATGGCGGGAATCGCGCACGCGGTCCGGGACTACGGCCAGGCCGCGCTGATCGCCAACATCACGCCGGCAACGGACCACGGCGGCATGGCTTTCGAGCGCTTCACGGCCACCGGTCCCCTGGCGGTGCTGCCGTTGACGCAGGGTCGCGTGACCATCGTCTGGACGCTGCCTCCGGACGAGGCCGCTGCAGCGATGGCGCTCGATGATGGCGCGTTCCTGGCGCGGCTGCAGGCGGCTTTCGGCTACCGTCTCGGCGTGTTCCACAAGGTTGGCGGGCGCGCGTCCTATCCGTTGTCGCTGGTGCAGGCGCAGGCCTGGCACGCGGGCCGCGTGGTGCTTGCCGGCAATGCGGCGCACGGCATTCACCCGGTGGCGGGGCAGGGTTTCAACCTCGGGCTGCGCGACGTCGCCGCCCTGGCGGAGCTTATTGCGCGGCAGGGGCCCGGCGGCGATCCGGGCGCGGCGGAGTTGCGCGAGGAGTACGCGGAATGGCGCGAGGCCGATCGCGCGCGCACAGTGCGCGACACGGACGGCCTCGTGCAGGTGTTCACCAGCGACTTTGCACCGCTGCGCGCGGGGCGTCGGCTCGGGCTCATCGGGCTCGACCTGTTTCCGCCGGCGCGGGCGGCGGTCGCGCGTCGCGGCATGGGCCTGGCGGGCCGGCTGCCGCGGCTCGCGCTCGGCCAGACCCTCTCCCCATGAGGCGCGAGCCGGATATCGCGGTCGTCGGCGCCGGCATGGTGGGCGCGGCGACGGCCGCACTGCTCGCGCGCATGTCGCCCGGCGCCTCGATTGCCGTGCTGGACGCCGAGGCGCCGCCGCGCTGGCGCGCCGATGCTGACGTGGGGCTGCGAGTCTCCGCGCTGTCGGAGGCCAGCAGGCGGGTGCTGGCCGCGTGCGGGGCGTGGGACGAGATCGCGGCTGGACGGATCAGCCCCTATGCGCACATGCGGGTCTGGGACGGCGCGATTCCCGCCGGCGGGCCCGGCGCGATCCGTTTCAGCGCGGCGGACGTCGCTGAGCCCGTGCTGGGACACATCGTCGAGAACGAGCTGGTGCGGCTCGCCCTGCGCAATGCGCTGCTCCGGCTCGAGAACGTGAGCCTGCTGGATGGCGCGCGCCTTGAGACACTCGCGCTCGAGGGCGACCGCGCGGAGCTGGGGATCGAGGATGGGCGCAGGCTGCAGGCGCGCCTGGTCGTGGGGGCGGACGGCGCGGGCTCGCCATCGCGCGGCATGGCGGGACTCGAGGTCCAGGGACACGATTACGAGCAATGCGCGGTCGTGTGCAACCTGCGTTGCCAGCTACCGCACGCCGAGACGGCCTGGCAGCGTTTCCTGCCGGAGGGTCCGATCGCGTTACTGCCGCTCGCCGACGGGCGCGTGTCCATTGTGTGGTCGACGACGCCGGAAAACGCAGCAGACCTGCTGGCGGCCGACGACGAAAGTTTTCGCACCGCGGTCGCCATGGCCGCGGACGGCTGCCTGGGCGAGGTGCTCGAGGCGGGTCCGCGCGCGTCATTCCCGCTGCGCATGCGCCATGCGCCGGTCTATACCCGCGCCCGCTATGCGCTGGTCGGCGACGCCGCCCACACGGTGCACCCGCTGGCGGGACAGGGCGTGAATCTCGGCTTCCTCGACGCCGCGGTGCTGGCCGAGACCGTCGCGGCGGGTCTGGCCGCCGGCCGCGATCCCGGCGACCCCGCGCTGCTGCGGCGCTATGAGCGCTGGCGCAAGCCCGAGAACGTCATCGCGATGCGGGCGTTCGACGGCATCAACCGGCTGTTCAGCAATGACGACCCGGCGCTGGGCGCCATCCGGCGCGCCGGCTTCACGCTGGTCGACCGACTGGCGCCCTTGAAGGGCGTTTTCATCCGTCGCGCGATGGGGCTCGACGGCGACCTGCCGGAGGTGGCGCAACCCGCCACATGGGCTTGAGAGAGATTCAACACGGAGAGTCACGACGATGCCTAGACAGCAGATGGAGGAACTCCTCGCGCAGCTACGCAAGGAGGTTGCCGGCGCCCGGGAGCTGAGCGACAGCCAGCGCGCACGCATGGAGGCGCTGCAGGAACAGATCGCGGAGCGCCTGGCCGCCGACGAGGTGCCCCCCGAGGACAGCCCGAGAGAGCTCGTGCGCGGTTACATTGACGAATTTCATCGCTCGCATCCGACGCTCACGATGGTGTTGGGGCGGATCCTCGACTCCCTGAACAAGATGGGGATCTAGGGAGGAATTCCCGATGCAGCTGTTCAACCAGCCGCCGCCGCAACTCGGCAACCAGTACGACGACGACCGCGTGCTTCGCTCGCTCCTCGCGCGCCGCTTCGGCGGCCGCGTTCCTGCCGCAGTGGAAGAAGCGTTGCGCGCAATGGGTGAGCTGGCCGGCGGCGAGCTTCACCAGCTGCAGCTTGCCGATCGCCTGAATGAGCCGCGCCTGGTGCAATGGGACGCCTGGGGCAACCGCGTCGACGCGATCGAGGTCTCGCCGCTGTGGCGCCGCGCCGAGCGACTCGCGGCGGAGTTCGGGCTGGTCGCCACCGGCTACGAGCCCGAGTACGGCCCTAGAGCAGCGCGTCGACCTTAGCGGCGCAGATGAAGTCGTTCTCCGACAGGCCCTTGATCGAGTGCGTCGAGAAGCGCACGAGGCAGTGACCCCAGCCGACCTCCAGGTCGGGATGGTGATCTTCCTTGTTGGCGATCCATGCGACGGCGTTGACGAAGGCCATCGTGCGGTAGAAGCCCTTGAAGCAGAAGTCACGCCGGATTTCGGTCGCGTCGTCGTGCAGGGACCAGTCGTCGTGCAGGCGGCCGAGCAGCTTGCCGGCTTCCTCGGCAGTCATCGGTTGCATGCCGCCTTCGCAGGGCACGCAGCTCTTCGCAGTCAGATCGCTCACGGTCATCTCCTCATCGAATTGGGTTCAGTTACAAATTGAATCGGGTTCCGGGCCGCACATCCGCACCCGCTCAGGCAGTGGCCGCTTCCTTCGGCGGAAACGCCGGCGAATGCATGCCGAGCTCGCGCGCCTGCTCGATCAGCCCAAGCAGGTCCATTTGCGCAACCTCGAACAGCGTGTCGAAGCTCTCGATGACGAAATAGATCGGCTGGTAGATGTCGATCCGGTACGGCGTGCGCAGCACGTCCAGCGGATCAAAGGGCTTGCGCTGCGGCTGCTCGCTGTCCAGCGCGTAGATCGTCTCGCCGATCGACGACACGACCCCCGCGCCGTAGGCGCGCAGCCCCTCGTCGTGGCGATGGATCAGGCCGAACTCGACCGTGAACCAGTACAGCCGCGCCAGCATGGGGCGGTCTTCCTTGCGCGCCGCCGCGCCGGCCTTGCCATAGGCATGCGTGAAGGCCGCGAAGCGCGGGTCCGTGAGCAGCGGCGTGTGGCCGAAGATCTCGTGGAAGATGTCCGGCTCCTGCAGGTACTCCATCTCCTCGCGGCTGCGGATGAAGCTGGCCGCGGGGAAGCGCTTGTTGGCGAGCAGGTTGAAGAAATCGGTGAAGTTGATGAGCGCCGGCACGGGCGCGACTTCCCAGCCGGTGTGCGCGCGCAGCACCCGGCTGACCTCCCCGCACTGCGGGATGCGGTCGTCTGGCAGCCCGAGCAGCTCGAGGGCGTCGATGTATTCAGCGCATGCGCGCCCCGGCAACACCTTCCGCTGGCGCGTGATGAGTTCATGCCAGATCTGGTGCTCCTCGTCCGTGTAATGGATGAAGCCGTTCTCGTCCGGGACCTTGGCCACGTATTTCGTGCCCTTGCCCATGCAGTGCTCCGCGTGATTGATATGCGCATCATTTTACCGGCGCGCCGGGGGGAAGCGCATGACGCGCCGCGGCATCCGGGGTTGGAGGCAGGGGTCACTAAGAAATAGTCCCGCAGAGACGCAGAGACGCAGAGAAGAGTTAAATGGGTCGGTTGGCGGACGCATTCGCCTGGGCCTCGCACATTCTTCTCTGCGCCTCTGCGCCTCTGCGGGCAGATCTATTCCGGCGCATCGCTGCGGGCGCGTCTCTGCGGACCCTATCCGCCCCCCCGCCTCGGGTACCGGCGCTCCACGTAGCCGTCCACCAGCGCCTGGAACTCAGTGGCGATCGCGTCGCCCTTCAGCGTCACGGTCTTCTCGCCATCGACATACACCGGCGCAACCGGGCGCTCGCCGGTGCCCGGCAAACTGATGCCGATGTTCGCGTGCTTGCTTTCGCCCGGGCCGTTCACCACGCAGCCCATCACCGCCACGGTCATCTCCTCGACACCCTCGTGGCGCTTCTTCCACTCCGGCATGCGATGGCGGATGTGGCCCTGGATCTGCTGCGCCAGTTCCTGGAAGAAGGTGCTCGTGGTCCGGCCGCAGCCGGGGCAGGCGATGACCATCGGCGTAAAGGAACGCAGCCCCATGGTCTGCAGGATCTCCTGCGCGACGATCACTTCCTGGGTACGGTCGCCGCCCGGCTCGGGGGTGAGCGAGACGCGGATGGTGTCGCCGATGCCTTCCTGCAGCAGCACCGCCATCCCCGCGGTCGAGGCGACGATGCCCTTGCTGCCCATGCCCGCCTCGGTGAGCCCGAGGTGCAGCGGGTAGTCGCAGCGCGCCGCGATATCGCGATAGACGGCGATGAGGTCCTGCACGCCGCTGACCTTGCAGGAGAGGATGATGCGGTCGCGCGGCAGGCCGAGCTCCACCGCGCGCTCCGCGCTGTCGAGCGCCGAGCGGATCATGGCTTCCTGGGTCACGGCGTGCGCGTCGAGCGGCTCGGCCCGCTTCGAGTTCTCGTCCATCAGGCGCGTCAGCAGGTCGGAGTCGAGGCTGCCCCAGTTGACGCCGATGCGCACCGGGCGGTCGTTGCGGCAGGCGACCGCGATCATCTCGGCAAACTGCGGATCGCGCTTGCGGCCGCGCCCGACGTTGCCCGGGTTGATGCGGTACTTCGACAGCGCGATGCCGCACTCCGGCACCTCGGCGAGCAGCTTGTGGCCGTTGAAATGAAAATCGCCCACCAGCGGCACGTTCAGGCCGAGCGCGTAGAGCTTCTCGCGGATCGCCGGCACCGCCGCCGCGGCCTCGCGCGTGTTCACGGTCACGCGCACCAGCTCGGAGCCGGCGCGCGCCAGCTCCGCGACCTGGCGCACGGTGCCTTCGATGTCCGCCGTATCGGTGTTGGTCATCGACTGCACGACGATCGGCGCGTCGCCGCCGATGCGCACGTGGTCGACGGTCACGGGAAGGGATGCGCGCCTGCGTACCGGGTTCATGCCGTCATCCTCCGCGCCGGCCGTCGAGCCACTCGTCGACCAGCCGCTCGAGGCTGTCGAGCGGGATCGCGCCGTTCGACAGCACCAGGTCGTGGAACGCGCGGATGTCGAAGTCAGCGCCGAGCGCGGCCTCGGAACGCGCGCGCAGTTCCTTGAACTTCAGCTCGCCGATCTTGTAGGCGAGCGCCTGGCCGGGCCAGGCGATGTAGCGGTCGATCTCGTTGACGATGTCGGCCTCGGTCTTCGCGGCGTTGGCGCGGAAATAGTCGATGGCCTGCTGCCGGGTCCAGCCGAACTCGTGGATGCCCGTGTCCACCACGAGGCGCACGGCCCGCCACATCTCGTAGGTCAGCTGGCCGAACTTCGAGTAGGGATCGGTATACATGCCGAGGTCCGGGCCGAGGCTCTCGGCGTACAGCGCCCAGCCCTCGACGTAGGCGGTCACGCCGCCGAAACGGCGGAATGCCGGCAGTCCCTCGAGCTCCATCGCCAGCGCGATCTGGAAGTGGTGGCCCGGCACGGCCTCGTGGATGGTCAGCGCCTCGATCTCGTACTTCGGTCGCACCTCGGGACGATAGAGGTTCACGTAGTAGTAGCCGGCGCGGCTGCCGTCGGCGGCCGGCCGCGAGTAGTAGGCGGTGGTCGTGTCCGGCGCGATGGCCGCCGGGATCGGCCTGACGCCGTAGGGCATGCGCGGCATCTTGCGGAACAGCTTGACGAGCTCGGGGTCGACCCGCTTGCTGGTGGCCAGGTAGGCCTCGAACAGGGCCTCCGGGGTGTCGTAATAGAACTGCGGATCGGTGCGCAGGTGCTCGAAGAACGCCGCCAGGTCGCCGCTGAAGCCGACCTGCTCGCGGATCGCCTCCATCTCGGCGCGGATGCGCGCCACCTCCGCCAGGCCGATGTCGTGAATCTCGCGCGGCGTCAGTTCGGTGGTCGTGAAGTGCCGCGCGCGGGCGGCGTAGTATGCGCGCCCGTCCGGCTGGTCCCAGCTGCCGACCGATTCGCGCGCTGCGGGCAGGTAGTGCTGGCGGAAGAACGAATCGAGCCGCGCGATGGCCGGCAGCACGACTTCATCCACGGCCGCGAGGCCCTCGCGGGCCAGCCGCTCGCGGTCCGCGGCGGGGAGGCCGTCCGGCAGCTCCAGGAACGGCTTTGCCCAGGGGCTGTGGCGGGCGTCGAGTGCGGCCTGGGTCTTAAGCTGGCCGGCGATCCGCTCGGCGATGACCCGCGGGTGCACGATCCCGGCCTCGATGCCCGCGGCGAGCA
>Ga0209498_1000081_pt1 | contig 50508 bp, 36 predicted proteins | sample WalLakDeSediment_FD_184131 | JGI IMG/M metagenome (GOLD analysis project Ga0209498, IMG submission 184131) | Lake sediment microbial communities from Walker lake, Nevada to study Microbial Dark Matter (Phase II) - Walker Lake 11/02/13 Deep... | ecosystem: Environmental > Aquatic > Freshwater >... | reverse complement strand
TTGTACCCTCAAACACTACCATTGGCTACACCGTTTCAAAACCAGGACTTCCCATTGTTAGTGGAACAGTTGAAATAGCTTCAGCGGACGTTTCCCTTGTGATAGTTTTGCAGGAAGAGGTTGTGGGGCCCGACACCTATTCCATTCAATTTAATGTAACCGACATAAATATGGAGCCCATCGATGATGCAGTTATTACTTTTGATGAAAATACCAACATAGCAGGAGCCTATACTTTTGATGAGGTTGAAGCCGGAACATATGCTTATACTGTCAGTCGCGATGGGTACCTAACCATTGAAGTTCCTGAATTTGAGGTAACGCAGGATCAAATCATTGAGATTACCATGTTGGTCGACAATACTTCAACGGCAGCTCATGCCCTGAAAGAAATTAAACTTTTCCCAAACCCGGCAGGCAACCTGGTATTTATTGATTCCCCTGTCGAAATAAAAAGGTTGGAAATTGCCGATATTACCGGGAAGGTGTTGTTTTCATCAGAAAATGTTCAGAATGAAATCAGGGTCTCTGGCCTTATCAGCGGGATTTATTTTGTTCGCCTTTTTTCTCAAGAATTTGTTAGCGTAAAGAAACTTTGGGTGGTAAATTAATATCGGATGTGAGGTGGGGGTAATAAATTCGCCCCTCGACTACGGTCTCGCTTTTTGCAGAACCTCCGCTCAGGGACCGTCAGCTTCCGCTTAAACAAGAACCCCATTGGCGTCTTTAAAATCGCCAATGGGGTTCTTCAATTAGCCTCGACACTTCGACTCGGCTCAGTGCAGGCTTGATCTCGCCAAAAGGCAAGACGCAGTCGGGAGGTGGCTCGGAAAACCCCGAAGCATTGCACCCCCGCTTAAGGCAATTTGCTATTACAGGCTGGTTTTATTCTATTGTAGTCTCTATTCTTTTCGCTTTCACCTTTATGGTGTAAGAGCTTATTATTCCGGCTGTCAAACCGCTGATTAAAATATCACTAAAAGTAAATCGTGTAATAACCTGACAATTCCCATCTCCCGGAGTATTCACATTTGTCCTTCCAAGTGGCAAGATGCCCCAAAATAACCACAATTGTTTTCCTTTAGCATATGTGTAATCATTCGTACGTGTTTCTCTGTATGCTCCAACATTCGTTTTGGTTGTCATACAGGAAGTTAAGAAGGTTGAAGCTGTTAATGCTAAAATTGCAATTAGCGTCAGTGATTTGATTCTTTTCATTTTTAAATTGTTTAAATTATTGTTTAACCCTTATGGATTTTCAATCACGCTCAGTTTTTTATATCGGTTAATCGTCGTATAAACAAAAAAAATGTTTCTTAATTTTTTCTGATTTGCCTGGCAGCTAACACTTTTGTGAAGAAACAGGAAAGCCAGGCCGGATTGTTAAAAAAAGTTAATCCAACGGTAAATATATACAAATTATGTTATTAAAGAAAGAAATATATTCCAATTGATATACAACCCCTGATTTATAAGGATGATAGTTGTTTTGCTTACTAAGGCGGGGAATTTCTAATTAAAAAGAAAGTATTTCATTGGTTTTTGATCCAAGTAAAATAACTTCCCTGTATTCTTCTGCACTTAAATTTTCAAAAATAAAATATGAAGGGTTTAGCGGCCTGCCGTTTTTCCTCACCTCATAATGCACGTGAGGAGCCACGCTCAGACCAGTATTTCCGAGGTAACCAATCACCTCCCCTTTTTCAACCCATTTATTCTCGGCCACAATTATTCTAACCATATGACCATATAGGGTCTGGTATCCAAACTTATGCTCAATAAGACAGGATCTGCCATAGCCCGGAACTTCTTCGGTGCGAATAACTTTGCCGCTTGCGGTGGCTCTCACTTCAGTTCCAACGGGTGCAGCAATATCAATACCATTATGCATTCGCCTTTGTTCCAGGATTGGATGATCTCGCATGCCAAAACCTGATGCTATGCGTGCAAGATCTTTGTCAACGGGATAGGTAACTGGAATGGTAATAAAAACTTTCTTCTTCCTCTCAATCGATCCAATCAAGGCTATAACGCTGGATGCAAGAAAATCTCTTTGGCGGTCAAAGCTTATGTCGGTTGTATCGTAACTCGTCAGGCCAACCTGCCTTGAATTGTTTCTTTCAGGATAGCTCGAAGCAAAATCCCTGAAATTTCTGACAAAATCGCCAATGCGGTTTACGTCGGGATTTTCTGAGTAAACCAATTCATCAAACAATTCATCAAACAATCGGCTTTCTTCTGAAAGGTTAAAAACTGCGGTAATATTCGGATCCAGTTCTTCGATGTGCTCTTGAGGTAAGTTTCTGGATCTTGCTGTTGCTGTACCTGCCGTATTCTGGTTGGGTTTTAAAACAAGAATTACAAACAGGAAGATGGTAATAATAAAGACCAGAAAGCCGATCATTACCAGAAGTGGGCGGGAGTTGTTCTCAGAACCCTGTGAATCTGAAGGGGAGCTCATAGTTTAAGAATAAAGAATGGGCAAAAGTCCAACAATTTTCAATCAGAAACATAACCTGGGAAAAAGCAAAAAACCTTAACGTCTTTTTAACCGGGTATTTTCATCACGAAGGACCTTGTTCACCTGATTGCAATCATCAAGTTCCCTTTGGGAGTTCCTGAGACGGCTTTCCAAATCGCGGCTATCTACTCTAAGTGTGTTTAACTCAGATTGAAGGTTTCTCCTCTCATCAAGGCATCTTTGCAAGTCGCGGTCGCTTCCCTGGGTATTGCTTCTCCAACCACTAAGCTCATCTTCTACCTTCAATTGCTCCCTGTATGACAGCTGCAAATCTGAATATACCTTTAAGACATTAAGATACATAACTGATTCCCAACCCCCATCGTCTTTTACCTGGTTTTTTGTCTGACTCAGCAATGACGCAATATTCGAGTTAAGTACTTCGATGTTCTCACCCTCCTGTCGATAAACCGGAACTTTAGCAAGAATCTTTGTTACCTCTTCAATGTTGGGCGCAAAAATATCCTTTTGGAACGTTAACTGCTCCTGGATTTTTTCCAAATCTGTTTTGGTCTTGGTTTCTGTAAGTTTGTTTACATTCATGGTTGTAAAACCCAGAACCATTGCCAGGGCAAAGCTCAAAATAAATAAACCCACCACTTTCTGATAGGCTTTCATCCTTTCTTTTTGGTTTAGCGGTTTCATGGGGTAATGGTTTTAAGGTTAGTTGGTTCTGGCACAGAATAACTCATCGTTCTCCTTGATGTTATTGTTGTAGATACTACTTTCGGGGTCAAGCGCTTCTTTGGTGCCAAATAGTTTGCTTTTGATTCTCATAAAAACCCAGCCTTCGGCTTCGCTATTCTGGTTGACAAATGATATCTGACTATCCGGATGTCTTTCGTTGTAGTCATTGATAAAAAAATAAAACAGCCTTCCAAGGCTCATGCCAGCCGGAGCTTTGGCTTTAAATGAAGAGACTTCTTTGCTTTGGCTGTTTTTTCGAAACAAGAAACTTATTACCAGGGGGTTTTTAAGTTCTTCATCGCTTGGATCGGCCACTCTTTCATTTACAGGGTAAAACCATTTCACGAATTCTTTTTTGGGGACCTCCATAAAGAAATAAACGGTTTGGTTGAGCAGCGAGGGTATTATAAACCAAAGTAAAGAGAGAAACCAAACAAATCGAAGTTTCGGATTTCCCATAAATGAAATGGAGAGGTCGCAGAAGAAATATGCCAGCAATAAAATACATAAGAGTAGTAATATCTGTATTTTAAAGGGCAGGTCTTTATACCAGGGTAGCGCTGAAGGGTTCAGAATAACATGGATAATACCAATAGTAAGAATAAAACTCTGCGCAATAACCAGCAGGGCAAAGTCAGAAGAATTCAGATTAAAAACAAGAAGGAGGGTAGGCGTTGCGAGTAAAATTGAAAATAATAAGATGTAAATAACGGATGTTAGTCCGTACTTTTTAAGCACCTTCACTTTCTTAAATAAGACAAAAAAAACGCTGCCGGCAAGGAGCAGGCTGATCAGTTTGGTGGCTATACTCATTGCATTCATTTTCCGTGGCTTTTGGACTTGTAAATATAGAAAAGAATTATGAAACTAAGCATAAAAGAAGTTGAAAGCAATGCCGGAATTATTTTTCTTTTTATCGGCCTTCAGTAACCTTATTCATCCTTTTCCCCGGGACTAACCAATTTATTCTTATGTTTATTTTTACAATTCAATTGCATTTAAATTAGCGTATTTATTGTCAAAGCTTCCTGAAAATCCATGAAAAAACCGGATATTGCAATCTTACCAGCGGGTTGCGCGCCACGTGGTGAAACCAGAGCGGATTCAGTCGTTTAATATATGAGTGCATGGCAGTGCCCGGATCAACAGCCATTAATCGAAGCTGATTGACGAGTTTGTTAAAATACATTGCCTGTCTTGTCTCCCGGCGCACCTCAATTTCAGCGATTGCACGGTCAATCTGCCTGTGAATGATTACCACTTCCTTGATGAAATGGTTCTTGACAGCCGACCTTCCGGCAGCCAATGCACTTTGCCAATAAAAATGTAATCGTTCATCAAGCCTGTCCCATTGTGGGTTCTGAGGGTTGAGGCGAGTTCTGTAGTTAAGTAATCGTAAATTTTTTAATGGGGGTTTGCTATGGAAACGTTGGATCATATCCAGAAGTTCTTTCGGAAATCCAGCTCTGTTTTTTATTTCAGGAATTATATAAGCCAGGAAAGAATGGAGGTCCTTGCTTCTCTGACCGTCGAGCTGTTCCACAAGGGCTTTAAGGCTATTTTGAACGTTTTTACCATTCTTGCACCGAATGTTAAGTTGGGGTCCAATTACCGTTACGATATACGGAATACCCTCTCTGGGCCATTCCCTGACAATGTATTTTTCCTTGGTTTCCTTTCGCAAGTAAGATATGAGCGATTTAAGTTCCCTGCCTTCAAGTGTCTGTAGCCAATTAACCCATCTCCTTAAAGGGACCGGAAGAGCTCTTTCGTATTTGTTGTTGTAAAAATATATATGGTTGTGGTAATACCAGTATATGTAATCATCATACGACCAGTTCTCTGGTTTCTTATTCCGGTCTATTATGATGCCGCAATCATTCATATCAACGCTATCTTATTTTGGTTGAACAACGGAGAGTAATCTTTTGCCCTCATGGAGTAGATTAACCCCCAATTATTACGGTTGGGCAACCAAGGGTTATCACGCCTCCATGCGCGGTCATGTCGCCCGCGCGGGCTGCCGGCATTCCGCCGACAAAAACGGTGGCCGAACCCTTAACAATACTGTCGGGAGGGCCTGCGCATGCTGCCATATCACCCACCCGTGCTGCCGGCATTCCGCCAATTAGTACGGTGGGGCAACCCGGAGGCATTATGGGCCCGCCTACATGGGGCTTTGGCCCGTCCGACATTGGGCAGGTGTGCATATCACCAACTCGTGCAGCAATTGACATTTCAATAACTTTAGTTAATTTGAACCAGCGAGCCTTTTACCACAAGGACACCGCTTGACGAAACTTCTGCATTTCCTGTTCCAGATGCTTTTAGGCTTGCATCTGCACTGGCATCAATATTCACCGCCGAAAGTTTGATATTGGTGTTTGCTTCTAAACTAATGTCGCTGGCATTCTGTTTAATGCTACCGCCCGATTTAATAGTGATATTATTGTCGGCGCTAATTTCCACATTGCTTGCATTGATTTTAAGTGTGCCGCCGGCGCTTAAATGCAAATCACCTTTAGTTTTGATGGTAATATTGTTGTTCGCCTGATCCAACAGCAATTCATTGTTGCCATCAAAGTCATAAATTCTAATTTTCTCCTTGCCCGACTCATCGTGCAATTCAATGGTCTGGCCACTTATTGTTCTTATGGCATGAATTTTTGCATTATTTTCATTCATATTTCCGACCCAGTCGGGATCCGGGCAGGTTTGTTTGTCCCAAAGCTGTCCAAGACAATAGGGCCGCTCCACATCTCCATCTTCAAAGCCTACCAAAACCCTTGAGTTTTTGGCCGGAACAAAGTAAAATCCCCAGTTTACACCAGAATAAGGTGTAAGAACCCTTACCCATGGTGTAGCCTGCGTCTTCAAATCCATCCACCATAGGCTAATTTTTATCCTGCCCAGCTTTTCCGGATCCTTGTTGTCAGTCACAAATCCAATATGGTTGGACGATGTGCGTACAAAATAGGGGTCGGTGTTCTCCGGAATAACCGTTTCGCCGGGTATGGCAGTGAAGGTATTGGAGTAATGCAGGGTATTGTCCAGGTAATGCTGAACGGAAGTGACCAGGTACCGCCCGTAATCCATTTTATTTTTGCCATCCTGCTTCGGGCAGTTGATCTTTACAAAAACGCCTGCCGCCAAAAATCCAAAAATTGATGAGCCTGCTATATCGGCCAGGTTCACCGCATCGGCAGTCTCAATAATTTCGCCAACTTCATCCAATCCCTGCTGATATTCTGATTCACCAACATTCAGGTGTTCATAATAATCATTGCTTTCCAAAGGAAAAAGTTCACCGGATTTTTTTAGTGCATGTTTTCCGTAAATGTTAAGGCTGCTTTCAATCTTTTTATTGCCAGATTTATACTTTGGAAAGGTTCCAGTTCTGGGGTTTAACGGATCTTGCGAAAACAGCTGAAATTTAACAGGTGCTGTCTTCAGTTCATACCTGAACTCCTTGAGGCTGAAGCCCAGGGACAAAACATGCTCTATAACAGGAATTTCTCCAAAAATAACTTCAGTGCCATTGAAAAAAAACCATTCACCATATCGTATCGAGAGCCTTTTTATGAATTCAAGGTCGCTCTCTTCATATTGCACAATGTAAGGTAAGAGTTGTTTGTTTCTGGTTTTGATCTTGGCACTTAATGGGTAATCCTTCAGCACCTCGTCTACAATATCTTCAAGTTTTTTATCAATAAAGGCCCTGTTGTGCGGTTTTCTGTTCAGCAGAATTTCTTTGCTTCCACCTGAAATAATTACGTAATCAGCATCTGATGTGCCACTCCGGTTGCTCTGGATTTCGGTTACGAATCCCTGGAAACTGATACCATCTTTTTCCTCATCGTTGATTTTCATTTTCGTTTGGATCAGGACGGTTGAACCGAGAAGCTCTTTGGAGTTCTCAATCAGGAAATCATCGAGTTCTTCCAGGATATCGTATCGGCAAGTGATCTCGAAACTATCGATACCATATAGATTATGGTTGATCGAAATATGCTGAAAACCATGAAGCGGCTTTCCATTCAGGGAAATATTTATTTTTGATAAATGAAGCATTTCCGGTCTGTTTTAGTTAGGATTCAGATTTGTCAGTATCGGGGCCCCAGGATGACTCAAGCATGTTGCTATTATCGCCACAAATGATTTTTCGGCAGGAGATACTTATCTGTATAATAACTTCCGAATCCTCGGCAAATGATTCCTGGTAATTAACAAGCATTCCATCTTCAAACTTCAAGGATCGGCGCTGTTCCCTGAATCCCATCATGTTAGAAAACTTTATTTCTCCACTTCTTTTAATATCTCTGCCCAGCATCCATTGCAGAATCTCGGAATCATTTATACCCGGGATGGTTATATGAATGAGACCAGCCCGGACAATGGACGCAGCACGACCGATTTCGTCAGTATCCTGGGAAAAGCTAAAATTGCTTGAAAGGACCTTAATCCCTTTTTCCTCATTATCATGCCCTTTAATATGAAGCCTTGCATCTACTGACATGGTATAGCCTCCGAATTATTTTCAGTTAAAAAAATTAAAGCAATAACATCATATCTTCCCGAAAAATTTATTCGGGAAGATATGACAAGAAAAATATGGGCAAGGGTAGTCGGCTCCTATATTGCCCATTCATTTTCGTGCTCTCCGTCGCCCATTTTTATGTTTCGGGACGATAGGGAGAAGCTTTGTATCATGGCTCCGGCGCCCGAATCATCAAACGATTCTTCGTAACTGATCATGTAAGCTTCAACAAGATGAAGCTCCTTGAGCTTTGCATTCTCATCACGCTTGTTGAAGGTAATAGTGGCGTCTTTTTTCAAATAGCTGTCGCACATCCATTCAAACAAACTGGTATCGTCGGTTGATTCGGTAACCAGATTAACGATACCTCCCCGTACTACTGACGATGGCCTACCAGTAACATCAACCTGCTGATTAAGGCTGTAATTGCATGATAATACACGGTATTCCTTACCGTCCATTTTTAAGATTGCTTTAAATGACATTTTTCCTGAGTTTTAAATTAAACAACTAATTCTGTGCGTAATCTGTATTCCATTCATTTCCGTCGTCTCCCTTTTGGCCATCCATCTTTATCATGAAATTTTTAGCAGGGAAATAGGGGGTCATATGGATATCCAGGTAAATGCGGTCTTTTTGAACTGGATCCTGTTCAAAACGTTTTACCGAGAACTTTTCGATTAATTTTCCTGGTCCGGAAATTTGATCAAGAAAACTAGTAATCTGGCCCAAAAGGTCTTTCCTGGTTTTTACGTTGAAGTTTTCAAAGGCCCTTCGGTTAAGGAAGTCCATCATAACTTTTGTAACATAGTCAAATACTCTTACCACCGAATAGGTCTGCAATCCAAGGTTGTCTCCATTGAAAAGTGTTTTTGCAGAAAATGCCATTACCTTTCCGTATTCATTTACCATTGGTATCAACCCCAGCTTTTCCATGTTGGCAATTTCGCTTTTTTTCAGGTCGAACCTTACTCCATCAATTTCGCTCAGGCTGCCATGCTTCTTACCTGCAGCCACCTGCGACATAAGCGTTTGGTAAATATTTCCTGCCAATGCGCCTGCAGGTGGGACGTACAATGGGTCTTCCTCTCCAACGTCGGACACCTTATCGCGACCCACCAGCCAGTTACAGGTCATCATTACATTCGACCGGTAGGCATCACCACCAGTAAGGTTACTCACCTCAAACATTTCCATTACATCATCGGGGTTGTCAAGGTGCTCGAAATCGGTCACGAGCATCACCTTATTTTCGTGTGCAATTTTTGCCCATTTTTCAACCACTTTGTTCGAGCCAAGATAACCTGGCACCACCAGCAAGCTGTAATTCTCACGTAAATCGAGCCGGTCGAATTTCTGTACAAGCTCTGCGCGAACCGAATCGATAAACCGGGTGTCATCCAGGTCTTTCAATTGATCCAACTCGGCATTCAAAAAGCTTATATTCTTAATTTTGCTGCTACCGGTGTTTTTGAAGAACAAAGCAACTGAGCGGTAAGATTTTTCAAGATCGCGGGTGGCCTCCAGGGCTTCTTTCAGGTTTTTCTTCAGCGTGGCTTCGGCAGCTTCGGCGCTTGCCTCGCAATTTTCGATCATGTCAGAAATACTATCCGATGAGTTTAATACGGCAGCCCAAAGCTCAAGGCTTTTCTTGATGGCATCTCTTTCGGCTTTGCGTGACTCTTCCGTGAGGAAAATCTTCTTTCGGGCTTTCCTCTCAGGGTTAAGGTTTTGCACGCCGGCAAAAGAGGCTTCCAGTAAATCGAAGCCACCAACCTTGGCAAGTTGATTTATGCTGGCATCAAGCAATTCATCAGGCTTATCAACCTTAGTAATGCTTTCAGAAACCTTTTCTTTGTATTGCTCAATATTTTTTGATTTTTCTTGTAAAGCCATGTTGTTTCCATTTTAAATGGTTGATAACTAAGTAAGTTCAACTTCCTTGACCATCGCATATAGGGCGTTCATGATTGCCTGACGGCTTTCGGGGTTTTCAAGTGCCTTACGCAACAACTTGTTACTTTTCAGTTGCTTAACAATTTCAAAATACTGATCCTTTTGTCGGGTCAAGTCTTGCAGAACATGGCTTTGAGCAACAATCCCCTTTATCCCAAAATCGCCCAGGTTGTTAAATCTCAAGGTCTCTTCCTTTGTCTTCCCTTCAGTGTCTTCAAAATCTACATCAACATTGGGTTTGAAATGATTGAAAACGTCATCTATAGAAGTAAGTCCTTCAGCAATTTGTGGTTTAAATGGGGCATCTGCGGTAAGCTTTTCAACCATTAGGGTTCGGTTTTGTGCGATGTCGCCTACAGCCTCGCTGGCATCCCCTTTTACTTCAGTGCCACCAATTCCAAATTCTGGTTTTTCCATAATTAACCGGATTAAGTGAATAAAAATTAAACTTTAAGCGTATTTGAAAGTGCCTTAGAAACGGTCTTCTGACTGAGGTCAAAAAGAACGCAAGTAGTTCGTTCGTAGATGAAAAGAACCTAATGTAAGCTTATCCTTTAATCCATTCAATTTCCTGGTTTTCCCGGAGGTTTAACCTTACACTTGATCCTCTTTGAATCTCTCCTGAAATAATCATTCTGGCCAAAGGCCTGCGCAATTGCGAGCGTATGACACCAACAATGGGCCTGGCTCCATATTTTGGGGTAAAGCCCATAAGCGCAAGTTTTTCTTTCGCTTCTTCTTCAATAACAAGGCTGATACCTTTATCAGACAATGACCTATGCAGTCCTTTTAAGTGTATGTCAAAAATTTTAACCACATTTTCCTTGCTGATTGGAGCAAATGGAACAATTTCAGTTAACCGCCCGAGAAATTCAGGCCTGAAATAGTTACTCATGATCTCCATAAGCTTATCGGAAGGAGGTATTTCATTCTTCTCGAATGATTCAACAATAAACTGACTTCCAATATTGGATGTGAATAAAATAATGGCATTAGAAAAATCGCCTTCTTTTCCAAGCCTGTCGTGCAGTTTCCCTTCGTCAAGTATTTGAAGGAAAATATCAAAAACAGACGAATGTGCCTTTTCAATTTCATCAAAAAGAACAACAGAATAAGGCTTTTGCCTGATTTTATTCACAAGAAGCCCGCCTTCTTCATAACCTACATATCCGGGCGGCGCACCGTAAAGCAGAGCCGCAGAGTGCTCTTCTTTAAATTCAGACATATCAAACCTGATCAGGAAACTCTCGTCCTGAAAAAGGAATTCTGACAATGATTTGGCAAGTTCGGTTTTTCCCGTCCCGGTAGGCCCCAGGAAGAAGAATGATCCAACAGGCTGACCGGGCTTATTAAGCCCGCTGCGCGATTCACGAATGGCTTCGGCAATAGATTTCAGGGCATGATCTTGTCCAACAACTCGTTTTTTCAGGTAAGATTCGATGTTCATCAACCGGTCGCGCTCCTGGCTTTGAACCTTGCCTAAGGGGATACCCGTACGAGCAGATACAATAGCACCAATGTCTGATTTGTCAATGGCATCAACTTCTTTCTTAGCATTTTCAGCCAATTTCTCTAATGCCAGCGAGCAATGGTTAAAGATATCGAGGGCCGAAGCGAATTCTGTAATAACCTCTTCTTCTTTAAGTTTCGAAAATAAAATTGGTGAGACCTGGTTTTTCAGATCAGACAGAAACCATTCAAGGCTTGAAAAATCATTTTCTTCTTCCTCCCCGGAAGGTCTGAGACTTTCGAGTTGTTTCGAAAGTTCTTCGAGCTGAACGCTGGAAATATCAGCCATTAACCTGACTCCCGACATGGCATGGTCAATAAGATCGATGGCCGAATCTGGAAGAGACCGCTCTTTTAGATATCGCTTTGAGAGGCGTATGGCCTCGCGCAAAACTTCTTCATCGGCCTTGAGTTTGTGGTGCTCTTCAAATGCAGGGACGATCTTTTTAAGCATTCGCAAGGCACCGGCTTCGTCAGGTTCTTCAACTTTTATTAAATCAAATTGCCGGTCAAATGCTTCATCGGTTTCAATAAACTTCGTATAATTTTCAATCGAGGTGGTTCCAATCATAGTAAGGTTTCCCCTCGACAGTTCAGGTTTGAGCAAATTGACGACCCCCGATGCCCCTGCCTGCGAGTCAAGAAGCATATGTACCTCATCAACAAAGAGTATGGCCTTTTCAAATTGCTGGATTTCTTTAATAATGCTCTTGAGCCTGTCTTCAATTTCTCCTTTGTAGGAAGCTCCGGCAATCAAAGACCCATAATCCAGTTCAAAAATGCGTGCATTTTTTAGTTTCCCCGGGACTATGCCCTCTGCGATAAGTTGGGTAAAGCCGTTTATTAATGCGGTTTTGCCAACGCCTGCATCTCCCAGGATCAAAACATTGCTTTTCGAACGTCTTCCAAGTATTTCAATAATAGAACGCAATTCTTTATCACGGCCAATTACAGGATCGAGTTTTTTCTGAAGCGCTTGCTCATTCTTATCGATACAATATTTCAGCAAGGCATTTGTTCCAATCTTTTTTTCTTTGGTTGGCTCAGAAATGTTTGTTCCAACAATGTTTTCCAGTTCAGCTTCTGAAACAAAAGCATCAAGAACCTCTTGCTGAGTAAGGGTAAACGATTTCAGCTGTTCGTAGGTAAACCCAACCCCGGGAGTACAAAGGGCGGCTAAAACACAAATAGGGTCAATTTCTTCCTTTGAAAGTTTGACCCCGAAGTTATCAGCCTCCCGAATAACTGCCTGAAAATTACTGTCGCCGGTTGGATTATCTCCGGGGCGAGATGATTTTGGGTTTGTTTCTAACCTGACCTCAGCCCATTCTTCCAGATAAAAAATGTCTTTATCCAGAGAGAGAAAAAAATCTCTGAGACCAACATCTTTATGAAATAATGCTTTGAGAAGGTGAGCCGGCGATACCTTTTCGTGAGAATGTTCGCGGGCGAGCGATTGTGCAATTTCAATTGCTCTTTTGAGTTCGGCAGAAAACTTAGTTGAAAAACCACTTTCCATCGGTTAGAGCTTTTCTTAGTGCCTCTAAAGATATCATATATTTTGTATATTTCAAACATTTAATTGAAATTTTGTATTAATTTTAAAAAACATGATTAAAACGCCAGTTTCATGGTTGCTCTGAGGTTAAAATGCCCGGATTTTTAGAAATAAGAATTCATAAAAAATTAACTTTGAGTACTTTTTGCCAGCTTTTTGCGGCTGAAAATAACTTTTTTCAAGGAAAAAATCAGATTTAACAAATGTTTAGCTGTGGTTGAACCTCGCGAAATATCGGAATACATAAACCAGCTTTCTTTAGACTTAAAAGCGGAAGCTATCCTGGCATTATTTGAAGACAGGTTAGATTTTGCGAAAATTCTGGCTTCATACGAAGGGCAATTGAAGAGGGCATGGTCAAAAGATGTTTCAAAAGCTGATGTTTTGAATCTTAGCGCAGGACCTGAATTTTTAAACATAAAACTCAACCGCGATGGCATTTACGATTGCCTGCCTGAAGCTATTTTTCACGACCTGGCCGGAAATGATTGTTCAACTGGATCTGACATGGCCAAAGAGTCGATGCGGATAAAAGCCCAGGAGAAAGAAGGCCGCTTGTTTTTTCAGCCCATTGAAAATGAGATTTTTTATCAAGGCTTGCTTTTGTCCGCTGAGGAGAACCGTTTATTTGAGCTTATTCATGCCCATAAGCTTATGGGCTTAATACCCCATTTTTTTGAAATTGAAGCGGATCTCCATCCAGCCTACGTTGCCAAAATGATCAAATTGATTCCCCTGGCCCATTTGATTGCGGGTAATGCAACACTTACTGCCCAATGCCTTGAATTTGTATTTGAAGAAAAAGTTTGTATCAGTTCCACCTGGCCCGAGGCATATGACCTGAATTCAGACGAGCAAGAGAACGTGGGTTTAGTCGGAAATTTAACCCTTGGTTTTGATTCGCTGGTGGGAAGTTTGGTTAATGGCCCGGCAAAACTGTTTCATGTTAAGATTGGGCCTGTTGAAAATAGAGAAACTATTGAGCTAATCAAGAATGGTTCTCTGAATAATTTTCTGAACACTTTTTATGGTTTCTTTATGCCTGTTGAAGTTGATCTGAAAACCCAATTCTTTTTTAAAGAGGAAGATGCTTGTTTTGTTTTGGCTAATGAGAATGAAACAGAAACATCGTACCTCGGATTGAATTCTGTCATTTAACATATTGTTTAACTTTTTTACAAAGAAAAAGATATGCCAGTGCCATTTCAGTATCCTAATGTTAACTGGGTTAACGGGATGAAAATCAGGAAAGAGCATTTTATCCAGCAAGAAAATGCTTTTGAAGATAAACTCAAAGATGTTGCTGCTTGTTTTTTAAGCAGTAATAACTACGGAATTTTACCTTTAGGTGCTGATTCAGCAGGTTCATTTAAGGTTTTGTTTCAGGTAGGCAATCAAAACAGGCTTGATGTGGGTGTGCTTCAGCTCCGGGCAATTACTCCTGCAGGTGCCCGTATTGAGATCCTTGAAGACCAGCGTTCTCAATCCTTTTCGCTGGCCATTGATGATGAAATAGCAGCTGCCAAAAAGGGCGATGCAACGGATTATTATGTGCTCTTAACAGTTGACTTATTTAACCGAAAACCATTTGGAAATCCCAATCCCGATGAAGAGCCGCCTCGCTATCCTTCTAATGAGCCTACGTATAAGGTGCACCTAATTCCAGAAGCCGGCATTTCAGCCCAAAGTGCTTATCCTTATTCTTTAGTTATTGGAAAAACATCATTCAAGCCCGGGTCAATCGATGTAATAGAAGATTATATTCCTGCCTGTACTTGTCTTAACAGCCACCAGAAGCTCATTGATTTCAGATTATTAGTGGAGAAATTTTTTAATCAGCTTGAGCTTTATTTGGTTAGCATTATCAGAAAAATTAGAGAAAAGGGTCATGATTCAACCCTTTCGGAGTCGGTTCTTCGATTGGCCGAAAACTTAATTTCATTTACAAACACAAACAACCTTAAAATCAGGTGGCAGCTCCCTGATTTGGCTCCGGTTTATCTTTTTGAAAATATTGCAAGTTTTGCCAGGATTATACGAAACACAATAGATTGCAACAGCGCTGCTCAGAAAGAAGAAATGCTCAACTATTTTACCAATTGGTCAGAGTTAAAACAAGGAGAGTTTGAACGCTTGCTTGTGCAATGCATAAATTTTGAATATAATCACAACGAGATACTTGGCAGTGTCAGTGCGTTTTCTGAATTTATCCAGATAATCAATTCCCTTTTCGAGAAGTTAGAATCGCTTGCATATATTGGAAAGAAAAAGGAGACCAACATTTTCGTAAAGGAGCAGTCACAAGGGTCGAAACGGAGCTTTTTGCTTGATTAATTTTAACGATAAGGTTTTTGCTTTATGTTCGCAGAATATTTAAATATACCGGTAGACTTTGGGGGGCTTATCAAAAAAGCTGAGCTCAAACGAATTGATATTACCCAGTCGATTCGAAAGATGATCCATCTGATTTTAACCACTTCATACGGTGAGGCAAGATTCGATCCTTTGTTTGGTTGTGAAATATGGGTGCATGATTTCGAAACAATTTATAATCCGCATTCATTCAAGGAAGATTTAAAAAAGTCGTTGCAAAACACCATAAAAAGAAATGAAAAACGACTCTCGAATGTTATAATTGATTTGCAGATTGAACAGTTAGAGGTAGGGTCTAAGATAAAAAATAAGCGCATAAAAACACGTGTGGCATTAACTGTAAATGGTTCAATAGAAAAGACCAATGATGTTTTTTTCCATAAGGAAGTTTTTTTTATTGGCCCATTGTCATACAGTTAATTCAATGGTATTTTGGCCTTAAAAAAATTGCAGCATAATGTTAAAGGATAACAAAGAAGCCATTTTAAGCAGGTTGATAAAAACTGCTTCAGCCTTGTGGGAATACCAGGACACCCAGGATCTGAATTCTTTTGATCCCCTTGTGGCCATGATGTTTTCGGCCATTGCAGAAGAGCTTCATGGGCTTACAAGTGAAATTAAAAAAACCGATTCCCGTTTGGTTGAAAAACTTTTTGAGCTTGTATTAAGCCAGCAAAGTTTTTCGCACTCGCCCGCTCATGCTATTTTAAGGGCTAAGCCTTTACAGGCACGAGTTGAGATTTCGCCATATTACCAGTTTGTATATAAATTAAAAGTCTCGAAAACCATTGGAAATGAGACTGTTTATGAAACAAAGGACCTGAGCTTCACCCCAACCACAGATGCAAGCCTTTTTAAAATCGAACCCCGATACTTTTTTGCAGGCAACAAGTTGTATGAGTTGAAAGAAAAGTCAAAGGAACTCATTGCTGAATTCGAAATCGGGCCTGATCTTGACTTATCAAGGTTTGTAATTGGTCTTCAGTTCGATAATCTGGTTGATCAACTGGACGGCCTTTCCTTTTTATTCGGTACTTCAAACAAGGTTTTGGAAGAGAAGTTAATTCAGGCTCTTGTATCTTCAAAATGGGAAATAAATGGTAACAGAATTGAATTTGCACAGGGTGTTGATCCTAAGCAAGAAGATATTAATAATTCCCTTCAGCATATCATCAGAAAGGAGAATGACGCTTCATATAATGCATGTAATTTTGTGAATGAATTATTTCGTCAGCGCTTTTTTACCGTTCTGAAAAATAACTATCTGTTAAAGGATATACGTGATAAATCAGAAGTTAAGTCTTTGAAGGATTTCTTCCCTGACAATGTAATAAAAAGCATTCCTCCTGAAATACTATGGCTTGAAATAAAATTGTCGCAGCCTTTGCCTCAGAATTTGCTGAATGATATTACTGTTTCTTTAAATTGCTTCCCTGTAATAAACAGAGACCTGAAAGAATTTTCTCATTCGTTGACAAAAGGGGTGAATGTAGTTCCTTTGTTAACCCAAGATTTATTTTTCGATATCGACAGGGTTGTTGACAGCCAGGGAAATTTATTCAGGGCATTAGGCAATAATGGTGGCGATGTGTCAGAGGAAGGATACTTGGTAAGGCAAGGAGGAATTGCCCGGTTTGATTCAAGAAATGCCGTAGAGATGATCCAGAACCTTATTGATTTAATCAGGGATGAACGTTCTGGTTTTTCTGTTTTGGGTGCCGATATGATTTCATCGGAGCTAAAACAACTTGATCAAATTATCAACAGGTTGCAAAATCGTATTGATGGCGCTAGCCAGGGACAGGAAGCTGGTTCTTACCTTTTGCTGAGGAGCAATGCAGAAAACGACAGAGCTAAGGTGAGATTCTGGATTACTAACGGAGAGCAGGCCAATAATATTCGTGCTGACTCCCCTCTTAGCCTATACCGGGGTAGTGAAATTGCCAATAACAGCATTGCCTTTGTAAGTAATACGCAGGGTGGCCGGCAAAAAATAACCGGTGAGCAGAAAATGTATAAGCTTCGCAGGTCCTTATTGTCAAGAGGCCGGGTGGTAACCCCCGAAGATATTAAAGCCCTCTGTATCGAAGAGTTTGGTCAGAACTTAATGCGCGTTGAAGTTCTTAAAGGGAAAATCATCGATCCTGATCCGGCAAAAGGGTTTATGCGATCGATCGACATAAAATTATTCTTTAAGAAGAATATTAAGCTTACTGCTGAAGAACAAAATCAAAAGGCTGAAGCTTTGAAAATCAAACTTCTTCAGGAATCCGTTAATATCCTTCCATACAGGGTGTTAATTTGCCCGTGACCATTGCTGATACTGGTTTTTCTGTTCAAAGAATGGGGAAAATTGATAAGCTGTTATTTTTTCTCATAGCGTTTGATTACAGCTGTTGACTCATTAAAATTCACCTTAGAGATAGACCAGGTTTTGGTCATGTCATCCTTAATAATCATTCAGGCAAATTAATTTTATTGCTTATCTACTGAAAACCATAATCTAAAGTTTGTGTAATCCAATAATAATCCTTAAAATTGTATAAGTAAATCTAACATGGAACCTTATGAAAAAGCAAGCTGTATTATTGCCATTCCTGGTTTTGATTTCAAGTTGCATGGTTTATGGCCAGGAGAACTTTGCTACAAATATTGAAAAGAGAATAGTTCAGGGTGATATTGTTTATATTTCTTTTGAAGTTTTGCCTTCACCTGACGATAAAACATTCACAGTGTCATTGGTTCCAGAAATTGACGGTGAGAAAATCAGGGTTTCTGAAGCCTATGGTGATTTAGGTAAAAATATATTGCCGGGCAAAAGGGAGATCATTTGGTACTTTAAATCTGATTTTGATGGAGATATAAGTAATGTTGTATTTCATATTTATGCTTACGAGGAAGAAAAGCCCAGTGCCTTGTCCAGGATCATTTCCGAGCCGTTAAGCACCGACAATAAGCATAAAACCATGAAAAACATTTGGCTTGGTGCGGCCGTTACTACCGGTGCCTTGGGTGGGTATTCTATTATAAGGTCAGCAAGTTTGTACAACGAATATCAAACGGCAACTGAAAATGCCGAGGGAATTCGTAAAAAATTCCAAACACTAGATATTATTGCTCCAATCGCCTTTGTTATGTCAGGCATTTCGGTATCTCAAGTAATTATTCAGTCAAAAAAACAGAAAAAAGCTGAAGGAATTGTTTCTTTTCATTTACTACCAGTAAATGAAGGTGCCGTTTTTGGATTAACCTTTAAGTTTTAACTTAAAACCTTTTTGATATGAAACCTCAAAAATGGATTGGCATTCTCTCGCTTATAGGCCTGATAACATTTAGTCAGTGCAAAAAGGAAATAAATAACCCCTTTGATTCTGCTTGCCCTCCTGATATCTGGGCTCCCCAGGCTCTCAGTGCCGTGCAATCAGGTGCCACAATCGTTCTTTCATGGACCCAGGATATTACCAACATTAGTGGTTTTAAAATTGAAAGAAAAATTTCTTCGGGCACTTGGGAAGTTATAGCTACAGTAGAAAAAAACCTTTTAACTTTTATTGATTCAGACCTTATCGGAAATTTTTCTCATGACTACAGGGTCCATGCTTATGCCGGTAGTAACCAAAGCAATTCAATCCAGATTCAAATTACTCCTGTTTTAACAGATGGCTTGCAAGGCACCTTGTCCTACCATGGCGTAAATTATAAAACTGTTTGGATTGATGGAAGGAATTGGTTGGCGGAAAACTTACGAACAACTAAGTATCGCGATGACAGTGATATTACAACCGGATTAACCCCTACGCTTTGGAATGAAAATACTTCAGGCGCATACACTGTTTACCCCCATAGCATGATTGGTGGTTTAAATTCCGATGCCGAAGTTTTAAATGCTTATGGTGCTTTGTACAATCATTATGCTGTTACCAGCAGCAAAGGTCTTTGCCCGGCAGGTTGGCATGTTTCCACCGAAGCTGAAATAAATAGCCTGATTAATTATGGGGGCGGAGCTGAAATTGCCGGTGGTAAGCTTAAAAGCATGCGAACAGCACCCACGGCTCATCCCCGCTGGGATAGTCCAAATACTGCAGCAAATGATCATTATGGCTTTTCAGCTCTTCCAGGAGGATTTTTTGCTGGGCAAACAAATGAATATGGGGGCTTGGGATTATATGGCTATTGGTGGTGCCAAACTTCTGGAACAGATCCTGATTTTGGAAGAGTTTTTCTCATTGGGTATGACGCGGCATGGGCTATCTCGGGTCAAGTTCAAAGGTCTATTGGGTTTCCTGTACGTTGTATTAGAAACAATTAAAGAATTTCAACCATAGACGACAAAGGTTGAGGTTCTTTTTCTCACCCCGACTCTCAAAAGACGCCATTCGTTGCGTCTTTTTTTTACTTACCACCAAAAGGTCATAAGTTTGAACCGATTCGCTTAAGCGGGGGTCAAGAGGCGGTTGCCTGGATAATTACAAATTAACTGGTATATAAAGGGGCATAACAACCGATCCGCTGATAAGCGGAGAGCTCAGCGAAGCTATATGCCACTTAGTGGGGCCTGGATGGGTGGTGGGATTGGTCAAGTTAAGGCATGCAACAACAAAAAAAGCAGGCTCGACAGCCTGCTTTTTTTCAATTGAAAAGAAACCGGTTGGATTAAGTCTTTATTTTTTCAGTATTTTAAAACTTTGAATACTGGTTCCTGAATTAACCCTCAGAAAGTAAACGCCTGGTTTAAGGTGGTTGATATCCAACTGCACAGTGTTTCCTGAAGCTCTTTCACGAACCATGCAACCACCTGCCACATTATACAATTCGATCAAAGCGTCTTGGGTTTCTGAAGTGGTTTCAATATACAGCATCCCGGAGGTTGGATTTGGATAGATGCTTACCAGGTTTGCATTTTGAAGGTCATTCGTTCCGACGTTGAATGAAATGCTCGCCTCCCATTCGACGATGGTTTCATTATCTTCTGCTGTAACGGTAAAGGTAACGGGGCCTTCAGAAAAATCAACCGCTGAGCTGGGTTCGGGTTGAACAGTTGCTCCGGCTGACAGGGTTATTTCAACAACCAGCGCAGAAACATCGGCACCAACAGTCATGACAACCTCTATGGTTTTATTCTCCGCACTTACCAGGGTTCCTCCTATTTGGCCTTCGATGGAAAACGAAAGGATCTCCGCTTCATTATTTGGCATATTTAAAACGGAAACCTCCCATTCCTGGGTGTTCGTCCCATCCTCAGCAGTAACGAGATAAACGACCGGGCCCTGGCTGAAATCGACTGCCTGGCCTGTAGCCGGGTCAATGGTTGCTCCCTCAGAAACTACGATTTCTGGTTCAAGAGCAGTCAGGTCATATCCGTAAGGCATCCAAACCATAACCTTGGCCAGCTCATTATCAACTTCTGTCTCCCCTTGCTGGTCAGCTACAATAAAGGAAAGTATGTCAGTTTCACTGCTCAGCGACAGTTCTTCTATCAGGGTAAGTTGCTGATTCACCTCAATCTGTGTCCAGGTGTTAATAATTCCGGAGGGCCACCTTACAATAATACTATCAATTATTTCATTTGAGCCGACTCCAATATTTTGTATGAAAGAGCTCGAAGAGTATTGCCCTGAAGCAGAGGCAACTTCGCGGGTTTGCATTGAGCCTGCAGCCCAAAGATTGATTCGTGCCCCAATGGCAGATTTATTTGAAAACGTTCCTTTTAGATTCAGGGCAATCCAATTATTTGTACCGCCTGCGTTCTCATAGAAACCATTCTCTTGCGAAGTGCTGTAGGTGGCAGCGAATACGTCAGGATATCCGTCGTTGTTGTAGTCAGAGATACTAATGCCAAAACTCCGCAGCAGATCGGTGCTTATGGGTTCGGTAGTAATGGAATTAAAGGTACCATCGCCATTATTAATATAAAAGTAGTTGCTTCTGTTAGAGGTTTTGTTATTTGAAACGACTAAATCCAAATACCCATCATTGTCCGCATCGAGCCATGCCGAGCCAAAGGATGTGTTTTGATCTGTTGTAACGTTAATATCGCTTACCAGGGTAAAGGTGCCATCGCCGTTGTTTTGATAGAGGAAGTTAATTTTATTGTCAGACCAGTCATGGTTGCTTACAAATAGATCAAGGAATCCGTCGTTGTTGAAATCGCCCCAGGAGGCTCCATGGCTTATCCCGTTATTATTCACGATATGTCCTTCAAGGATCTTTGTGAAGGTGCCATCGCCATTGTTTCTGTATAAGGCATTATTGTCAGGGGGTAGGGATGATCCAAAAGCATTGGCCACAAAAAGGTCGGGCCAGCCATCGTTATCAAAATCGGCCCAGTAAGCTCCATATGAAGTAGCCAAATCCGTAACGATTTCGCCCTCCATAATTCTTTCAAAGGTGCCGTCACCCAGGTTGCGGTACAGATAATTTATCCCATCAAAATTTGCAACGTAAAGGTCAATAAAACCATCCCTGTCGAAATCGGCCCATGTCGCACCAAGCGACCATCCTGTATCTGTTGCAATAACACCGGTAAGGACACGTGTGAAGGTGCCATCTCCATTGTTTTTGAACAGAAAGTTTTCAGAAGCTGCTCCTGCATTTGCGGTATTGCAGATATATACATCCAAGAAACCATCATTGTCAAAATCGCCCCAAGTGGCTGCGATGCTTTCTGCAAAATAGTCACCAATTCCACTATCAAGATTGGCAGAAAAGGTACCATCGCCATTGTTGATGTACAGCACATTAGCAACGGTCGAATTCAAGCTAAGAATAAGAATATCATCGAACCCATCATTGTTAACATCAGCCCAGGTGGCTGAGTAAGCTTGTTGTTTAATCTCAACCAGCGTTCCGGTGGTGATCTTATTAAAGTACTGGGCCTGAATGGGGCTTGCAGCAAGCAATGCCACCATAATCCAGACAAGACCTTTTAGGTGAAGGTAAGTTGTTTCCTTTTTGTTGTTAAAAAGTAGATTTTTTTTCATTCCAATGTTAGTTTAAGGGTTAAAGATTGGTTCAGCAAATATAGCAGGGCGAAAATCTGGTGGAAAGGGTATATCTACGGGATTTCAAAAAAACCTTAGCTTGCGGTTTCGTGCCAAAATCCTTCCTTTTGCAAAAGACTTTCTATGGCTCTGCTTAATTGGTTTTTGTTTACCGGCTTTTTCAACAGTCCATGAGCCCCAATAGATTTGACCGACTCCTGGTATCTGGGGTCATCGAAATTGGAAAGCAGCAATATTTTGGATGCAGGGAAAGACCCGATTAGGGTGGCTGCCTCCCTCAGGTCGCAGGCAAAATTGTTCCCGGTGTCCATAATAATGACATCGGGCGATAGATTGGTCTGAATGAGCCCATCGGCGTCAAATGATTTTTTCTGAAGCTCAAGGCTACTGAGTTCATTTATCAGTAAACTCAATCCCCGGTTAAATCTGGGTTCGGATACTATTATTGCCAGTTTGATTTTTTCCATAGCTCTGGCAAAGCTAGCTGGTTGAAAGGGGGTTGAAAAGGGTAGAAATACCCGTTCCGTTTAAACCTCAACGATTTTGTTTTTGATGGCAAATATGACCAGGTCGACCACGTTACGGGTGCCAGTTTTGCTGATCAAATTGGCCCGGTGGCCTTCAACGGTGCGGAAGCTGATAAACATTTTTTCCGCAATCTCTTGTGCTGACAAGCCCATGGTGATATATTTCAATACCTCATATTCCCTTTCCGTAATCATTTCATTCAATGACTCAATAAAAAGACCTGATTTTGCTGAAGACTTAATGGATATGTCCTTCATTATTTCCTGGGAGAAATAATTTTCTCCTTTTGAGACCTTCCGGATGGCGTTTTCGAGCTCAATTTTCGATACGTTCTTCTGTATAAATCCACTGGCTCCGGCTTCGGCCATCAGTTTGCAATAATGAGGTTCGCCAAACATGGTCAGGGCAATGATTTTCAGACCCGGCATAATCTCCAGGGCTTGTTTGCTGGCCTCAATGCCATCCATTCCGGGCATTTTTATGTCCATCAAAACCACATCGGGCCGCCAAAGCAGCAAGGAGTCAATAAAATCTTTTCCATTTGTTGCTTCGCCGATGACCTTAAAATCAGAAATCTCGTTCAGCAACAGTGAGAGCCCCCTTGAAAATATGGAGTGATCATCTACCAGTACTATTTTTATGATATTCATATTTTTTTCTTTTTCTTTAATCTGCCCTAAGAGCCAAAAGGCAGCTTATTAGTTACAGGTCACTGGCTTGATTGGGAGTCGAATTCCTCAGCCAGCTTAACGCCAATTCTCATCCGAAATCCTTCACCTTCTGCCGGCGGAAACTCATATTCACCTTCCACAGACTTAATCCGGCTAAAAATATTCTGCAACCCTAGCTTGCTCGAAAACGTTCGTTTTTCCTGACGTATGCCAATGCCATTGTCTGCATAGTCCATTTCAAGCTGATTATCTACCAAAGAGAAATTAATTTTTATTTTACTGGCCTTTGCATGCTTCAGGGTGTTGTTTATCAATTCAAGGGCAATCCGGTAAAAGGCCAGTTCCAATTGTTTTGGTAAACGCTCCTTCAATTCCGGGATGACCAGGTCGATTTCCATTGAGCCCAGACTATTAATCTTATCAACATAGGTTTTAATTGCCTCAAACAGCCCAAAATCATTTAAAATATTCGGGGTCAGGTTATTGGCAATTTCACGGGTGCTAGCTATTGCGTCGTCAACCAAGTCACTGGCCATTCGGATTATTTTAGTCTGATCTTCCGAATTCCCCTTTCTTCCTTCAATCAATTCGAGGTGAATTTTTACGGTGGAGAGCAGTGGGCCCAAGCCATCATGGAGGTCTTCAGAAAATCTTCTTCTTTCCCTTTCCTCGATCTGGATGGTATTGCTCAGCAATGCCTGTTCCAGGGTTTTTCTTTCGGTGATATCCTGGATTGTCCCCTGAATAAGGGCTGGTTGCCTGTTCGGGTAAAAATGAACCTCTCCTTGCAAGGATAAGTACTTGGATACCTTATTAGCTTCCAGCAGGCGGATGTCAAAAGAGATTTTTGATGCATCCTGAATCTCTCCCTCAAAAATCTTTTTAATCCAATGCTTGTCAGCCGGGTGAATTTTCCTCATAAGATATTCAAAATTAATGGCTTGCCCTTCTTCTTCAATGGAAAAAATGGCGCCCACCTCCTCTGAATAACTAAATGTCTTTTTTTCAAAATCCCAGTCCCAACTTCCTATTCTGCCAATCCTCTGGGCTTCCTTGAGTTTTTCCTGATTCTTCAACAATTCCTCATTGAGCCTGGTGATGCGCTCATGGCTTTCACGCAGGTCGGACGTACGCTGCTGTACTTTTTCCTCCAGTTTAACATTCAGTTTTTGTTTAACCCTGTAGCGGCTATAAATAATAATAACCAATACGATCACAATAACAGAAATGAAAATAAAGGAATTTCTTAAACTCCTTTCCTTTTCAATTTGGAGCTTTTGGATCGCATTTTGCTTTTCTTTCTGTTCGGTTTCATAAATCACTTGCATTTCGGCTATCGCCCTGCTGTTTTGTTCAGAGAAGATACTGTCCTTTAAGGCCTCAAAACGGCCAAAAGTTTCACGAAATTCAGCCGGGTTACCCCTGGCACTGTGGTACAGTGTTTGGACCCGGTAGCTTTGCATCAATACATCGCGGGTAGAAACTTGCTGTGCAGCATTTAATCCATTTTCAATGTAATATGAGGCATTATCAAAATCACCAAGCTCTATGTAAATTTCACCCAAACTATTTGAAACATAGACTATTTCCCAATACTTCTCGAGGCGCTGGCTTATATCAAGGGCTTTTTTATTCAGTTCGACTGCCTTCTCCAGGTTACCCATCTGTCGGTAAATACTTGCCAGGTTACTCCAGGCCGAACTTAAACCGGAAGAATCTGCCTCACTCTCCAACAATCCGATGGCCCTGTTGATGTAATCAAAGGCCTTCTCCTGTTCGCCCTTAGAATTATAAAGGCTTGCAATATTGATCAGGGTCGAGGGTATCTGTTTTTCAAGGCCTGTGCGCCCTTTCAGCTCAAGCGAATTCAGGTAATACTCTATGGCCTGGTCATGGCTCCCGGTTGCCAAATACACATTCCCAATATTATTCATGGTCGTTGCCATAAGTCTTTCATCCCCAAGTTCTTGCCGTATGGTAATAGCCTCGAAAAAATATTCAAGGGCAAGGCTGAATTCATTATTATAGTAATGGGCCACTCCCAGGTAATTGATAATCTCTGCTTTCATCCTGGGGTTGCCCATTTCATTGGCTAAGTCGAGAGCCTCCTTTCCGTATATTAAACTTGTAGTAGGCGAAACCTTCCAATTTTCAACCGTAAGTCTGCTTAGGATCCTGAATCTCTCTTCAACACTTAAATTGGCGTCCGTGAGCATTTTTTTGTTTTCGGTGGTTTCCTGTGCGAAAGCACTAAAAGCAAATAGACAAAAGAGAAAGAAAAAAGGTGCATTTTTCGAAAGGGAAACAGATGTAAATACCATTCTCTGGTTGTTTAATGTTAAGGACAAATTTTTATCAGTTTTAATTCCTCCCCGAATCACCCCTTGTATTTATTGTAAAAAGGCCAGGGATTAACCATCGAAAAACAGTGAATGATCTCCTCAAGAAAACCCCCATATTGCGGGGTGTTTTTTAACAAGCTGGCTTCCAAATCCCATAGGGTCAGACTGGATTGGCGGCCTCAAATTTACAATTTTTGGAACTGTGGTCCCTTTGTTTTTTTTGACACAGGCAAGGCCGGGGTTTTACTTGAATTAAAAAAAGGATTGGAGTTGATTTGGAGAAGCCCGGGAGCAAAACTATTTTTGTTTAACTTATTATATAAACAACTAAACAAAAATCAAACTATGGTGTTTTACTTCTAATTTAAACAAACACAACCCAAAGAATGAAAGCATTTATCGTTTTAACAATAGGAGTCGCCATGGTAGTTTTAGCAGCACAAATCAAGACGGCCCGCAGTGCAGAGCGCATTGAGCAGTATCCCTATAGTGTAATAAAGACTTACGGGGATTTTGAAATCAGGCAATACGAACGGGCCATATTTGCCCGCACAAAGGTTGATGCTTCTACTTACCGTTCCGGTTCTTCAGAAGCCTTCCGAACCCTTGCCTCCTATATTTTTGGCGGAAACGAACGCAACGAAAGCATTTCTATGACTTCGCCCGTGGCCATGCGTAATGACCAAGGACTTGAAATGGAGTTTATGATGCCCTCAAAATATACGATTGAAAGCCTTCCCACTCCCAACCGCAAGGGTATAGAGTTCTACGAAAAGCCTGAGGCGGTTATGGCAGCCATTACCTTCAAGGGCTGGGCCTCTGACGCGAAAATCGCTGAAATGACCGAGACCCTGAAAGGTCTTCTTGCCAAAGAAGGCATCGCCCACAACGGCAATTTTATTTACCTCGGTTACAACCCGCCTTACCAAGTGATCAACCGCCGCAACGAAATAGTGGTGGAAATATTAAAATAAGAAGGCATGGAGCATGGAGCAGAGGGCGCAGGGCACAGAGCACAGAGCGCCGTGTTCAGGGCGCAGAACGCTGAAAACACAGGAATTCTCTGTTCCTAATGGCGTTTTGATTCATAATTCATCAATCTTTGCCGCTTATTCTCCCACAACCTTAATGAGGGTCCCAGCAGCCACTCTGTCGGAGAGCTCCATGTTGTTAATGAAAGAGAATTCCTCCATTTTATCCTGTGGTACGCCGTGATACCTAAAGGCATCGGCAAGGGTTCCAGCCTGCTGCACACGTTTTATACGGATGCGTTCGGGTTTGACATTAATCTTAGCCGGATCGGTTAAGCGGGCAAATCCCTGCATGGTGCTATTAAACTGGGAGAGATAATTGCTGAAAGTTTCCTGGGGCGAAACGCCGTGAAAAACATAGTAGGTGTTGTTGTCATCAATATAAAACGACCTGACCCTTAAGGTCTGGGTCTCGCCAGTATTGGGGTTCTGCGAGCTTTGCTCTGAAAGCACTGCCAGTGCAGGCATGCCGTTTACCGTGATATTGTTACTTTCTAGCACATTGAGTTCAAGCTGGGCTAAACTGCTCTGCGCGGCTTCTTGCAGGGAATTCCCTTGTGCAAAGGAAAAGATGATCAGCGCCTTGCCATCGGCTGGCGCCATACGAACCTGCATGGGCGAGTTTTCTAACTTCCACCCTGCCGGGAAGGAAAACCTGAATTTTAACTCCGGATGGTAAAAGGTGTTGCCCTCCACATAGCCCTGCCGGGGGTCTTCGCCATACACCATGCCGTCGATCATTTGCAAATAGGGATTCTCATTCACTTTCCAGGAAGTAAGATTCAGGCTGTCTTTCCATAATTCGGCATCCTGTTTTACGGTATTGTAGCGGTCGCCCGGGTCGGGGTGGGTGGAGAGGAAAGTGGGAATTCCGGCATGCTCACTCTCGAGGTTCATCCTGACAAGGAGTCTAAAAAAGTCAGCAAATCTGGACGCATCGTATCCTATCTTGGCAGTATATTCCACGCCCAGTCGATCGGCTTCCCGCTCGTCGTCGCGGCTGAATTTTAGAAAAATAAGCTGCATGCCGGCCATGGCTACCTCACCGTATTGGCGAAACTCTTCCGAAGCAATCATGCCGCCAATAACAGCAATTTGTCCAAGGGTCTGTTTGGCCTGCCTGCTCACGGTATGTCGCGCTGTGATGTGACCCATCTCATGAGCCAGCACGCCGATCAGCTCTGCCTCGTTGTTAAAATGGGTCAGGATGCCACGCGTTAAATAAATATATCCGCCGGGAACGGCAAAGGCATTGATCACCGGGGAATCCAATAAACGGATGTGGTATTCGAGCGTGGGCCTGTGCGAGATCAGCCCCATCTCACGTCCTCTTTGATCAACAAAGGCCTGCACGGCCGCATTCTCATACAAGCCGAAAGAGGCAATAATCTGAGGATCGTACTCCGCTCCCATGGCAATTTCCTGCCGCTCCGACATAAGCACAAACTGTCGCTTGCCGGTTACAGGGTTGCGGGCACAAGTTGATAATACCATGATGGCGATAATCGCCAGGACTCCCAAGGTGAGTTTTTGCGGTTTCATAAGCGAATAAATTTAGATGGAAGGAATCCGAGGTCTATCTAAGCATCTGATTATCAATAATTTACAATTAACACAAATAACATGCTTAAACATACTAAGTTAACCATTATTTTTTCAACATCCAAATGCAATTTCTTTCCGGTCTATCAAAAAACAGTTACCTTTTATTTAAATCAGCCTTATTTAGAAATGAAAATAACGCCCATCAATTTCTTCCTCCACAAAGTACATATGGCCATGCGCCGGCCTGGTTGCTGATGTTCTGTCAGTAAAACCCAGGTAAAAACCACATTTAGATCTGTTTATGATTATTGATTAGCTATAATGTCGATGTTTTTTTGATTGGTGCCTGCCACTGAGGGGAAGAGCCCGGTATTTATGCAAAATGGTTTTTATTGCTTTGGAAATGGCCTGGAGCAGTTCTTTTTAACCTCTCACCCTTGCAAGTCTTCTCCTGAGAACCTAAATACGCCGGAATAAAAAAAATAATGTGCAGCCCTTTTTGTGGTGCCGCACATTACTTAATAAAAAACACAAGTTTTCATGATTCACAGAAGAATGAAATAATTGGAAACTGGTAAATCAAACTCTGCCTGCTGAAATTCTTAATCAGCTTCTTTCCAAAAATTTCACTGGAGAAAGCTTTAATGAAACTAGCCATTGTTAAATCAAAGATTTCCAATGAATAAGAATATTCATGAACTTTCTATTCTGTCACTTACTTTTGTGTTTAGTATTTTATTATACACATTTAATTTTGAATGATAAGTTTGTGAACATAACTTTTATTCACGCTTGTGACCTTAATAAAATACAAACCTGAAGGAAACCCTTCAATATTTATTTCGACTTTCCCTGAATCAAAGTTAATATCTTTGGCATTTTTTTCCCAAATAACTTTTCCATGAGAATTATAAAGGCTGATCAACCGCCACTCTGTCTGCTTGTTTTCAAATTCAACAATGACAATGCGATTTGCGGGGTTTGGAAATACCTTAATAGATTCGGATGAAAAGGTTCCGGAAGAAGTGCCATCGGCAATCATTTCGACCTCCAGGTATAAATTACTGTTGGTAAGTTGGAAAGAGCCAGTGTTGGAGTAAAAACCCTGAGATTGAACAACATAATAATATACCCCGGGAAATAGTTCAAAAAACTGCAAAACTCCCGGTTCATAATCCTGATCATTAAGCGTGATGGTGGCTTCCTGCACGACCATTCCCCACTGATCTTTAACATTAAAGGTAACATCATATACAGGGAACATAACCTCAAAAACGGAAACATCCTGCCCCTGCATTTCGAAGCTGCCGTTTACCTCCGCAAATCCTTCGGCAGTAATCTGATAACTGTAATGTCCGTTTTCAAGACCATAGGCATCAAAACCGGGAATGACTACCCCATTCAAACGGATGCTTGCATGAGAAACAGAATTGCCTGCAGGTTCGGAAACATTGAAAACAACACCTTGCAGACGTTCAAGTTCAAATTGCACAAGCTGGTCCTGACCGACATGGATAAAGAATGAAGTGAGAGGTGTGTGTTTAAATGCATTTACATTGACAACATGAGATCCCGGGGTTATAAGGAATGACACCTCACCGTTTTCCTGGGTATAATGAATTTCACCTTCAGCCTCAATGGAAGCACCTTCAATTAGATGACCATATTGATTTACAACCCTGAATGTGTGTTCAATTTTAGGAAGTTGATACTGCAAATTGACTTTCCATGTACTGTCTGGCACATATGCAAAATCGGTATTGGATCCGCTTCCTCCCCATGCCCTGAAAACATGTAACTCAAAAGTAATCTCATGGTTGCTAACCCCATTGGCAATATTAAGTCCATTGCGAAAATAGCTTTCACGCCCTTCGGCTGAAATCGCGGAACCGGCACTGATTACGTTTTCTTTAGTACCACCTTCGGATATGCAACGCAGATATGACCGCTGATCGCTGATCCAGGCCCCATTAAGTGAAACGATATCATAACTTACATCAACCCCGGTGACAACAGCACCCAGGGGGATGGATACACTGAGAACCCCTGGTTGAAAGGCAAGTGCGTTGGTGTTGGGGTTACTGTGTTGTGTAGAAGCAATGAGCCCATTTGTAAATACAAAAGGTTCTCCAACAATAAGGGTTTGATCCCATTCAAAGGTATGGTGATCCGATTCAATCAAGAAAACAATATCAAAAGCAGTACCCATTGGAGTATTGGCCAGAACCCCGATTTCTAGATCTAAAAAGTGCATATCGTTTACTTCAATAGGTCCTGTGTGAAGAACGTTTTCTGAAAGCACAATTACCGAGGAATTTTCTATGGTGGCAGTAATTGTGAGAGGGCTGCTTTTTAACTGCCCAGTGTTTTTAATTGGCAGAATAAGTGACAACCATTCACCAGGTTCAATTTTACCGTTATCATTTCCATACTGGCTGTCGTCAGCCATTATTTCCAGAACCTCAATATAAGGGCCATGAGATGACTCAAAAAAGCCGCTGAGCCAAAACTCCTCTTCATTTCCGGAAAAGTTTGCCTGCAGCATAAATCCTATCTCATAATTCCCAGGCAAAGTCTCCAGTGCCTGAAATCTGAAAACATTTTCAAGTAACTTGATTTCTTCAGCTTCAAAATCTCCTAAAGAAACCAGTGTATCCAGTAAAACTAAGTGCTGAGAGTTGGAAGAGATATGCAAAAGCACGTCATTGTAGGACACGGCGGCCTTATTTTCCATCTCAAGCGATACATGGATGATCTCTCCCGGGTTCACTTTTCCGTCATTATTGCCCAGGCTGTCGTTAATGAAATGCGAATAATACTGCACTCCAAGGAAAGGAGTGCTTTCAACAGCTTCAAGGGCATCCAGTCGTCCACTGCCATAAATATTACTCTTGGTGGGTGTAAGCTTAACGGCAGATTCTTCAATAATTTTATTCATTTGAACCACAGAGAGCCCGGGATTCTTGGAAAGCATAAGGGCCATCACCCCTGCAACGGCAGGTGTTGCCATGGATGTTCCGTTTTGCACAAAATATCCTGCATTGTTAGAATTGGAAAGAGACAAAATATCGCTGCCTGGTGCTACCACATCAGGAGCTATAAGTCCCATGCCGGGATTAAGCGGGTAGTCATTGAAAGGAGAAATATTATTCCAGGTTACAGGACCCCTGCTGGAAAAACCGGAGATAATATCTGAAACCATTGTAGATCCTACTGTTACAGCAGCAGAGCTGCCACCAATTGGGCTCTGGTCGGGATGTTTCCAGGGTGGCGGGCAATCCCCGGGCGTTCTGAGGTTATGGGGTTGATTATTTATTGCACCTTCATTACCTGCAGCCACGGCGGCTATTAGGCCGGCATTAAGGGTGTTTACCATGGCAGTGCGCCAGGCCCCACGGTCAGGCGACCATTGGTAGGACCAGCCAACGGAAAGGTTTATTATATGGGCTCCATGTTCAACAGCAAACTGTATTCCGGACCATACACCCATTTGAGTTCCTCCTCCGTTGTTACTAAGAACTTTTACGGCCATAATAGTAGCACCAGGAGCAACTCCTGTGGTGGTTCCTGCAGTTCCATTGCCGGCAACAATACCCGCCACATGTGTCCCATGAAAGAAATAATCCATAGGATTATTATTATTTTCAATGAAGTTGTACCCGTGGTAGGGGTAATCAGGATGGGTCCACATATTACCGGCAAGATCCTGATGATTATAGTTTACACCACTGTCCAGAACTGCTACAATAATGCCTTCGCCCGTATAACCCTGCTGCCAGACTTCCGGCGCATTGATATGGCTTACGTGCCAGGCAATGGAGGATTTGTCCTGAAGTTTATCAGCCTCAATTACTGTAAGCTTATTGTAAAAATCGGGGTCAATTACCTGCTGCTCCTGGTCATAATCAATTTTTGCTATCCCGGGTAATTGTGCAATTTGCTCAATTACATCCCTGGTGGCGTAGCAATTTACCAGGTTAACAATCCAAAGGGGACGTATGTCACTTACCATATTACTTTTCTGTTTGCCTGACAGATAATTCATTAAATCTTTCTGGCTTTCCATGCTGAAAGATTTGAGCTCATTTACCACATACTTTCGCCGTAATCCTTGATCAGAGAAGGCAGAAAGTTTTTCCTGTAAAAGTGAACTATCGTATTGTTCTTCAAATCGGATGTTTATCCTGACCTGATCATCTGATTTTGCAGTGGATAGTTTATCATGCAAACTATTTGAAATAACTGTGCTTGCGAATACGGAATCAGGAAATGTGCAAGAGAACAATATCAATAGAACGATTGCAGAAATTTTCAGATATGACATTTTGAATATTTATTAATTTTTTTCAAAAGGGGGAGGAGTTAAAAATTCTCCTCCCCCTGTAATGAAACTATGAAGAGAATAGTTACTATTTAAGAACCTGAATTTTTCTAACCTGCATGCCTTTTTCTGTGAGTACCTGTAAGAAGTATACCCCATTTTCAAAGTCATGAGCATTGAGTTTATATTCATTTTCATGAACATAGGCTCTGTGAACTAATTTACCAACCACATCCAGAACAGTAATACTAATTATTACATTTTCTGAATCAATTTTTATGAAAGTGCTGGATGGATTTGGGTAAACATTCAGGTAACCGTAATGAATTTGGCCAACTGAAACTTCATCAGGATGCACAGCCCAAATATCGTAAACAGTTAAATCAACATTTAGTGAAACTGAACGATTGGGGTCACCAGCCCACTCAGCACCATCCCAGCCTTGTCCAAAAGCATCTGATGCATATTTGTACTGGTAGTTGCCGCTTTCCAATTCGAGAGAGATGGTAAAGTTCATACTTTGGTCTACCCTCATCAGTTTTAGGTCAGGATTTGTGCCCGGAATATTCCAGTTCATACCTTCGCCAAAGTTACCTGATACGAATACTTCATGAACTTCAGGATTAAAGCCATTGGCATCTGACATATCAAGTTCCAGCTTCATTGTGAATACCTCAGGTACAGGGTATAATACAACGGTTAATAAAACATCGGCATCAACAATTTCCACCTGGCCGTCAGCACTTATAAAACCTTCTCTCGCGGCAGAATAATTGTAAATCCCAGCTTCAAGGTCTTCAAAAATGTAATCGCCAACAGCATTTTCAGTTCCATTTAAAGTTATTACTGCATCAGGGATGTTATTGCCTTGCATGTCTTTAACCTGGAATGTAAGGGTATATGTTTCCGGTAAAATCTCTGAAAGAGTAACTTCTACTGTAAGATCTTCATCCACAATTTCCACCACATCTGAAACAATATAGTATCCTTCTTTGATTACTGAGTAATTGTAGGTTCCTGCTATGATGTCATCAAAAACATATACTCCCGGATTATACTGAATACCATCAAATGTTACCCTGGCATCGGTTATGGCAACTCCATCCTGATCTTTCACATCAAAAGTTACCTGAAAAACTGGTGGTGGGAATAAAATGGTAAAGTCAACGGTCACAATTTCTGAAGAACCAGTAGTAAATACCGACTGTACACCGGCCACATGTTCTCCTTCAGGAAGATCGGTAAACAGATACTCTTCTTCCATGATTCCTTCAGCTAAAGGATCTTCCAGGCCATTGAGGAATATATTGTATCCCATGAATGCCTTCAGGTTTTTGGGAGCCGGTCCGTAGTAATAGTCACCGGAAAGATCACGGCTGATTTCATCAGTACTTTCCATCACTGAATTGATGCTTTGGGCAAAGTTTCTGCCTTCAGGACCATAATGCACATTATCGAGCATTATACCTGAACCCTGAGTTTGGTTATCCTGAACATGCTCACGGAAGGCAATGTAGAATAAAGTGCCCGGCTCAACAAACTCATTGAGATCGAAGGTGTATTTCACCCAGTCATCAGGAGTCCCTGTAGGGAATGTTAGCGTCTGAACAAGAATGTCAAAGGCTTCAGGATCGTCCTGAACTGTGGTTGAGATTCTTATATCCACATTGTCTGCATAATTCAGGGGGTGTTTCCTGATAAAGAAAGAAAATTCAAAATCATCAACAGCAACAAGTTCAGGAGCAACCAACCACTGATCGTTATGGCTTGTACCACCGTGGATATAGGTTACAAAAGCCATTTGATTTCCACCACCAGGAGCAGGGAATGCCACGCCACCGGTCCAGCCGGGCAGCGGAGATGTGTTGGCTCCCAGTTGCATCCAACCAGTGCCGCCATCAGGATTCAGTTTCTTCCAGCCATGAGGCGGGAATTGACCTTCGAAACCTTCGAAGAGTTCATAGTTAACTCTCCAGGTAAGGCGTGCATTGCCGGGTACCTGGTTTTCGGTTTCCACAATAAGCCCGAAAGGTGTGGTGATAATTTCTGTAAGTTCAGCATCAAATGACAACCCATGATCGTCAACGGCCAGATCTTCAGCAATAAAGGTTTCAAATCCGGGCATTTCAATGGTAAGGGTATAGGTTCCTCTCCAGACACCATTAAAAATGGCTTCTCCGTCAGCGTCGGCAGTTGCTGAATAAACATGATCTTCGTTACCCGATTGATTTACCAGTGTGAGCATAGCTCCTTCGGGGCTGTCGCCTGAATTTGTTGTCAGGTTTACGGTGAAAGAAACAAACATATCTTTTGGAAGCATGTTCGAAAATGCCGGGGGGGAATTTACACCATGTGTGTAATTAGCCACTACTGCAAATAAGTAGGCTCCTTCAATCAGTTCAGGCCAGTCATTATCCACAATCTCCCACGCATTAATCTGGGTAGCTACCTCTGTCCAATTTTCTTCTTCAAAAAAGTCTTCTTCCAAAAGACGATATACCGTAAAGGTTTCAAGAGCTTTTGTTTTACCATCGGTTACACCTTTCTTACCAAAGTCAGAAGAAGATTGAAAACCTGCTTCCGAAGAATTCAGGAAATCAAAAACAGGTGCAGTTTCATCAGATTGCTGATATGCAATGGATTTGTTGCCAAAATCTATCTCGCCAAAATCTTTTCCAACCGCCCTGATTAGAAAGTTATAGGGATAGCCCCAGTTTTCAATGGGAGTAAAAGGAGTACTGGTATTGGCAATATTACCGATACCAAACTGTCTGCCTCCAACAAAGGGCCAAAGCGGACCTTGCCCGTCGTCCATACCCAACCCTAAATTACCTGTCGCGCTAACACCAACAAAGAAGCCATTGGGAGCGTTAAGGGTATCTGGGAAAACGTGGGTTGTCCACTCAAAAGGTGTATTAGGAATATTTGAAACATTGTATAAGACCTGGTTTCTATCAGGTAATCCTTCAGGGGTAAGACCAAGTACCCACACCCTGACGGTTTCGTGCTGAAAATCAGGGTGAACCAGCTTCCACTTCATTTCATATAGCTCAGCGATATTATGGTGCGCTGAGCCCATTACACTGTTGAGGTTGCCGCTGCCAAACCCAAGCATTCCAACTTGTTCACCGTCATCGTAACGGAATTCACCTTCAGGATAAAGCTCAGGTTGCTGCCATGTTATCAGTGCGCCTTCTTCCATTTCAATTGCTACAACGTTCTGAACAGGCAATGGGTTTTCCTGCAGGATTATATTGCCAAGGTCAGTGTTTTCAATGCCCACTTCAGCAATGCCTTCATGCAAGATAAAACGCTCATGAAAAATACTGATCTCGTAGGCTTTATCCCCATAAACATCCTCGATGGTAAACATGCCATTTTCATCGGTATATACCTCATAGCTGAAATATCCTGATAAGCTAACACGTGCACTGTCCAACCCGATTTCAGGCAAATCACTTCCCGAAACAAAACCACTGACTGATACCATTGGCAGTAGGGTCATATTCACATTCACTATCGTTACTTCATCGATTTCCACTTCAACATCATTCACTAAACTTGTGTAATATCCCAGTTTTTCAAACTCAAGGCTATAGGTTCCGGGATAAACATAGGGCAGCGAATAATTGCCATCCTCATCACTGGTGGCCGAAAGCTGGGTTTCGAGGACACTGACATTGACGTTGCTGACCGGATCTCCGCCTTCACTGATAGTGCCTTCGATGGAACCCATACCGCTACCGTCAATATAGAATACAGTGTTTGGGAAAAAGTTCATGATAACTCCGGGTTGCTCGGGGGCAAGCGGGTTATAGGGTGTAGAGTACCTTGCAGCCCTGCGCGATCTTGCCGAACCTGGAGCTTCAGTATTGTAAAAATTCCTGTCTTGCGACCATTGAACACCAAACTTAGAACTATATACTACCAGGTTACCTCCCTGGTAAACATAAGTAGTGTCGAAGTGAATATATATTTCATTTTCGCCCACCGGGAAAAGCACATCGCCGTCAAAAACAAGCTGCAGGCTTGTGGGATCCACCCATCCACCGCGAAGGTCAGTTGCATCGGTTTCGCCAAGGAATATCTGGACAGGCTTGCTCAGGGTGTTATCAAAGTTGTTAAAAAACTTGATGCCAGAGATAGCCCCGCCAGGCATTCCTATTTCGTTGGGGAAATACAAGGTCTGGGCAAGGCTTGCATGGTGGCTGAATGCGATTGGCAAACCCTGTAATGCAGCACCTTCACCTATTGGAATAATAACGGTATGCTCGGTCTGAACCCATACTGTAAGAGGTTGTGTTTTATTGTTAAATTCATTCTGATCTCCTTCCATCTCAACAACCCCGGTAAGGATAAACTCACCCAGTTCATCAACCCCCGGAGTCCATGGAATATCAAATCCCATAACCTGCCCCGGGGCCAGAGTAGCACCTGGCATGCTGCCAATGAGAATGGAGTCATTTTTCATCAGCTTAACTGTAAAACCGGACTGTGCAGTCGAACCAAAGTTTTCAACATTAACAGTAAAGATGCTTTGCTGATTAGCCAGGGGAGTTACTGAGCCGTCAATACCGGCAGCACTCAGATCATTCTCAAACCAGGGCTCAATAGTAATGTCGTCAATTGACCACCAGTTTATAAACTGTGTATTTCCTTCAAAACGGTAAGCAATCCTAAAAGATTCCGCGCCTTCGGGGACATCAATAAAAAATTCCCTGGTACCTGCAGGAATATGATTTCCCCCGATCAGGGTATCCCATAGGGGCACGAAAGTTTCACCATTATCCCATGTAATATCTGTTCCTATGATCTCTCCTGCATCATTTCCTGCCAATGAGTTGTGCAGGTAATTTTTAAAGCGGTAACGTATTGAGGAATGCCCTTTGGTGGGTACCGAATAGGATACATAACGGCTCACCCCTTGAGCGGGTGGATCCCAGTGGACTAGCAGCTGGGGAGTAACTCCCCCGGCGTCATTTCCAAAATAAAGCCTCCAGGTGTGTGGAACGCCAACCCTGAACCATTGCGGTGGCTCTTGCCCTGCAGTATAATTGAACTCTTCAAACATGAGATAACCCCCTCCTGCCAGAAGGGTCAGAGGTGTGGTAACCATACCACCCGTCCCCTTGTGGTTTTTGGCAGTAACCCTGTACCAGTAATTTCCCATCCCGGGCAGGGTTGTGTCGAGGAATTCGGTTTCACTAATATCCGTTGCAACAGTGGTTTGCTGCGGGAACCGCACAATGGTATAGGTAATATTTTCTCCACTGAGGTACCCCCCGTTAAGCCCCTGGGTTGGTGCATCCCAGCTTAAAAAACCATAATCATCCTGAGGTGTAATGGTGAGATTATCAGGTGAAGCAGGCACATCCTCCCCCACAAAAAGGAAGTAATTGGATTTTAAACCCGCTCCATGCTCATTTACGGCAAAAGCCCGGTAAGCGAAATTACCGGAATTAGAAAACGTTGTATCAAGATAAGTGTGAGATTGACCTGTAACCGGATTCTGAATGATTGTACCCAATTGAGCGTTTCTTAGTATTACAACAGAATCCAGCTGATTTAATGCGGAACCGTCATACGTTTGTGTTGGGTTTATCCAGCTGAGTGTAGCTTCCAAAGCACCGTTCTCTCCGGCTTCAGCATTAAAATTCTCCAGGGCAGCTGGTGCGTTATCATCAGCCAGGCTGTAAGGAACAGCAAAGCCGGCAATCTCGGCCAGAAAATTGTGTATCAGGGTTGCTTCACCAGTGTTTACATCGATAGTATACAAACCTCCTATACTGTTCGAGTACAAAGTGCCATAAAGAACACCGTTGTCTCTGTCATAAGCAATATCCTGTGCAAATGTAATAGCTATGCCCAGTGGACCAATAACGGTGGATTGACCGTTTTGTGGGTTGATTGATATAAGATCGCTATTGGAGTTGATTCCATAAAGATTTCCAGAATGGTCGGCAGCAATGCCAAATACTGAAAACATTCCAAGAAATCCAACATAATTTGTCTGCGCGGTATTTACATTTATCGAATATAATCTCGAAAATGTACTAATGTTCATTGATGCGTAAAGCACACCTGTATAAGAATCATATGCCAAACCGGTAAAAATTAAACCAGTGTAGCCCACAAGTTCATAATCCCCAGTAGTAGTATTGACAGTGTACAGTCCATTATTCGTAGTTCCGCCACTTACCGCATACCATTGGTCTTCTACCATATCAGCTCCACTCATCCATATCTGACTGGTGGGGACATCTTTCAGGGATACCAATGCGCCATTGGAAAGACTTACCCTAACAGGTCCCGTTGACACATTGGAACCATTGGCAAATGTATTCCAGGCATACCCAAATCCGGAACGGTTTCCATCAAAAGCAGCCTGCTTATAGGAAGGGGGAGTGATGTAATGAGGCCCATCATCCGGCTCCAGGCTTACACTCCTGACATCTGATGATTCACCGTTTTTTTTCATGTTGAATTCTTCCTGGGTGATCATTTCGTGCTGAGAAAAGACCATCGTTATCCAGAAAAAAATCCCTGTGAACAGTAATAGCTTCTTCATTTAGTCTTGGTTTTTTGTTAATAACTTGATAAAGCTCCGTAAGCAATTCACGCAAGTATCATTCTGTTTTTTCTAGTATTACATAGTACATGCGCAAAAATTACTCACCTCACAAAACTATTTATAAAAAACTTCAAATAACTCCTTAAAAATCAAACCAATAGAAAAATACCAAGAAACACGTAGAATCCATTCCAAATAAAAAATACCTTTCAACACGTAGGGTCCTTTCTGTATTACAAAAACATTACATATTAATCACACTGAAGCCAAAAGAACCACTCCGGACAAGCATCAGCCAGCCATGACACTCCTTTGAATCTTCAAAAGATTTCCGTATTGCAAAAGGAAAAAGGCAGTAATTTTTTTCGTAAATTATCAGAAAAACCAGGGGGACAAAATCAAGGCAAACTAGCCAGATGATAAATCGCTGGAGGCGAAAAAGTTTCAACACATAAGCCTTTTTTTGCTAACCAAAAACAGGCCATTATTTCACCTTTCCTTCATTGTTTCTATCAAGCAGGCCATGTTTAAGAGCATAATTCATCAGGGCAACAATTGATTTTGTTTGTGTTTTGGTAAAGATATTGCGCCGGTGGGTCTCCACCGTTCGCTCACTGATAAACAAGGTGTTGGCAATTTCCTCATTGGTCAGCTCCATGGCCACAAGATTAAGGATCTCCCTTTCGCGCGTAGTAATGACGGGTTTAGCTGTCAGTTCTTTTTTATCGTTACCTAAATCAGAGGAAAGATTATCCATAAGAATTGACTGGACCTCCCTGCTGAGGTACCTTGATTTGCTATGAACCACAAGGATGGCCTCAATGATCTCTTTCATATTAGAACCCTTTAAAAGATATCCTGATGCTCCTGCTTTTACCATCTGGGTAATAATGGAAATATCCTCGTGCATGGTAAGGGCCAGGATGTGTATATCAGGAAAGTTCTGTCTGAAAAGCAAAGTGGTTTCTATTCCCGAACCATCGGGCATATTTACATCCAGCAGGATTACATCTACAGGATTAGACGCTACAAAGTCAAGTGCTGCCTGCATGGAGTTTGCCCCTCCGGAAAACTCAATATCAGGTTCTTCCTGGAGCATTGATTTGATTCCCTCTATAATAAGTTGATGATCATCAACTACCAGAACTTTAATAGGCATGTTCGACATTTTTCTGTGACATTAAGGGTACAACTATACTAACAATTGTTCCTCTTCCGATCATTGAATCAATATGCAGGCTACAATTAAGATTATCAACCCTTGACTTTATACTGTGCAGCCCACCCTTGCTGTTGATCTTTGGATCATTAAGATCAAATCCACAACCATTATCTTCAGCCATAAGGGTTATTTCCGAATCACTCCTGATCAGCTGAATATTCAGGCAGGAGGCTTTTGCATGCTTAATAGTATTGTTGATAAGCTCCTGAATGATCCTGAACAATGAATGTTCTATCAGTTCATCCAAGGGTGAATCCATGCCAAACATTTCCAAATTTACATGAAATTTTTTGCTTTGGTTTATCCTGTCTGCCAGGTTTCTTAGGGCTTCAGCCAGTCCTTTTTCTGATAGTAGTGTTGGAGCAAGGTTGTGAGAAATACTTCTTAACTCCACAAAAGCTTCATCCAGACTATGTATAGAAGTGTCTATAAGCTGTTTAATGCGTTCCTCGGGCAATTGCTTCCTTTGCTGCAACACCTCCAGTTGCAGTCTTGTGGCTGAAAGCATCTGCCCAAGGCTGTCGTGCAGTTCAGTACCGATGCGCGTTCGCTCTTTGATTTCTGCCTCCAGAGCCGCTTTGGTGCGCCGTTCTTTCAGGTTTACAATGGTATGCTGTAGTTTTGACACCTGTCTGTACCTGAAGCTAAGATACAATAGGTATAATCCGGTAACGGTAAGGATAAATGCTATCCCAATAAAAATAATTGTATTGTTTTTGTTTCTGATGATCAAATCCTGTCTTTCAATTTCAAGTTCTTTAAGTAAATTGGCCTGGTTAAGATTACTTACCTCAAGGTTATATACTTGATGCACTACCGTTTGATTCAGAATATCTTCCTTCAATGAGTTAAAGTTCCGGAAATACTCCAGGCTTTTGGCATAATTCCCTTTTAGTTCATAAATATTGGAGAGAACTTCATAAGACTTATATTGCATGACATTATTATCCATGCTTTTAGCCAGTGACAAAGCTTCATAAGCAAGATTTAATGCATCCTCATATAAACCCTTACTATTATATACTTTTGCGAGGCCAATACTAATATTTGCCTTTTGATAAGTTTCCCCTAATTTATCAGCAATTTCTCTTGCTACAAAATAATGCCGGATCGCTTCTTCGGTTTTGTTTTGTTCATGATACACCATTGCCTTACCCTGGTGTATTACACATAATCCACGCGAATAATCCAGGCTGTTTGCAATATCGAATGCCTGGTTAAAATATTCAATCGCAAGTTCGTATTCGCCTTCCTTCAGTAATACTGAACCCATATTATTGATAGTATTTGTTATGGCGATGCTATCGTGGGTTTCAGTAAAGCCTTCGAGTGCTAATTGAAAATTCTCCTTCGCCCTGTCATAATTATTCAGTTCTAAGAACAACAAGCCGATATTATGGTAAGCACTTGAAATATTTCTGGTTTGGTTTAACAATTTATATTGCTGCAAGGCTTTAAGAAAAAAGTCGTAAGCATCTTTATAATTACCTGTGTCTTTATTGCTTAGTCCAAGATTGTTGTAAATATTACCGATCCTCGTACTGTCATTGATCTCAATAGCTTTTTCCAGCGCATAATAATAGTATTCAACAGATTTTCCATAATTAGCCTGGAAATGATATGATATGGCAACAATATTTAACAATCTTATTCTTAACTCTGCATGGTCATTGCTGATTTGATCAAGAACCTCAAAAGCAATGGCTCTTGCACTATCTGGCTTTACATAAACTATACTGAATAATGATGTCATTAAATTATCCGCAGAAGCAGAGTCTTCAAGCATATGCCTGAATGACCCTGACTTTGCATTTTTATTATTGTTCGCATGAACACTCTTTGCATACAATTGGGTTGTAATGCACAGAATAATGCACCAGAAAAACAATTTAGCTAATACTTTCCACATAAGACTCGTGGCTGATGGTTTTTCAGAAATTTATACAATACTGCAGCCTACTTCTAAGGTCATACCTCTTTTAGCCTGCAAAACGTTGTAAAGTTATCTGGAAAACCAATTGTTTTTTGCATATTTTTAAAGTTACATAAAAGTTACGTATCAACACTTAATTGCTGCTAAACCATTACTACCAAAAAATACTTAGACCTTGGAATCGGTAAAAAATAATTTTAATTCTTTTGGGTAAAATGTCAGACTATCTTAAATATTTAATATTATTGTTATTCCTATCAATTAAATTTTAAGTTTTTAAACTTTTTAATTGGCAAGTTTCGAAAAGAATGAAAGATAACTTTAAAGTAAAATGGTTGGTGATTTTATAAGAAAGTTTTTCTTACATTAAACTTCCAGAAGAAAAAAAACAGTAAGAAAAAAAAACATGTTTTAAGATAAATATTATCTTTACCACCTCAAGTTTGAGAAAATAATTGTTTATAAAGAAGCGCTGAGAGAACAGGCTCTGTGAAGCGCTGGCAACCCGCCCCCCGGCAAGGTGCCAAAACCTGCCTTAATTAAAGGAATAATAAACGAAGTATTGAAAATGCAAACCACCGCAAACAACTTCTTTCTGCATAAGGTGCATATGGCTATGCGCCGGCCTGGCTGCTAATGTGAAAGTGCATTAGTGCGGGCTTTCTTTCTGACTTCACAACTGAAGCCACTGCCCTTGATTTGTCCAGGCCAACCTCCGTATTTTTATTCCGCTTGCCAACCAGGCTTTAGAAATAATAACAAAGCCATGGCAAGGTCCAGTTTAATCAATACTTTTTATCTTAAATTTTAGATTCCATGAGTCAGAATAATCATCGTTTCGAAACCCTTCAGTTACATGCCGGTCAGCAACCAGATACAGCAACAGGCTCAAGAGCGGTTCCAATATATCAAACTTCTTCCTTTGTATTCAACGATTCTGAACATGCCGCCAGGTTGTTTGCGCTGAAAGAGTTTGGCAATATCTACACCCGTATCATGAACCCCACCACTGAAGTGTTTGAAAAGCGCATTGCCGCGCTTGAAGGAGGAGTAGCCGCCCTGGCCACATCATCGGGGCAGTCGGCCCAGTTTCTTGCCATCAGCAATATTGCTCAGGCAGGCGACAATATAGTATCAACCTCATATTTGTATGGCGGTACTTATAACCAATTTAAGGTGCAGTTTAAAAGACTCGGCATTGAAGTAAGGTTTGTTGATGGCGACAGGCCCGAGGCATTTGAAGCCAGCGTGGACGACAAAACCAAAGCCATTTACATTGAAACCATTGGAAATCCAAAGTTCAACATCCCTGATTTCAAGCAAATTGCGTTAATAGCCCGAAAGCATCAGATACCTCTTATTGTGGACAACACTTTTGGCGGGGCAGGATACCTTTGCCGCCCCATAGATTTTGGTGCCAACATAGTAGTGCAGTCGGCCACCAAATGGATTGGCGGTCATGGCACCAGCATAGGGGGTGTGATAATTGATGCCGGAAACTTCAACTGGGGCAATGGCAAATTTCCGCAGTTTACCGAAGCATCAGAAGGTTATCACGGGCTCAAATTCTGGGAAGTTTTTGGACCGGAAGGTCCTTTTGGCAACATTGCCTTTATTATACGTGCAAGGGTTGAAGGCTTGCGCGACTATGGCTGCGCTTTAAGCCCTTTCAATTCTTTTTTGCTGTTGCAGGGTGTTGAAACCCTCTCTTTGCGTCTTGAGCGCATTTGCCAAAATGCTTTGTCTTTAGCCCAATGGCTCGCAGGCCATTCTATGGTAAAAGAAGTTCAGTACCTCGGGCTTGAATCTAGTCCTTATCACGACCTGGCTACCAAATACCTCAACAATGGTTATGGCGGGGTGCTGTCATTCACCTTAAAAAGTGGAGCAGCAGCGGCCGACCGGCTAATAAATGAGTTGAAGCTTATTAGCCACCTTGCCAATGTTGGCGATGCGAAAACGCTGATCATTCACCCGGCTTCCACCACCCACCAGCAACTCACTGCAGAGGAACAGCGAAGCACCGGAGTTGAACCCGGACTATTGAGGCTTTCTGTTGGAATTGAACACATTGAGGACCTGAAAGCTGATCTACAACAAGCCTTTGACAAAATAAAACAGCAGGAGAAAAGCCATGATAAGGAATATATTCAGGTATAATAAGACCTTCCAACTGGAATCAGGTCAAAGCCTTCCCGGTCTGAATAGATGTTATTACACTTCAGAACAACAGAACCATTTTGGCAAACCGGTGGTTTGGATCTGCCATGCCCTAACGGCCAATGCCAATCCCTATGACTGGTGGCCTGAGCTGGTGGGTGAGGGGAAACTTTTCGACCCTGATTCATTTTTTATAGTATGCGCAAATATTATTGGAAGCAGTTATGGTAGCACAAGCCCTTTGAGCATAAATCCAAAAACGGGCAAACCTTACCTGACCGATTTTCCCTTGGTAAGTGTTCGCAAATGGGTTAAAGCCCACGAGCTCCTATATGATGGTTTTTTGGTTGAACAAGAGAAGAATTCTGAAAAAACCAACCATTTCTGGAAGGAGACGCTTCACCAAAGAACATTTCAAAAAAGCTGGAAAGCACCAGCAATTGCCTGCTAAAAAACGCATTACTATGACACACGGAAAACCTCAGATAATTGGATTGTTTGGATTTGGAGTAGTGGGCGAAGGCCTTTTTCATGTGCTTCAGCACAGCCCGGCATCCAATGCAGAAATTAAACGGATTTGCATAAAAGATTCAGAAAAAGGCCGCTCATTACCACCAAGCCATTTCACCACAAGCTACAATGACATACTCGAAGACCCTGAGATAAACCTTGTGGTAGAACTCATCAATGATGCTGATGAAGCCATGACCATTGTTCGCAAGGCCCTGAAAAAAGGGAAAAGCGTGGTAAGCGGCAACAAAAAAATGATTGCCAATAACCTTTCTGAACTAATTTCGCTTCAGCAAGAAACCGGCGCAGCCCTGCTGTATGATGCTTCGGCCTGCGGCAGCATTCCGGTAATTCGCAATCTTGAAGAGTATTACGACAACGACCTGCTGCTTTCCATTACGGGAATATTGAATGGCTCATCGAACTTTGTACTCACAAAGATCTTTAACGAAAAAAAAAGTTACCGTGAAGCTGTAGCTGAGGCCCAGCAACTTGGATTTGCCGAGGCAGATCCCAGACTCGACATGGGTGGCTGGGACTCGCTGAATAAGCTTGTTATTCTTGCCCTTCATGGGTTTGGGGCTGTGGTTGACCCAAATGAAGTTTTTGTCAGCGGCATTTCAAATCTTCAGAATGGCGACATCAAATTCGCCAGGGAAAAGGGATACCGCCTGAAACTGATTGCGAAAGCCACAAAAATTAACGGCAACAGTTTCAACCTGATGGTAATGCCCAAAATGGTAACCCACGAAGATTACATTTTCAATGTTGAGAATGAATATAACGGGGTTATCATTGAAGGCGCCTTTTATGAAAAACAGTTCATGTTCGGCAAAGGCGCCGGGGCTCTGCCTACCGGAAGCTCAGTCCTTTCCGACATAACTGCCAGGATGCATGGTTATAAATACGAATACAAAAAGCAGAAGTTCTTTTCAGTGCCAAAACACACCAACGATGTGATCCTGAAAGTTTACCTTCGGTTCAGAAACCTGCTCGATTTCAGCCATTTCGAGTTTGAACATATTGATGAGAAATTGTCATCAAACCATTACAATTACGTTATTGGTGACATAAAACTATCGAATCTTATGCTTGTTCGTAAACTTATTCAGTCGCTGGATGTTTTTCTTGCATACATGGAAAGCCCCAGGAAAAATTAACCGGTTCAGCACACAGTCTTGAATCCCGCATTTGCGGGAAACAGCATTGAACCTTAAACTTTGAACTTTGAACTTCAAACCCCGAACCTTCATGACCATTCCCGATCATATTTCCAATAGTAAGCAGCCACGGATCAGTTATGAGCTATTGCCCCCGATGAAAGGCAGCAGCATCGACACCATTTTTTCCACATTGGATAAACTGACCCCATTTAATCCGCCCTTTATCAACATCACCTATCACCGCGAGGAGTTGTCGTATGTGCGGCAACCCGATGGCAGCCTGAAGCCCAGCGTGGTGCGCAAGCGGCCCGGCACCGTAGGCATTGCCTCCGCCATACAGGCCAAGTACAAGGTTGACGTGGTGCCGCATATGATCTGCGGGGGCTTCTCGCGCCAGGAGACCGAAGATGCCCTGATCGACCTCGACTTCCTGGGTATTAACAACCTTCTGGTAGTTAGGGGCGATGGCGACAAGATCACCGGGCGTTTCACGCCAAATCCCCTGGGGCACCGCCATGCATCCGACCTCATTGAACAAATCATGGCCATGAACAAGGGCGTATATCACGAACAATATATTGAAAACCCTACGCACACCAATTTCTCGGTGGGAGTTGCCGGTTACCCGGAAAAACACCCCGAGGCGCCCAACATGGAGGAGGACCTTTTTTACCTCAAGCTGAAAGTTGAAAAAGGCGCTGACTATATTGTAACCCAGATGTTTTTCGACAACCAGGTTTTCTTTAACTTCGTGAAACGCTGCAGGGAAGCCGGCATCAATGTACCGATCATACCCGGTCTGAAACCCATCAGCATAAAGGATCACCTGCAAATGCTGCCGCGTACTTTCAGCCTTACCATGCCGCACGACCTGGTAAAGGCCGTGAGCCAATGCACCGACAACAAACAGGTTAAACAGGTGGGCGTTGAATGGACTACTGCCCAGATCAAAGAACTGATGGCCAATGGCTACCCGTTCATCCACATCTACACCATGGGAATTGTAGATCATATTGTAAAAATCTCGGAGAATGTGCTTTAACCTCCGTTAAAAAGCCGGAACAAAATGAATACCCTAAAAACGCTGAAGGCCATATTGAAAGAGCGTATTCTGGTGCTCGACGGGGCTATGGGCACCATGATACAAAGGCATAAGCTGGAAGAGGAAGACTTCCGCGGGCAGCGTTTTGCCAACATTTCTCAAAAGGTGAAGGGCAATAACGACCTGCTTTCCATTACCCAGCCGCACATTATCAGAGAAATTCATGAAGCTTACCTGGAAGCCGGGGCCGATATTATTGAAACCAACACTTTCAATTCCACCTCTATCTCTATGGCCGATTACCACATGGAAGAGCTGGTTTATGAGTTGAACTTTGAATCAGCCCGCCTTGCCCGTGCAGCCTGCGATGCCTTTACGCAGCGCAACCCCTTGAAGCCCCGTTTTGTGGCCGGCTCGTTGGGGCCCACCAACAAAACCGCTTCCCTTTCGCCCAACGTGAGCAGCCCGGCCTACAGAGCCATTACCTTTGACCAGCTGCGCGATGCCTATTACGAGCAGGTGCGCGGGCTTATGGATGGGGGTGCACACATCATGCTGGTAGAAACCGTTTTCGACACCCTCAACGCCAAGGCAGCCCTGATGGCCATTTCCCAATTTCAGGATGAGCTTGGCTATGAAATTCCGGTGATGATCTCGGGCACCATTACCGATGCCAGCGGGCGCACCCTCTCGGGACAGACCACCGAGGCCTTTCTGGCCTCGGTATCACATGCCAATCCGCTAAGTATCGGACTGAACTGCGCCCTGGGGGCCGAACAGCTCAGGCCATACATGGAAATCCTGAGCCATCACGCCCCTTTTGCCGTGAGCGCCCACCCCAACGCTGGCCTTCCCAACCAGTTCGGGCAGTACGAGCAGACCGCCCCGCAAATGGCAGCTATCATCGAAGGGTTTATGGCCGATGGGCTGATAAACATTGTTGGGGGCTGTTGTGGCTCTACTCCTGAACATATCAGGCTGATCGCGCAGCTGGCCGAAAAATATCCGCCGCGCCAGATCCCCGGGCCCTCTCCCCTCACCCGCCTCAGTGGGCTGGAGCACCTCGAAATCAGACCCGATTCCAACTTCATAAATATAGGGGAACGAACCAATGTGTCCGGATCCATAAAATTTGCCCGCCTCATTAAGGACGAAAAATACGAGGAGGCATTAAGCATTGCCCTCGACCAGGTGGAAAATGGTGCACAGGTGATCGACATCTGTATGGACGATGCCATGATAGAGGCCAAATCGGCCATGACAAACTTCCTGAACCACATTGCCGCAGAACCTGAAATATCGAAGGTGCCACTGATGATCGACTCCTCAAAATGGGAGGTGATCGAAGCCGGCCTGAAATGCGTGCAGGGAAAAAGCATTGTAAACTCCATCAGCCTGAAGGAAGGCGAAGAAACCTTTCTGCACCAGGCCCGCCTCGTCAGGCGCTATGGCGCTGCCGTGGTGGTGATGCTCTTCGACGAGAAAGGTCAGGCCGACACCTTTGAGCGCAAGGTGGAGATCGCCCACAGGGCCTACCATCTTCTCACCCAAAAGGTGCATTTCCCGCCTCAGGATATCATTTTCGACCCCAACGTGCTGGCTATCGCCACCGGTATTTCGGAGCACAACAGCTACGCCCTCGACTACATCAGGGCCTGCCACTGGATCAGGGAAAACCTGCCCCATGTGCACCTCAGCGGCGGAGTAAGCAACCTCTCATTTTCTTTCCGGGGAAACAACCTCATTCGCGAAGCCCTGCATTCCGCATTTCTGTACCACGCCATTCAGGCAGGCATGGACATGGGCATAGTGAACCCTGCACTGCTGGTGGTATATGATGAGATACCCAAAGAGCTGCTGCGCCTGGTGGAGGATGCCGTTCTGAACCGCCGCAAGGACGCCACCGAACGCCTGCTCCTATATGCCGAACGGGTGAAAGACCAGCAGGAAAGCCGCCGTAGCGATGGCGATCGTGACGCCTGGCGCAGCCTTCCCGTAAGGGAGCGATTATCGCATGCCCTGGTGAAGGGCCGCGACGAATTCATTGAACAGGATGTGGAAGAGATGCGCCGGCAAATGGACAAGGCGCTGGAGGTGATCGAAGGTCCGCTGATGGATGGCATGAACTACGTGGGCGATCTTTTCGGGTCGGGCAAAATGTTCCTGCCGCAGGTGGTGAAAAGCGCCCGTGTGATGAAAAAGGCCGTGGCTTACCTTACCCCTTTCATTGAGGAAGAGAAAAGCCAGCACGGCGATGTGAGCAGTGCCGGCAAGGTGCTCATGGCCACTGTAAAAGGCGATGTGCATGACATCGGAAAGAACATTGTGGGCGTGGTGCTTGCCTGCAACGGCTTCGAGATCATAGACCTGGGCGTAATGGTGCCCTGCGAAAAGATTTTGGAAGTGGCAAAAACGGAGAAGGTTGACATCATCGGCCTGAGCGGACTCATTACCCCTTCGCTGGATGAGATGGTGCACGTGGCCTCAGAAATGAAAAGGCAAGGCTTTGAACTGCCGCTGCTGATCGGAGGGGCCACCACCAGCTCGCTGCACACGGCCGTAAAAATTGCGCCTGCCTACCAAAACGGGGTGATCCATGTGAAGGACGCCTCGCGTGCGGCCAAGGTTTGCAGCCAGCTCATTACTTCGCAAAAGCAGGATTTCATTGCCGCCACATACGCCGACTACCTTGACCAGGTGGAGGATTACAAAAAGCGCAGTGCCCTGAAAAAATACCTCAACATGGAACAGGCGCGCAAGAATCCCTTCCCTTACGATGCCAGCAAAGCGAATATCACCCATCCGAAAAGCCCCGGCATACATGTGTTCGTGGACTTCCCCATTAGTATCCTGGCAAAGTATATCGACTGGACCTTCTTCTTTTACGGATGGGAGATCAAGGGCAAGTACCCCGAAGTCCTTAACGACCCACTGAAAGGCGAAGAAGCAAGGAAACTTTTTGAAGATGCCAAACAGCTGCTTGTGCAAATTGTGGCCGATGGTTCCTTGACCGCCCATGGCGTGGCCGGAATATTCCCTGCCAGCAGCCAAGAAGAAGACGTGATCATTTTTGAAGATGTTACCCGCAGCAGGGAGCAAATGCGCTTCAACTTTTTGCGCGTTCAGGAGATCAAGGAAGAGCCCGGCAAGGTAAACCTCTCGCTGGCCGACTATGTAGCGCCTTTGGATTCAGGTATTGCTGATTACCTTGGAGCCTTTGTGGTAAGTATACATGGAGCCGACGAACTTGCCGAAGCATACAGGCAAAACCGCGACGACTACAACAGCATCATGATCAAGATGCTGGCCGACCGCCTTGCCGAAGCC
>Ga0209498_1000080_pt1 | contig 50995 bp, 46 predicted proteins | sample WalLakDeSediment_FD_184131 | JGI IMG/M metagenome (GOLD analysis project Ga0209498, IMG submission 184131) | Lake sediment microbial communities from Walker lake, Nevada to study Microbial Dark Matter (Phase II) - Walker Lake 11/02/13 Deep... | ecosystem: Environmental > Aquatic > Freshwater >... | reverse complement strand
AACCATTGACAAGCTTTTGCAAGCCAAAGGCATTGAGTTTGAAAAATTAAGCCGTAAAGAAGAGATAAAAAAAGACCTTTTAGAAAAAGAGGATTCCTTTGTGCCGCAAGGCAGGGTTTGGGAGGATAAAGCCAAAGAAGGACAAAGTTTTTTAGCCAGGGAAATTGAGGAGAAAGAAGATTTTTTGGAAAGCAAAGAAGAAATAGCGCCGCCGCCGCCGGTTATTAAAGAAGAGATAAAAAAAGAGACAGAGCCAAAAGAGCAAGAAGCGGTTAAAGAAACAGACGCGGTTTTACCGGCAGCAATGCCCCAGCCCCAAACTCCGCCATCTCAAACAAAGCCATTAGAACCGGAAGAAAAACAGCCCTTTTTTAAAAAAACTTTTCCAGCAGCGCGGCCCAGAGTTGAAGATGTTAAATTTGCCTCTAAATTATACGGGCCCATAGATGAATTAGCTGCTTTTAAAATTGAAGATCTGCGCCGCCTTTCCAAAAATCCCCAGGAAGCTGTGAATAAGATAAAAGACAAATTGGAGCTTTTAGAAGAGGAATCTTTAATTAAAAGGATTGAAGGCATTAAGGCTTTAAAAGCCAGCCCGCTTTATAAAATTTACGCTGATATTATGAATAAAGCGATCAAGGAAGGCAAGCCATTTGATCAGGTTTTGCAGGAAAATCCGGTTTTAAGCCCCGAAGAATTCAAGGCGATTATGGAGTTAAATAAAAGCTTAAAATATTAAAATACGAGATTATGGAGCAATTTATGATCCCGCAATTTATTGATGTGGAATCAAAAATAATAGGTCCGATTACAACCAGGCAGTTTTTGATTTTAATGGTTGCCGGCATGCTGGATTTTATTTTTTATAAGGTGTTTTATTTTAATACTTTTGTTGTAGTTGCCTTAATAGTTACCGGGATTTTTGGCGTGATAGCTTTTGTCAAGATTAATGGCATGCCCTTCCATTATTTTTTTCTGAATTTGGTCCAGACCTTGAGGAGGCCGAGATTAAGAATTTGGTGCAAAGAGGAAGTTGCGGCTTTGCCGCCGGAAGAAAAAGCAGAAGTTAAAAAAGAATTTATTGCCAAGCCTTTTATTCCCCAATCAAGACTGACTTCTTTGTCATTGATAGTTAATACCGGCGGAGTTTATCGGGAGGAATAAGGGGATTTAGTTATTAGTTATTGGCAAAATATTTTTCAGATTATTAATTCAAGTTTAAATAATAATTAATATTTATGGCGATTAGCAAACAGTCAACCCAAAAATATTTAGATATTGCGGAGATCAGGGAAAACACTGTAATTTTAAAAGACGGAACATTAAGGGCTGTTATAATGTGCTCCAGCGTTAATTTTGCCTTAAAGTCAGAAGATGAACAAAAAGCTTTGATTTCAGGCTACATGGAATTTATAAATGCTTTAGAGCATCCTTTGCAAATAGTCATTCAGTCAAGGCGCCTGGATATTGAAAACTATATAAGGAGGTTAAGGGAGGCCCAGAAAAAGCAGACTAATGAATTGTTAAAAATGCAGATAATAGGCTATATGGATTATATTAATGAATTGATTGAAATGGGAGAAATAATGACCAAAAGATTTTTTATTGTCGTTCCTTTTAATCCCTTGGGCGCTAAAGGTAAAAGTTTTTGGAACAGGCTGAAAGAAACTCTTACCGCCGGCAAGGCGATTAAAATGAAAAGAGAGAAGTTTTTAGAATATAAAAAAGACCTGGATCTGCTGGTTTCCAATATAGAATCTAATTTAGGCGGCATGGGGCTGGAAGCTGTTGTTTTAGATACACAGGGGCTGATAGAATTATTTTATAACACTTATAACCCAAAAACTTCCGAGAATCAAAAATTAAAAGATATTAGCCAATTAGGCATAGAAAAATAAATAATAATTTTTAATATATGGCATTGGAAATCACACCCAGCACAAAAGAAACCCAAAAGATAGAAGAGAAAATAACCCCGGCGCAACAAAAAGCTAAAGAAGCTGCGGCGCTAAAAGAAGAGGCAATTACTCTGGAAGAAGAAAAAATTTACCGCAAAGGAGTTATTGACATAAAAGATTTAATCGCGCCGGCAGCTTTTGAGGTCAAGCCAAGTTATCTAGTTTTAGGCGATACTTTTGTCAGGACGCTTTTTGTTTTGAATTATCCTCGTTATATAAGCATAGGTTGGTTTACGCCGATTGTAAATATGAGCAAGACTTTAGATGTGTCAATGTTTTTTTACCCGGTTAAATCAGAAATTATTTTAAAACAGCTGAAAAAAAGAGTTGGTAACCTGCAGGCCCAGTTAATGTCTGATATTGAAAAAGGCGCTCCGCGCGATCCGATTTTAGAGACTGCTTTGCGCGATATTGAACAGCTAAGGGACCAATTGACCCAAGGCATTGAAAAATTTTTCCAATTCGCTTTGTACGTGACTATTTATGCTGATAAGCTGGAAGAATTGGATAAAATGACTTCTGAAATAGAATCAATTTTTGGCGGCAAATTAATTTATACTAAAAAAGTTTTATACCAGGCTGAACAAGGCTTTAAATCAACCCTGCCCTTGGGAATGGACGAATTATTGATTTCCTTCAATATGAATTCTTCCCCTGTGGCTTCTTCTTTTCCTTTTATTTCCTCTGAATTGACTTCTGATAATGGCATCTTATATGGAGTTAACCGGCACAATAACAGTCTGATAATTTTTGATCGTTTTTCTTTGCAGAATGCCAACTTTGTGGTTTTTGCCACCTCCGGCGCAGGCAAAAGCTATACTATCAAACTAGAGGTTTTGAGAAGCTTAATGCTGGGAACAGATGTTATTATTATTGACCCTGAAAGAGAATATCTGCATTTAGCAGAAGCAGTTGGCGGCACTTATGTTGATATTTCTCTTTCCTCAAAAAACAAAATAAACCCTTTTGATTTGCCAAGGGCGATTGGCGACGCTTCAACTGAAGATATTATCCGCAGCGCAGTTATTACTTTGAAAGGCTTATTGCGCATAATGCTGGGCAAATTGACAGTAGAAGAAGATACTATCTTGGACAGGGCTTTAATAGAAACCTATGCCAGCAAAGATATTACGGCTGATTCAGATTTATCAACAATAGAGCCCCCTGTTATGCTAGATTTGCAGAATATTTTGGAAGGCATGGAAGGGGCTGGAAGCCTAGGCTTAAGATTAAGAAAATATACAGACGGAACTTTTTCAGGACTTTTTAACCGGCCGACTAATGTTGATGTTAAAAACCAATTAGTTATCTTTTCCGTCAGAGATCTGGAGGACGAGTTGCGGCCGATAGCAATTTACAGCATAGTCAATTATATTTGGAATGTTGTCCGTTCAGAAGTCAAAAAAAGGATTTTGGTGATTGACGAGGCCTGGTGGCTAATGACCCAAGAGGATTCAGCAAAATTTATTTACGCCTTAGTTAAAAGATGCAGGAAATATTATTTAGGAGTGACGACAATTACCCAGGATGTCAATGACTTTTTAAACAATCCATACGGCAAAGCCATTGTCACAAATTCAGCGCTCCAGATGCTTTTGAAGCAATCGCCGGCAGCAATTGACAATATCCAGAAATTATTTCTTTTGACTGAAGGAGAAAAATATTTGCTTTTGGAAGGCGGGGTAGGCGAAGGCATATTTTTTGCCGGCAGAAAGCACGCAGCGATTAAAGTGGTGGCTTCTTACAATGAAGACCAGTTAATTACCAGCGATCCAAGGCAGCTTTTGGAAATTGAAGCAGCCAAGCGTGAATTGGAAGAAGAAGCTCCAGGAGAGGAAAATGAAGAGAGTGCCGGCCAAAGCGCGCCGCGCGCTTCTGAGGGGGTTGAAGAAATTGATATATAAATAAAAAATGCGATTTGTGATTAGCCTTGAATATTGGCTGATTACTGATTTACAATAAATTAATTTTTTAAAATTTTATGGCTGAACCAATCAAAGATAAATTGACTAAAAATAAAAAACGGCTCTGGCTGATTATTTTGCTTTTGTTGCTTTTAATAATTGTAATTTTAATTTATTTGCTATTAGCTTATTTTAAGGCGCCTCTGCCCGGGTTGGTTAATTTAAATAATAATATAAATCAGGAGCCAATACCTTTGGAAGAAATTATTATGCCTGATTCTTTTAACCGTCCTGATGGGGCTGTTTTGGCTGATTTGACGGCTGAAGCAGAAAGAGAAGGCGCCCAAGAATTATCGCCATCAATCAACCTTTTATTTGTGGCGCAGGCTTTTGCAGAAAGATTCGGCAGCTATTCTAACCAGGGCGATTATGCTAATTTTGGAGATTTGAAAATTTTCATGACAGATTCTTTGGATAATTGGGTGCAGCAGACTTATATAGATGAATTAAAGAAAAAAAATCCTGATTTTAACATATATTATGCTTTAGAAACAAAGGCGATTTCTACAGATATTTTAAGTTTAGACGAATCTGTTGGCCGGGCGGAAATACTGGTCAAAACACAGCGGCAGGAATTTGACAATGATCTTGTTAATCCCCGCGTTTTTTATCAGGATATACTTTTGAAAATGGTAAAGCAAAATAATGAATGGAAAGTTGATGGCGCTTTTTGGCAATAAGTTTGCAAGTTTTCATCAGATTATTTGCGGGTCAGAATATTTGAAAAATTAAAAACTAGATATTAATCAGATATTTTTAGAATGAAAAATTTGGCCAATAACCTGTCAAGCGTTAAGGATTTTTTATTAAATTTGATTTTCCCCAAAGAATGTTTGGGTTGCGGACAAGAAGGCCGCTATTTATGCCATCTCTGCCAGTCTAAAATTCTTTTGAATCAGAAAAATTATTGCGCCTTTTGCCATAAAGAGAGCTCTTTGTCCAAAATTTGCCAGCTTTGCCAAAAAGAATCGCCGTTATTGAATATCTGGGTGGCTGCTGATTATAATAATGAGATTTTACAGTCCTTAATCCATAATTTAAAATATAAATATATTGAGGAAAGCTCCCAGTCTTTAGCGGGTTTAATTATTAGCTATTTGGAAAAAAATAAAATTTTTAGTTTGTTGGCTATAAATAGATTAAATGCTGTAATGGTGCCGGTGCCTTTGCATAAAAAGCGCTATCTGGAAAGAGGCTTTAACCAAAGTTTTTTGCTTGCCAAGGAAATAAGCGATTTTTATAAAATAGAAATTGGGCAGTTATTACGGCGCCGGGTAAATACCATAAGCCAGGTTAATTTGAAGAGAAGCGAGCGTCAGGCAAACATTCAAAATGCTTTTGTTTTTCAGGAAGATAAACTGATAGATAAAAATAAAAAAATCATCTTAATAGATGATGTGATTACGACGGGCAGCACATTAAATGAATGCGCCAAAGTTTTGGCTAAAAGCGGCTTTAAAGAAATTTATGGCCTGGCGATTGCTCAGCGGGATGATTGATTGACTATAACCATAGCAAATAAGCAAGCAAAATATTTTTTGAAGAGATATTATTATAATTGTTATATAAGGACGGAGAGGGTGGGATTCGAACCCACGGCCCCGTTGCCGGGGCTCCGGTTTTCAAGACCGGTGCATTCGACCGCTCTGCCACCTCTCCAAATAAAGTTTAGGGCATTAAGTATTGAGCAAGAGTTGAAAGATATTGCCTCGCTTAATACCCAATACTCATTGTTAAATTTATGCGGAGAGGGGGGGATTCGAACCCCCGCGCCGGTTAAAACACCGACCTACAGGTTTAGCAAACCCGCCCCTTCAGCCTCTTGGGTACCTCTCCAAAAGCCCTAAACCTTATTTAATATTTTAGCTAAAATATCAATAAAAGTCAATTGTTAATAAAGGGGGCTCCTTTATTGCAGTAATTATTATTTTAATTTATAATATATTTAGGCAGATTAATTAAATTATATTTGTATGGAACAAAATCAGACAGAAATAGAACAAGAAGAAATCGGCGTGGGTGAAATTTATTTTTCCTGGAAAATCCCGGAATATGTTTTGCCTCAAAGAAGCAGGCGCTGGTATTTTGTCATGCTTGGCCTGGCGGTTTTTTTGATAATTTATAGCATTTTTACGGCTAATTTCCTTTTTGCTTTGATTATTATAATCGCTATTTATATTATTTTTTTAAGGATGTATCACCAGCCCAAGGAATTAATTTTCCAAATTGCGGAGGAGGGAATACTTGTTGGCAATACTTTTTATGAATATAGCCGGATAAAGAATTTTTACATAATTTATAATCCGCCGATTGTCAAAAAATTATTTTTCAGCTTAAAAGGGCTTGGTCCGGATATTTCTATACCCCTAGAAGATATGAATCCTTTGGTTATCAGAAAAAAATTATTAGAATATATTGATGAAGACCTTGAAAAAGAATACCAAAGCATTGATGACCAGCTGGAAACAATTTTAAAGTTGTAAAATTATTTTAAATAGTTTATTATTTAAGAGGAGATAAAATTATCTCCTTTTATTATAAATTAAGAGTTTTTTGGTTTTAAATAGTCCTCGTAGTTCAACGGATAGAACGCGAGATTGCGGATCTCGTAATCCAGGTTCGATTCCTGGCGAGGGCAAAATATAAAAAGTATCAAAATTATTTTTTAATGCTAATCAAAAAGGGGATTGAAAAATTTAAATTTAAAATTATTTTATGTATATGCTTCAGGCGCCAATTAAAGAATTAACCAGCGTAGGCAGGTCAACGGCTAAGCTTTTGCAAAAATTGGGCATAGAAAATGTTTTGGATTTAATTTCTTATTTCCCTTTCAGATACCAAGATTATAGCCAGGTCGTAAAAATTAAGGATCTTTCTCCTAATTTGGAGGTAACAGTCAAAGGTAAAATAATTTTAATTGATACCAAGCGAAGCTTTAAAAAAAGAATGTCAATAACCGAGGCTTTGCTTGATGACGGGACAGGCTCAATCAAAGTTGTTTGGTTTAATCAGCCCTATTTAGCTAAAAATTTAAAGATTGGAGATGATGTTTTTATTGCCGGCCGCGTTGAGTTTGACAACCTTGGCCTGCAATTTGTTTCACCGGCTTATGAAAAAATTAATGGCCAAGAAACTATTAATACAGCTAAAATAGTGCCGGTTTATTCCTTAACAGGCAGGTTAACCCAGAAACAAGTCCGTTTTTTGATTAATATGGCTTTAAAATCAGTTGAATTAATTCCTGAATGGCTGCCTGAACAAATTATAAAAAATAATAGCTTAATGCCCTTGGCAGAAGCTTTGAAAAAAATTCATTTTCCCGAAGATTTTGCCGATTTAGAAAAAGCCCGTTATCGCTTAAAGTTTAATGAGCTTTTTTTAATCCAGTTACAGAGCCATTTGCTTAAAAAGTATTTGGCAAGCGCCCGGGCGCCGTTTCTAAAATTCAGGGAAAAAGAAATTAGGCAGTTTGTTTCTAATTTGCCTTTTGAACTTACCAATGACCAGAAAAAAACCGCCTGGCAGATTCTTCTTGATTTGGAAAAACACCAGCCAATGAACAGGCTGTTGGAAGGAGATGTTGGTTCAGGAAAAACAGCTGTGGCCAGCCTGGCTATTTTAGATACGGTTTTAAACGGTTATCAGGCGGTTTTAATGGCGCCGACTGAAATTTTAGCCAAACAGCATTTTAAGAGCTTAAGCGGTTTTTTTAGCGGGTTTAATTTTAAAATAGCGCTTTTAACTGGCAGCGAGCAGCTTTTAAAAAGCGGCGCGGAAACGCAGGCTAAGAAAAATGTTTCGGAAGATATTGAAAAAGGCAGCATTAATTTGATCATTGGCACCCACGCCTTAATTCAAGACAAGGTAAAATATAAAAATTTGGGTTTGGTTATTATTGACGAACAGCATCGTTTCGGCGTAGAACAAAGGAAAAAAATTAAAGAAAAAAATAAAAGCAAGGAAACTCCGCATTTTCTTTCCATGACAGCTACGCCTATTCCGCGTTCTTTAGCCCTGATTTTATACGGAGATTTGGATATTTCAATTATAAAGGAAATGCCAGAAGGCAGAAAAAAAATCATAACTAAATTGGTTGAAGAAAAAAACAGGGATAAGGCTTATGATTTTATCAGGGAGGAAATTAAAAAAGGGCGGCAGGTTTTTGTCATCTGCCCTTTAATAGATCCTTCGGATAAATTGGGAGTCAAGTCGGTTAAAGAAGAATTTAAAAAACTTGAGCAAAATATTTTTCCTGAATTCAAAACAGGCTTTTTGCATGGCAAATTAAAATCCAGCGAAAAAGAAAAAACAATGGCTGAATTCAAGGCCAACAAGATCAAAATTTTAGTTTCCACTTCTGTGGTGGAAGTCGGCATTGATATGCCCAATGCGACTATAATGATGATTGAGGGCGCGGAGCGTTTTGGTTTGGCCCAGCTGCATCAATTTCGCGGCCGGGTGGGCAGGGGAGAATATCAGTCGTATTGTTTTTTATTTACAAAAAACGGGTCTGTAAAAACCAGGGAAAGGCTTAATGTTTTGGTCAAATCAGCTGACGGTTTTGCCTTGGCTGAATATGATTTAAAATTCCGCGGCCCGGGCGAAGTTTATGGCCGGCGACAGTCTGGCTTGCCTGATTTAAAAATAGCCAGTTTGAATGATTTAGATTTAATTAATCTGGCCAAAAAAGAAGCTGTTAATTTTTTAGCGAATTGCGCTTTGGATAATTTCCCTTTACTTAAAGCTAAACTGGAAGAAAATAAAATAATCGGCCATTTGGAATAAAATTTTCATATTGACAATTAAAGAATTATCCAATATATTTAAATAAATGTTTTTAAAAAACTAAAAGGAGGAAAAAATGAGCGGCAAAAGAGGAGGAAGCGGCAAGAAAATTTTGCCAAAGAAGCAAATCCGGGCAATTCAGAGGAGGCTGGAAGAGAGAAAAGCAAAGTTAGTAAAAATTTTGCGCCTTGAGGTGGGCAGCAGCGGAGGAGAGCCGGAAGCAATTGACAATTGCCAGAAAGAACTCCAGGTAAGTTTGTCTCTGAAAGACAGAGAACGATTAGCAATGGAATTCCAAGCAATAGAGGCAGCTTTGAAAAGAATAAACTCCCAAACTTTTGGCATTTGCTATGATTGCCAAGAGCCTATTTCCCGAGCAAGGCTGGAATCTTTGCCAACAGCTATCCGTTGCATTGAGTGCCAGGGCGAATTTGAAGAAAAGGCCAGGAGAAAAGGATTTTCCTATGGCCGGATAGTGGCTTTAAAAGCCGGCTCATAACCAATTTAATCTTTTTAAAAAGAGCGGATATCGCAGGATATTCGCCTTTTTTTAAAATAATATTTTTATTTATCACCGATTAAAACCATTTATTTTTTGGAGATAAACGGGCTGTTTTTTAAGTAAAAGCGCCAGAGTTTATTTTTATATTTGCCAGCGTAGTCAATGCCGATTCTTTTTGTTTTAACAATTTGGCTTGGTTTAATTTTTTCTTGAGAATTTTCAGCCAGGTAAAGTTTGGGGCTGGTAATTAAATTTTCAGCGTTTAAAGTTTTATCAATTTTAAAAGCCTGACAGAGTTTGCCCGGACCATTGGCAATAGAAGTTAAAAGTTTAAAGTTTAAAGTTGAAAGTTGTTGGCGATTTATTTTTATTTGCCGGTTTTTAGCCATTTGTTGGATGCCGGCGACTGGTTCAATGGCGCGGATTAAAACAGCGGCTGGAAAATCTTTTTTTTCAGCGCTGATATTAAAGCAATAATACATGCCGTAGATTAAATAGATATAAGCCAAGCCAGGTTCTTTAAACATTATTTCTGTCCTTTTGGTCCTGCCCCGCGAAGCATGGGAAGCCAAATCATTTGGCCCGTAATAAGCTTCTGTTTCGGTGATTTTACCGATTAAAATAGTCCCGCCTTCTTTTCTGACAAGATATTTGCCCAAGAGATTTGGGGCTAGTTCCATGGTTTCTTTATGGAAAAATTTTTTCTTTAGTCTTTTTAGGTTTGACATGGAGAGCATTTAAAGTTATAATCTTGACAAAGCAGTATTTTAAAAAAGGAGTATAAAAATGAAATTAAAATTTAATCGGAAAGTGGCAGAAAAAATCGTGGGATTGTTTTTTGCCAGGCTTAAAAATTTAATCACCTGGCAAGAAATGCTGGATAATGTTGAGTTGGAGCTGATTTTGGCATGAGCAAAAAAGGAGGATAAACAATCCAGCTAAAAAGCGCCTAAAAAATATCCAGGGCGCTTTTTAATTTTGCTTAACCTTCAGGGTAATCTATTTTAAAGATTGAATGATCGCCTAGTTCATAATTGCGCAGGGAGCAGTATTTATATTTTGCGATATTATCAGTTAAGCCGTGCTTAATAGGATTGTTATGAATGTAATCCAGTTTTTCCCAGAATTTTTTGTCAGTGTAGATATTAAAATCGTAAAATCCGGGCTGCCAAATGCGATATTTTAAATTCACCCGGTGGTTATGCGGGGTAGCGCAGAGCATCGGCTCTGCGCTGTCATTTCGCGCCAAGAGCAGATGCTCTTGGCTACCCAGATGTGTATATAAGTCAATAATTCGCCGCGCACTAGACCCTTTTATACTTTGCAGGATCCTGGAAATTGTAGAGACAGGGTATACCCTGTCTCTACGGAAAAAAAATTCTTCCAGCAAAATCAAACAGCATTTTTCATCTTTAAAATAAGGGAATTTTTTAAATGTCCGAAAGGTTACAAAATGTATATCGCCAGGAGAATTAAATTTCTGCATTATAATTTTTTATTAAAAATTTTTTTTGATCGCCTCATTAATATTTTTAACCATAATTAAATCTTTTGAGGTGTTTTTTAAAACCGGCGTGATTATTTTTCTGAAATTTAATTTTCTGGCTTCTTCAAGCCGTTTTTCAATCCGGTAAACCGGCCGGACTTCGCCGCCTAAGCCGACTTCGCCCAAAATTAAAGTTTCAGGCGCAATAATTTTGTTTTTTAACGAAGAAATAATAGCCAGGCAGACAGCCAAATCAGCGCCTGTTTCATTAATTTTCAGGCCGCCAGTGATATTAAGATGGACATCCTGATTAAGCAAGGGCATTTGGGCCCTTTTAATTAAAACCGCAATCAGCATTTGCAAGCGGTTTTGATCAAAGCCAGCGGTTTTTCTTTGCGGGTAGCCAAATAAAGTTTTACTGGCCAGGGCCTGGGTTTCAATTAAAAAAGGCCTTGTGCCTTCTATAATGCAGGTAATGGCTGAACCGGAAATTGGTTCTTGGTTTTGGGGCAGAAAAAGTTCAGAAGGGTTTTTGATTTCTTGAAGCCCTTGGCTAGTCATGTCAAAAATGCCCAGTTCATTGGTTGAGCCAAAGCGGTTTTTGGCGCAACGCAACAACCGGAAATTATCTTTGGCAGAGCTTTCCAAATACAAAACAGCGTCAACCAGATGTTCCAGTGATTTTGGGCCCGCGACCTGGCCGTCTTTGGTGACATGGCCGATAATAATGATCGGGATATTGAATTTTTTGGCTATTTCCAAAAGCTTGACAGTGCAGATGCGGACCTGATTGATTGAGCCGGCTTCTGAAGGCAGTTCTGCTGAATAAAGCGTCTGAATAGAATCAATGATTAATAAACCAGGTTTTTCTGCCAAGGCAAAAGCCGTGATTTTTTCAATATTATTTTCTCCCAGGAATTTTAAATTGCCAAAATTAATTTTTAAGCGGTCAAGGCGCATTTTTATCTGGCTGGCTGATTCTTCGCCGGAAATGTAAAGGATAGGGGAATTAATCTGATTGCAGATTTGCAAAATCAAAGTTGATTTGCCAATGCCTGGCTCGCCGCCCAGTAAAATTAAGCTGCCAATGACAATGCCTCCGCCCAAAACGCGGTCAAATTCGCTGATATTGGTTTTTAGGCGTTCAAAAGCTGGTAGATTTGTTTTCTGAAAATCAACCAGTTGGTCCTTGTCAACCTTAATTTTGGTTATTGGTGATTGGCCATTGGTTATTTGTTCAGAGATGGTTCCCCAGGAGCCGCATTCAGTACAGCGGCCGATCCATTTGGGAAATTGGGTCCCGCATTTTGAGCAGGTGAAAATTGTTTTTGGTTGTTTAGACATATTAATTTATATTAAATTATCAGGATTATTTCTGTCATTTTCCCAACCTTCGTTGGCCAAAGCCAACTTCGGTTGGCGAAGGCCAATTAATTGGATTAAGGGCAATATATTCGCGAATTCGTGCCAAATCATCTTCGTCGCGGATTATATGTTCGTAATAATTGGTTTGCCATTGGAAATTAATTTTTTTTCTATGGCAATTACGAGTTACAGCGCCTTTAAAATTATTTACAATTGAAGATAATGATTTTGGTTTAACATGGCCAAATTTGTTTTCCGTAGAGACAGGGTATACCCTGTCTCTACAATTCCCAGGTCCAAAATCATTATCTTTATTCAAGATGACGATAATTCCATGTAAATGATTGGGCATTATAATCCAATCATCCAAATCAACATTTTTAAAATGTTTTGGTATCTCTAACCAATATTCAAACACGATTTTTCCAATCTCTGACAAATAAACCAAACCGTTCTTAATTTTTCCAAAACAACAGGCCATATCCTTAACACAAATTGTCACATAATACATAGCTGGCCAGGCATAATCCCAAGCTGGCAGTCGTGTTGACGCTACCCGATATTTATTTTTAAAAAATTCATCCATGATTTTATTTTTGTTTTTGTTTTTTTAAAGCATAACTTATAAATTTTAAACAATGTTTTGAATTTATGTTATTTGAGATTAAAACTTGTTTAGAATTTAGTATTTAGCGCTTAGAATTTTTACAATATCATCTTAGCAAATAATTGCTTTGAGGTAAATAAAAACGCCTAGTTTTTTTACTAAGCGTTTTAGCGGCTATGAATAAAGAGATAATGAAAATTTTAATCCGTGGGGCATGTTAGTTCTAAAAATTAATTGTGGTTTTGCTAGCCAGAAAAATCATAAGGGACGCAATGTTGTTCATGGCATCTGCCAGTAGAACATTGATTATCTTTATCACAACCCTCTCCGACTTGGCCTTGGGTGCACATATTTGAACCATTAGTATTGCAATAGCCACTAACGCAGTCACTATTTTTATTACAGAGAGTAGCCAATGTCCCGGCAGAACAATAATTATACCCACCGGTATAACAGTAGGGGGCGGGAGTGCCATTATAGGTAACATCTTTGCAATCAGTATTATTTGAACAATCGCAGACACATTTTACATCATTTGGTATGCACATTTTAACACCTGTAACGTCTGCCCAAGAGGGATATGTTTTACATTTATAATCAGTATAGGGTTGTAAATAAGTGGGATAAGTTGGGTTGCAATATCTAAATTGGTCTTTACAAGTATGATCAGCCGGGCATTGGCTATCATTTATACAGCGAGCCCAACTAACCCTTGCGCTACAACGATTTGATCTCCAAAAAGGCATAAAACAAACCCCAGTAGCACACTCGCTGTCTTTTGAGCAGGACACCCCCACTCCGCCTTTTGCGCAACGATTTCGCCAATTAGTTTCACAGATAAATCCAGGAGGACAAGGTTTACTGGCTGTGCAATGCTGTCCAAAAGCGCCTTGTTTGCAAGTGCCAATCCCACCGGTTTCAGCGCCCTCGCAATGGCCAGTACAGCATTCAGAATCAGCATTACATACAGAATTTTCAGGCAGACATTTGTCGCATTTATAAGAGTTACCATTTAGTTGAATACATGTTAATGTTTTATCATCGCATTTTTTCCCAATACATTCTCCGTCATATGTTTGACCGCATTGCACTTCACCATCTCTAGCGCAAACTGTTCCCGTCTGACAATTAACCATATCAGCCTCTGTGCCTTTTTGTTGTGTGCATTCTTCTTTTTCAAGAATTTTATAGCCGCTATTAATTTGGCAGCAAATAATTGGTTTTATTACCTCGACATCTATTGGCTTAAAAGTGACTGTATAGGGGCTGATTGTTTCCAGGAGATAAACAGCAAAAATAGCGATAAAAAGACCGAGCATGGCTTTAATAATAGTGTTTTTGGCATTGCTAATGCCTTGCGGATTGCCACCGGCTGTAAGCCATTGGATACCGCCGAACATGACAGCGACAATGGCAAAAATAATTATGGCAGCTGAACCAAAAACATAAATTGCCCTGATATACTCACCGATTGATTCGCTGGTTATTTTCATTTCCCGCGCCAGCTCGCCAAAAGGCTGCTGGAGCTTGAGGATTAAATCGCTTTGCTGAGCCAAAGAGACTTGCGCCAAAGAAACAAACAGAAAAAAAGAGAAGGTTAAAATTAAAAAAGCTGATAAAAATGATTTGCGTTTTGAGGACATAATAATTTCATTTTCAAATGTTAAAGTTTAATGTTTTTTTATTTTTTAAATGGTGTGTTTTTATAATCCAAAAGGCAGAATTTAAAGCAGTTCCTGGTCAATCGCCCTTCTTAAAGAGTTAAAATCAATAAAGCCTTCCAGCTTTTGCTTATTGACATAGACAGTCGGGACGCTCGTAATTTGCAGGCTTAAGGCATCAGCCATGTTTTGGTTAATAAGAACTTCGTATTTTTTAGAATCAAGGCAGGCATTAAAATTTTCCAGATTCAGCCCCAGTTTTTGGGCATATTCCAGATATTTTTGCTTATTTAAGAGCAAAGGATCTTTGCTAAGCAGTTCTTTATATTGCCAAAATTGGTTTTGTTCATGGGCGCAATAAGCAACGTTTATGGATATTCTGTTTTCCGGATGTAAAGTTATTGGCAGTCCTTTATAAACAAATTTTACCCTGTTGCCGTAAAATTTTTCTATTTCAGTTAAGTCTTTCAGCAGAACCTGGCAAGCAGGGCAGAAAAAATCACTGTATTCAAAAATAGTAACTTTGGCTGTAAATTCGCCCTTAACAGGGTCTCCGGGGTTTATTTGCGGAAATTTTTGGGTTAAAGTCAGGGCTTGGTTTTTGTAAAAATTTTCAATTCTCCGCAATTGTGACCAATAATCCCAAAAACTGCCAATAATAATAAAAGCAAAAATTATGATCACAATAATAGACCCGCCAAGAAAATAAACAAAATATATTTTTTGTTTTTGCTGCTTAGTTTTTTCTTTTTTTTCTTTCATATGATTAGAGATTCATTTTATTAATCTGGCCAGTATTTAGATCCAGCCAGTAAAGGCTTTTGCCATCTTGGCTGATAATCATTTTATTAACGGTTGTGGAAAAAAGAGGCTGGGCCATAAGCTCTTTGGTACCAGAGACAATGTCTATTTTATAAAAATCATCAGGCACATTGCTTGCCAGATCCGGCCGAAATCCTGTGCCGGCTTCAAGTTGGCGAGGCACGGCGCAATAGGCGGTTCTTTCTGAAGCAAAAGTGCATTTGTCCGCCCAGGTATTAATTTCTAATTTATTGCGGCCAGTGGCTAAAAGTTCTGGGCTGGTATTGACTATCCATAAGGTAGGCTTGTAATCAGAGCGGACATTATGGACGCTATAAAGAAGCTTGTCTCCGGACGGCGACCATTCAAAGCGCAAGTCCCTGCCTTCCACAGTAAACTTTCTGTAGTTTTCGCCGTAAAAGCCGATTGGATAAACTTCGCTGCGCGAGCCGTCAATTGAGTCAATAAATAATGCCACGTATTTATCATTAGGCGCCCAGGATATATGGACATTTTCATCTTGGTTGCCCAGCCTTTCTATTTGGCGGTAAGCTCCGCCATTAGTGTCAGTAATGGAAATAAACCTGTTTTCAGGATCCATCCTCATGTCTTTAAAGGCTATTTGGGTGCTGTCATTGGAAAATGTAAAGTCTTTCCAATGGGCCGGAAGCGTAACAGAAGCTTTTTTGGCAAAATCATAAATAATATTGGAGCCGTCAGGATATTCTAAAACAGCTTTTTGGTTGTTTGGCGACCAGGTGACTGTTTCCACGTTTTTAAAAGCCGTGTCAGAAAAGAATTTTTTTTCGCCATCTGGAGTAATGCTGTAAAAAAATCCAGTCTGCGGTTCATAATAAATCAGGTCCCTGCCATTGGCAGCCAAGGTCGGGTTTTTAACCGGATTTGATTCAAGCGTCTGGAAAGAAGTTATGCCCCCGGTTGCCTCAAAAGAAACAAGCGGTCCCGGGATTTCAGGCGTAGGAGGTATTAGCATTTCAGGAGGCATTTCCGGCAAAAGATCAAGGCCAGGCGGCAGAGTAATGGGCACAGCAGGCTCTAAAGGCGGAAACTCTGGCGGAACAACAGGCGGTATTGGCGTGACAATCGGCACAGGTTCTGTGATTGGTCGGAAAAATAGGAAATAAATGAGCAGGCCAATAATGATAATAAGGATGGCTAGGCCGCTGATGATAATAATTTTTTTTAATTTTGGGTTCATATTTTTTTAAAATTATTTAATAATTATAATTTTTTTAAAAAAGAGATACTTTTTTACCAAAAAAGTCCTATGGCAATTGAGGGATTGTTTATAATTACAATAATGATTATAAAAGGCGTTAAAATCGCAATTAAAATCATGCCAATAATCAAAATTAGCAATATAGTAACAAAGAACAAAAGAATAATTTCTCCCCATTTAGCCATTGATGCCTTCACTTTTTTGCCAGTATTTTTATTTATTTCATAAGTCCATTCTTGGCCAAAATCAACAAAATATTTGGAATTGACAACATATTTGCCAAAAAAATGGAAATAAATATATAGCAAACTTAAACCATAGGTGCTGATAATATGTATCCATGAAAATTTTAAAGCTTTAGCTGTCAAACCCTTTCCCATTTCTTCAACAGCCTGCTTACTTGCTTTAGCCGTGGCTTTAATTTGTTCTATTTTCTTTTTTGCTTTTCTTTTTGCTATTTGTAATCTTTCCCGGGTTTTTTTTGCTGAAAATTTTGATTGCCCCCCCTTAGTCTTTTTTATTTTTTCCCCAGCAGATTTTATGCCTTTGCCAGTTTTACTTATGCCCTTGCCGGTCGCTTTAATCCCTTTGCCGGTTGCTTGTACGCCCATACCCCCCGCTTGTACGCCATAACCTGCTGCAGTTGTTCCAATACCAGCAACAGCTAAAGGCACGCCAGCAATTGCGCCTAAGCCCGTTCCGCTTAAAGCTACGCCCGCACCTGTCATAGCTTGTCCGCCAGCGCTGATTCCCTTGCCCCCAGCCTGCACACCTTTGCCAGCTACTTGTACGCCTTTGCCGGCTGCTTGCACGCCCATACCGGCTGCCTGTACCCCCATACCGGCTGCTTGAAGGCTTCTGCCAGCTGCTTGTGCGCTTTTTTTTGTTGTTTTTCTTTTATCTTGTTTTAATTCGCGAGCAGCTTGAATTTGCTGTTTCGGAGAAAGAGTTTGGAGATTTTGTTCAGCCATTTGTAATTTCTAATTTGTTATTTTTGATTTTTAATTTAAAATTTTTGTTACGGCAATCTGAACGGAAAATTTTTTCTGAAAGGGGATTGGCAACCAGCTTTTCAATGTTTTGCTTAATAAAGCGGGCGCCTTGTTCTTCACGGCAATTTGTTTTTATTAAATAATCAATAATTTTATCACTATAGCTTATTTTTAGGCCTTGTTTTTTCAGCCTCGCCTCAAGGGCAGTTAATTCAATTTTAGCGATTTGGGCCAAATCCTTTGCCTTTAATTTGTTAAAAATAATTATTTTGTCCAGCCGGTTGATAAATTCGGGCCTGAAAAATTTTTTAGCTTCTGCTTCTATGGCTAAATCTTCTTCGGTCTGGCTATCTTTGCCAAAGCCGATAAGCTTGTTGTTTTTTTCCGAGCCAAGGTTAGAAGTCATGATAATCAGCGTATTTTTAAAATTTATTTTTTTGCCGATCGCGTCAGTAATATAGCCTTCATCCATGATTTGCAAAAGCAGATTAAAGACATCAGGATGGGCTTTTTCAATTTCATCAAATAAAACTACGGAATTGGGGTTTCTTTTGACCGCATCAGTTAATTTGCCGCTTTCTTTATAGCCGACATAGCCTGCTGGCGCGCCGATTAATTTGGAGATATTGAATTTTTCAGAAAATTCAGACATGTCTATTTTTACCAGCGCATCAGGCTTGTCAAATAAGATTTGGCTTAAAATTTTAGCGGTATAAGTTTTGCCTGTGCCGCTAGGGCCGATGAAAATAAAGGAGCCTAAGGGCTTATTTTGTTCGCTAAGGCCAGCTTTTGCCCGCCTGATGGCTTGCGCCAAATAAGCCAAAGCCTTATCTTGGCCAATTATTTTTTCCGCTAGTAATTTTTCCAACTTTAAAAATTTATCTTTTTCAGTCAGAAGCAATTCGTTGAGGGGGATATTGGTAATTTTTGCCACGATTTGGCAGATTTCGTTTTTTTTGACTTTAAGGCAAGGCTCGTTTGCCTGTTTGATATTGTTTTTGATTTTTTTGATTTGTTCCTGGATTTCCTTTTCCTGTTTTTTGAATAAGATCGCCTGCTTGAAATTCTCTTCAATAATAGCTTTTTCCTTGGATTTTTCAGCCTGTTCCATTTTTTCTTGCTTTTCTTTTAACTGGCGGATTGCGGGGTTTGACTTTTGGCTGATTTTTATTTTGGAAGCTGCTTCGTCAATTAAATCCAATGCTTTGTCAGGGAAAAAGCGGTCTGATAAGTATTTTTGGCTTAATTCAATAGCTGCCTCAATAGCTTCATCAGTAATGATTACCTGGTGGTAGTTTTCATAATTTGTTTTGACGCCTTTTAATATTTCGGCTGTTTCTCGGGCGCCCGGCTCCTGGATTTTAATCAATTGGAACCTGCGTTCCAAGGCTGAATCGCTTTCCAGATGTTTTTTGTATTCTTCATAAGTGGTGGCGCCAATGCATCTGACTTCGCCGCGCGCTAGGGCTGGTTTTAATATATTGGCGACATCCATTGAGCCCTGGGTTGATCCTGCCCCAATAATATTATGGATTTCATCAATAAAAACAATAATATCCGGATCTTTTTTAATTTCTTCCAAAATTTGCTTCATGCGGTTTTCAAATTCACCGCGGAACATTGTGCCGGCTATGACAGAAGCAATGTCAAGCGCTAATATTTTTTTATTGGCTAGAATTTCCGGCACATCTCCTTCAATAATTTTTTTTGCCAAGCCTTCTACTAGGGCGGTTTTGCCTACGCCGGGATCGCCTATAATCAGGGGATTGTTTTTGGTGCGGCGCATCAGAATTTCAATCAGGCGCGAAATTTCATTTTCTCTGCCGATTATGGGATCAATATTTTTTTGGATTTTTTTGTCAGTCAAGTTTATAGCAAAGGAGCCCAGCAGGGAATTTTTAGTCGCCACAGGGTAAAAATCAGCGCTTTCATCTCCGGGGTTGTAATTACCTGATGAAGAAGCAAAACTTTGGAATTTAGAGGTGCTGTTAAAAATGATTTGAATTTGGTTTTTTATGTAATTACGGTTAATTTGAGATTCCTTCAAGATTTTTTCCAAATTACCGCTATTGCTTTCAATTAAAGCTAAAAGGAGATGTTCTGTGGCAATGTAAACATGTTTATGCTGGTAAGCTAAACAGGCTGATTTTTCAATAATTTTCAAGCTTTGGATGTCAAAAGCCGGCAGAAAATCCTTTTTTTGTTCCTGCTGACAGGAATTTAAAAATTTTTTTAATTTGTCTGCTTTCAGATTAGCTTTTTGCAAAATTTCCGCGCCAATACTGCCTTTTTGCAAAATTAAGGCATATAAAATAAATTCAGGCGTGATGGTTTTTATTTTCCATTGCCATGCCAGATTTATTGATTTGACCAAAATCTCCTGATAATTGGTTGAAAAATTTTTTAAAATATTGCTTGGCATTGATTAAACGTTAAATTCCCGGTAAATAGCGTAAAGGGTTGTAAAAGCAAAAATTATCATTAATAAGAAAGTCGCCGAGCCCAAGATAAAGCCTGCGTAAGGTATGGAAAAGAAAATAGTGGCAAAGCCGTTAATAATTATAAAAAGCAAAGCGATGACGATTAGCTTTAGAAGAAGGTTTGGAAAATTTCTCCTGCTTAAATCAAATGATAATTTAAGGGCGCTGGGGCAGGAAATTTTTTTCTCAATTAAAAGAAACGGGCTGAAAATAATAGCCGTGGCTAATAATAAAGTAAGGGCAATGCCCAATATTAAGGCGATAAAGCCTAAAACTAACTGATCAAAAAGAAAGAGGAAGACGCCGACCTGAATTGGCAGGCTAAAAATTAGAAAAAGTATATTTACAGAGATAGTTAAACCTAAGAAGGATATGAAGAATTTTTTTATAGCGCTGAAGTTTTCTTTCAAGTTTATTTGGGGCTTTATGAGTTGATTAAGCATTAAAATTTGGGCAATAACAGCAATGATTAAATAGATAATGTAACTTATAATTCGCCAAATTAAGTGGAAAGTATAAAAAAATTCTTCTTTTATGAGGTTATACTTAAAAAGCAGGAAATAAATGAGTGGTAAAAGGAACTGGACCGCGATTATTATGGAAATTACAATGAAAATAATTAAAACCATTTCAGGCCAGCTTTTTTGAGCGATTTGAAAACTGTTTGAAAAAGTTTTGGTTAAAGGCAAAGGTTTGATTTTTGTTTGTTGGCTGGGCATGGGTTTGAAATTAATTTTAGAAAAGTTATATTGGGTTATATTATGTTTTATGAAGTTTTATAAGGTTGCTATTGAGTTTTTGCGGCTTTATACAATTTCATATAGCCTATTAAGCCATTTGTCTTAATTTGTTAATTCTTTCATTGATCGGAGGATGTGTGGCAAACAGACTGCTTAGAAATTTTTTTGTCTGGCCAAAAGGATTGGCAATGTATAAATGGGCAGTTGCGTTATTGGCCCTTTGTAGCGGCATTTGATTGGTTATGGCAATTTTTTCCAGGGCATCAGCCAGCCCCTGGGGATAGCGCGTCAGTAAGGCGCCGTCTGCGTCAGCTAAAAATTCCCGTTTGCGTGAAATGGCTAATTGGATAAGTTGGGCGATTAAAGGCGAAAGAATGGCCAATATTATGCCGGCGATTAATAAAATCAAACCTAGCTGATTTTTGTCCCGGCTGTTTCTGCCCCAAAGAAAGCTGCGCATGAGCCAATCAGCTAAAAGAGCAATAATGCCGACTAGCACAATAACAACCATCATTAGGCGGATATCGTAATTTTTAATATGTGAAAGCTCATGGGCCAAAACGCCTTCAAGCTCTTGGTTTTCCAGTTTTTCAATTGCGCCGGTTGTTACGGCAATTGAAGCATGTTTAGGGTCGCGGCCAGTGGCAAAAGCATTGATATTAGGGTCATTGATTATATAAACTTTTGGCAAAGGCAGTCCGGCAGTAATGCAGAGATTTTCTACCATGCGAAAAACATAGGGATTATCTTGTTTTTCAATCGGTTTGGCTCCGGCAGTAGCTAAAGCGACTTTATCGCCGGCAAAATAGCTGGCAAAGCCCATAATTAAAGAAATAATAATAGCAATAACCAAGCCTAGATAGCCAGTATCAGTAAATTGTCCAAAAAGCCAGCCCAAAAATAAGACAAAAATTATAAAAATTGTCATTAATAAGACGGTTTTTCGCTTATTAGAATCTATTTGTTGATACATAATGATATAATGCGAATCTACGAATAATATACGAATCTACGAATGGGCCTGCTGGCTTTATTTAGTAGATTCGTAGCAAATTAGTATCAGCCAGGGGCTGATCGGCCTTTGGCCGAGATTGATTACAGATTAGAATTTGACTTTTGGCACTTCTCGCTCTTTTTCTTCCTCAATCTGGAAAAAATCATATTTTTTAAATCCTAGCATGCCGGCAATCAGGTTGTTTGGAAAAATTTGGATTTTAGTGTTAAAGTCGCGCACATTGCCATTATAAAAGCGCCTTGAGGCTTGGATTTTATTTTCCGTATCTGTCAGCTCGTCCTGTAAAGATTGAAAATTTTGACTAGCTTTTAAATCCGGATAATTTTCAGCTACGGCAAATAGGGATTTTAAAGTTTCGCTTAGCATGTTTTCAGCCTTGCCCTTTTCATCAAGACTTTTAGCTTGCATGGCATTTGAGCGCGCTTCAGTAACTTTTTGGAAAACTTCTCTTTCATGAGTGGCATAAGCTTTGACAGTTTCAATTAAATTTGGAATCAGATCATATCTTCTTTTGAGCTGGACATCAATATCTGACCAGGCTTCATCAACCCGGTTGCGGCTTTTGATCAGGCTGTTATAAACAGCGACCAGCCAAATAATCACCAAAACAAGGACAATTAAAATAATTCCCCAGATAGGCATAAGTTTTTTGCTTTAATTAATTAAATTTTATATACTACAATTAGTATATTAATTAATTTAATTATAATATAAAAGGTGATGGCCTGTCAAAAGAAAAAGCCCTTAAATTAATAAAAATTCGCTTTAACTGCTAAAAACAGTTAAATTAAGCGGATTTAAAGCAATAAATATATGAAAATTAATTTAAAATTAGCCAAAAAAATCTTTTTTTGTGTTTTTTTATTTTCTTTTTTATTAATACCACTGACAGTGTCTAAGGCTAGCCAAATCAGGGCTAATAATATTTATCTGCCTGATGACTTGAGTATTAATGATGTTTTTGTTGCAGCTGGAAATAATATAAACATTAATGCTTCAATCAATGATGACCTTTATTTGGCTGGAGCGAATATAGTTGTTTCCGGGCCAGTAGAAGGAGACATTATCGCAGTTGCTTCTAATTTGGTAATTAATTCGGAAGTTAAGGGCAATGTCCGGGCAATCGGCGGCACCTTGATTATTAATGGCAAAATAGGGAAAAATGTGACTGTGGCAGCTGGAAATTTAACCATAAATAAAGAGGCTGAAATCGGCAGAAATTTATTTTTGGCTGGCGGCATTGTGGAAATTGACGGCAAAATAAACGGCAATTTGCATGGCGCAGCTGGTACTTTAATTTTAAACAGCCAAATTTTAGGCAATGCCTATTTAACTATTGATCCATCAGGAGATCTAATTTTATATCCCGAGGCGAATATTTATGGCAATTTGGAATATTCGGCCAGCCAGCCTGCTGAATTTTTAAGTGGCGCCAAAGTCCAAAAAGAAGAGAAATTCAGCCAGTGGCAAAAACAGCCTAAAGCCAGTTTAAAAACAAAGCTTAATGGATTTATTTTCGCTTTTTGGCTGGCAGCGTTTTTAGGCGCTTTGCTAGTGGGCTTAATTTTTATTACTCTTTTTAAAGATTTTATTCTCAAGGCACAGAAAAATGTTGATAAAAATATTTTGTTTTCTGTTTTGCGCGGCTTGGCATATTTAATTGTCACTCCTGTTATCTTGATTATTTTAATCGCGACAGTAATCGGCCTGCCTTTGGCTTTGATTTTGGGCGCTTTATATTTTATTGTCCTTTATTTAGGCACGATTTTGATTGGCATTTATCTCGGAGACAGAATTATTAAATTATTTAATAAAAAAAAGGAGCCGGTTATGCTTTGGTCAATGATTTTGGGTGTGGCAATAATTTATTTATTATATGCAATTCCTTTTATTGGCTGGCTGATTAAATTAATTATTATTCTTTGGGGGCTGGGAGTTTTGGTAGAGGCGCTAAAAAAGGATTTGAAATTGGAAAAGATTTAATTTTAATTTTATGGCATTAGATCCAAAAATTTTTAAAGCTTATGACATCAGAGGGATTTATCCCGATGAAATTAATGAAGATGCTGTTTATAAAATTAGCCAGGCTTATCTTAAGGTTTTTCAGCCCCAAGGCTCTATTGTTTTGGCTAAAGATGTTCGCTTGTCTTCCCCGAGTTTATGGCAAACGGCTGCTAAAGGCATAACCAATGCCGGGTATGATGTAATTGATATTGGTACGGTTTCAACTGATATGATGTATTTTAGCGTGGCTAAATATGGCTATGGCGGCGGCATTATAATATCTGCTTCCCATAATCCCAAAGAATACAATGGCATGAAGTTTGTTAAAGAAGGAGCGATTGCCATTTCTGCTGATTCAGGACTGATGGATCTCAAAGAAGAAACTTTGAAAAACGAAGAAATAATTGAGCCGGAAAAAGGGGAAATTATAAAAAAAGATATTTTAGCTGATTACGTTGATCACTGTTTAAGTTTTATTGATGTTAAATCAATAAAGCCGATGAAAATTGTGGCCAATGCTAATTTTGGCATGGCTGGGGTGGTAGTTAATAAAATTTTGGCTGATTTGCCCATAGAAATTATTCCTTTGGATTTTGAACCAGATGGCAATTTTCCCAAAGGCCGGCCAGATCCCATGTTGGCAGAAAGGCGGCTGGAAACCGAAGAATTAGTGCGTTCAAGCAATGTGGATTTAGGGGTGGCTTGGGATGCTGATGCTGACCGTTGTTTTATTTTTGATGAAAACGGTGAATTCATTGATGGTTATTATTTGACAGCCATTTTAGCAGGAGTAATGTTAGAAAAATTCGGCCGAGAATCAAAAAAAATTATTTATGATCCTCGTTTGACCTGGGCGGTTGAAGATACAATTAAAAAAGTTGGCGGCCAAGCTTTAATAAATAAGCCTGGTCATGCTTTTATTAAAGATAGAATGAGAAAAGAAGACGCTCTTTTTGCCGGCGAAACTTCCGGGCATTATTATTTCCGCGATAATTTTTATTGCGACAATGGCATGATCCCTTTGCTTTTAATTTTGCAGGAATTGAGCAAAAAAGGCATTAAAATGTCAGAATTAGCCAAGCCATATAGGGAAAAATATTTTATTTCCGGTGAAATTAATAGGACAGTAAAAAATTCTGATAAAGTTTTAAAATTGGCTAAAAAAAAGTATAAAGGAGGAAAATTTGAAATAACAGACGGCATTTCTGTGGAATTTGCCGACTGGCGCTTTAATCTGCGCAAGTCAAATACGGAGCCTTTGATCCGCTTGAACGTGGAGGCCAGGTCGCAGGCTTTGGTGGATGAAAAAGTTAGAGAACTTTTAGAGATATTAAGATAGGTTTAAAAAGCGTTGGTTTTTGAGGCTAATGAAACATTTTTACGTTTGTTTTTTTGTGTGGGAACCGTGTTAACCTAATAAAAAATATTTGATTTTCTATCCTTTTTAGTCTTTGCCAATAATTGTTAATTTGGCCTAGCCCTGCGTTCTCATGAGGACATATCTTTACTTCTTAGGTGTAAAAGTGTATATTGAAAGCAGACATGTTCTTTTAGTTTTAAAGAGCGCCAGTTACGCCGCAATTTACGCCACCCGGCTTGAAAGGAAGGAAAGTCACGGAGTCTGGACCGTTATTCCAGCGGAATATATCACGCATGTGATATAAATCAAACCTAGCGTTGGTATCCAACGTTAGTCCTAGTATTTTGATTGTTTCTTTATTTAAACAGTCACAACCAGTGAAAAATTTGTTTGACTTTCCTTTCCTTACGGGTTTAATTTCCAGCTATTTTGGCTGAAAAAATATTGTTCTTTTACGCTGGCTTCGATTATCATTTCGGAGCCTTTTTTATTTGACAAAAATTATAAATTTAGTTAAATTTTTAAGACCAAAATAAAAAGGAGGCCGCTCATGGATAATGATTGGACTGTTGGGGAACTGAAAGCGGCCAAATGTAAATTGGCTGCGATCTTAGGTGTTCATATTAGGCATATTGAACTCGCCTGGCAAAACCAAGATAACTATTGTGAAGTCAGGGTTGGTTCAGATGAGAGGCATCGCTCGCGAATCGTGCTTAATGCCTGTCCAGAATTAAAAAAAATCCAGCAGCTTTTAAACAGAAAAGTTTTTCGTCATATTAATCTGTCTGCTGCTGTCCATGGCTTTGTGCCGGGCAGGTCTTTTAAAACATTTTTAATGCCTCATCGCAATTCCGTAGAATTTTTAAGCCTTGATTTCAAGGATGCTTTTAATCAGGTCAAGGCTGAACAGGTGGTGAAATTCCTTTTTGAGTACTTAAAGAATAAGGGTGTGGCCAAATTGATTACGCTTTTGGTTACTTATAAAGGTGAAGTTCCTCAAGGTGTGGCCAGCTCGCCGTATTTGTTTAATATTGCCTGCAGGCAATTGGATGAAGCTATTTTACAACAGGCAAAAACTCACAATTTGGTTTATACTAGGTATGGCGATGACATTTGTCTGTCGTCAGTAAAAGAAGTTAATCTTCGAGATTTCACTGAGCAAATAATTTGCTTGTGTAAAAAGTTCGGCTTTCAGTTGAATTTTCAGAAAATTCGCTGCCAAAATGCCAGGCATAGAAGTCCTGAAATATCAGGTGTGATTATTGAAAAAGGTGGCTTCAGGATTTCCAAGCGTAAATATCTTGATCAGCTGAGAGCTTTGATTGACCGTGCGGTTTGGGACGAATCAATATCCGTTGAACAGGTTGAAGGTAGGTTGGGAATGGTCCGGGTAATTTATCGGGCTAGCGGGCGTAGTAGGCACTATTTACCAGGACGTCTGAGAAAACCCTATGAAAAATTTCGTTGGGCAAGGGGTTTAGAAGCTAAGAACTTGAAAAAGTTGTCGGAAAAAATGAGGGTAGAGTGGTAACTATTCTTGTAAGGGCAAAATTGCTTAAGCGATTTTGGCCCTTTTTATTTTGATAAAAATAAGTTAACATATAATTATGAATAATTTGATTATGCCCTGCAAAGCGGAGTCTTCCTCTGGCGGAAAAATTGGAATTTTTGACTCCGGACTCGGAGGCCTGATTATTTTAAAAGACATAATTAAAAAACTGCCCCGATACGATTACATTTATTTAGGTGATAATGCGCGCACGCCTTATGGCAACCGTTCGCAGGATGTAATTTATAATTTTACGGAACAGGCAGTTGATTTTTTATTTAAGCAAAATTGCCAGCTAATAATTATTGCTTGCAACACTTCATCAGCTAAAGCCCTCCGAAAAATTCAGCAGGAATGGCTGCCCCAAGCAATGGGTAGTGAGTATCGGGTATTGGGTGTGATTAGACCAGTGGTAGAAAAAGCTGTGGAAGTTGCCAAAAAGAAAATCGGAGTTATTGGCACAAAGGGGACAGTAGCTTCCCAAGCATATATTCAGGAAATCGCCAAACTAGATCCTAAGATGGAAGTTAGCCAGCAGGCTTGTCCTCTTTTGGTTCCTTTGATTGAAGAAGGCTGGCAAAAATCAGACGTGACCAAAAAAGTTTTGCGAACATATTTGAAACCGCTGAAATTGGCCAAAATTGATACTTTAATTTTAGGCTGCACCCATTATCCTATTTTATATAAAGAAATTCAGGGAATCATGGGGCCAAGAACAAAAGTTTTGCATTCTGGGGAAATAGTAGCTGATTCTTTGGCTGATTATTTAAATAGACATCCGGAAATTGAAGCAAAATTGGATAAAGCCGCCTCGGCTGATGGTTCGACTGGGCTCACCATGACAACCTCGGCGGCTGGCAAGATTAAATTTTACGCAACTGATTTGTCGCCTCATTATCAGAAATTAGGAGAAGATTGGTTTGGCAAGGGGATAAAATTTAAAAAAGTTAGTTTGTAAGGTTTTATGGTGTTTTATGAGGTTATATAAGGTTGCAGGAGGTTGCATATTTTACAAAATTAATATTCATAAAATAAAACAATTATTCGCATTAATTTAAAAATCCCAGACCATGTGGTCGGGATTTTAAAATAAGGTTGTTTAGGTGGTCAGTGCCTCCAATGTTGGTTTAATGCTCTTAATAAGCCTTAATTTGCGCATGGCCCTTGCCTTTATTTGTCGGATCCTTTCTGGGCTGACACCAAATTCTTCAGCGATTTGCTCTAGGGTATGTTCCTCGCCGTTGTCTTCCAGCCCAAAATACATTAAAATGACTTTTTCTTCCCTAGGGTCTAATTCTTGAATAGTTTTTAGTAACTCTTTGCGCTTTTCAGATTTAATCAAAGTTTCTTCGGGATTGTCACCGGCAGACAATTGCTTGATTTGTTGCAACGCGCTGGGGGGCAATTCAGCAAAGGAAAATTCCCAGGTCTGCATAGGCTTTCCAATGGAGTAAAGTTCTAGAGGAAATAATACTTCTACAGGCTGGCCTAAAATATCAGCCAGTTTTAGGCAGAATGGCCGCCACTTCCCTTTTTTTGTTACTGGTGATTTTGTTAAATTTAGCAACTTGCCAACTTCTGAGGCATTTAGTTTGTGAATCAAGGAAAATCGGTGCGTATTTTTCCAGTTGTCAAAAATAGCATGATAGAGAATGTTGTTGCGCATTCGCGCTTCTATGCGTATTTCTCTCATTTTGCCCTCCTTTTGATATTTTAATTTAACTCGTTTTTGAGTATTTGTCAATAGTTTGCCTTTTTCCTTTATTTGGAGTAAAATTAAGTTATTAAATTAATAATATTTTAAAAGTACATGTTTACAACTGTATTAATTTTTATTATTGTACTAGGCATTTTGGTTTTTGTCCATGAATTGGGTCATTTTGTAACTGCCAAAAAAATGGGTATGAAAGTCGAGGAATTTGGTTTTGGTTTTCCACCCCGGGCTTGGAGTAAAAAAGGCAAGGATGGCGTTGTTTATTCTGTAAATTGGATACCTTTGGGCGGATTTGTTAAAATTAAAGGCGAAAGCGGTGAAAGCAGGGGAGATGAAGATAGTTTTAGCCATCACAAACCCTGGAAAAGAGCGATTGTTTTATGCGCTGGGGTGGCGATGAATTTTTTATTATGCGCGGTTTTGCTTTCTATTGGTTTTGCCATTGGCTTGCCTCAGGCAGTTGACCAAGCTGCTTTGGAGCAAGGCATTGTTAAAGATTATAAACTACAAGTGGTTTCAGTCCTTGATGGCAAGCCGGCAAAAGAAGCGGGCATTAAAATAGGCGACGTGATTTTGAGCATTGATGGCCAGGATATTTTGGGCGTGAAAAATTTTTTAGAGTATGTTTCACCTAGAATCGGCCAAACAGCCAGTTATAAAATTCAAAGAGGCGAAGATATTTTTATTAAAGAAGTTGAAGTTGTTAATATTGGCGAAGACAGAGGGGGGATTGGCATTGGTTTGGTTGAAACAGGAATTATTTCTCATCCGATTCATAAAGCTGTTTGGCAGGGGTTTAAATTGACAGGTTATCTGACCAAGGAAATTGTTTTTGCTTTTGGCAATATTTTGAAAAATTTGGTTATTGGCAAGCCTGCCGGAGTGCAGGTGGCAGGACCTGTTGGCATTGCTGTTTTGACTGGCCAGGTAGCGCAGTTAGGGTTTATTTATATCCTGCAATTTACCGCTTTGCTTTCTTTAAATCTTGCCATTATTAATTTTATGCCTTTTCCGGCTTTGGACGGAGGCAGGCTTTTATTTTTAGGCATTGAAAAAATAAGGCGCAAGCCGGTCAGCCAAAAAATAGAGTCAATTGTCCATGCGACTGGTTTTGCCATTTTAATGCTTTTGGTGATTGTTATCACTTTTCAGGACGTTATCCGTTATAGTAATGTTTTCGCCAATTTTATTGGCAAGATAATCCAATAATTTTATTATTAATTTTGGCGATCAATAATAATTTTTTTTTAAAATATTTTTATATGGAAATAAACCTCAAAAAAATAAAGGCCCAAGCGCTGAAAGATATTCAGGCGATTAAAGATTCAAAAGAGTGGCAAAAAATTGAGAAAAAGTATTTTTCCAGAAAAAGCGGGGAATTGGCCAAGCTGTTAAAAGACATTAAAGATGTTTCAGAAGATCTGCGGCCCAAGCTTGGCGCTCTGGCCAATGAAATTAAAATAGAAATTACCAATGCTTTGGCTCAGAAAAAAGCTGATTTGGATTTGCAGACAGAATCAGAATTAGAGAAGGATTTTATTGACGTGACTCTTGAGATAGAAAAATATAAATTAGGGCACCTGCATCCAATGACCCGGGTCCAGTATGAATTGGAAGATATTTTCAAGTCTATGGGGTTTATGATTTTAGACGGGCCTGAACTGGAATCTGATTATTATAATTTTGAAGCTTTGAATATACCTTCTTGGCATCCTGCTCGAGACATGCAAGACACTTTTTTTATAGAATCTAAAGATAAACTAGTTTTAAGGACACACACTTCGCCTGTACAGGTCCGGGCTATGCAAAAATATGGCGCGCCTTTTCGCGGCGTTGTGCCAGGCAGATGTTTCCGCAATGAAGCAACAGATGCTTCGCATGAACACACTTTTTATCAAATGGAAGGATTAATGATTGATAAAAATATTTCCATAGCCAATTTGATTGCAGTAATGAAAGAATTATTAAAGGGTATTTTTAAAAGAGATGTCGAAGTTAGATTACGCCCTGGTTATTTCCCTTTTGTTGAACCAGGATTTGAGTTAGATATTAAATGTTTGATTTGCGGTGGAAAAGGCTGTTCAGTTTGCAAACAAACCGGTTGGTTAGAATTATTGCCCTGTGGCATGGTTCATCCTAATGTTTTAAAATACGGCGGAATCGATCCTGACAAATGGTCTGGTTTTGCTTTTGGTTTGGGTACTACTAGGTTGGTAATGATGAAGTATGGCATTGATGATATTAGATTATTACAAAGTGGTGATTTAAGATTTTTGAATCAATTTTAATTTTGATACTAATCTACGGATAGGCTACGAATCTACTATACGGATCTACTAATAGTAAAAATTATGGGCATTCAAAGAGATAAAATTGTAAAATTTTGCGAGGAGTATTTGAAGGTTAAGGATTTTGAAGATAAATGCCACAATGGTTTGCAAGTTGAAGGCAAGTCGGAAATAAAAAAAATAGTGACCGGAGTCAGTTTATCGCAAAAATTGATTGAACAGGCTATTGCTAAAAAAGCTGATATGCTGATTGTTCATCATGGTCTTTTTTCTGGCGCTTGGGGCAGTGAATTGCAAATAACCGGCTTATATAAAAACCGATTAAAATTATTATTGGAAAACGAAATAAATTTAATGGGATTTCATCTGCCTTTGGACGCGCACCCGGAAATCGGCAATAATATTAGTTTGTGTAAATTGTTAAATTTGCAAGACATAAAAGTTTTAAACACCCCTGATTATGGCGATATTGGCTACTTAGGCGAATTAAAACCGGAAATGGAATTGGCTGATTTTGTTGATTTGGTTAATGAAAAATTAGGCGTTAAGGCTTACAGCCTTGCTGCCGGGCCGCAAAAAGTTAAAAAAGTCGGCATAATTTCCGGCGGGGCCTCGCCTGACTATAAGGCTGCTGTTGTTGCCGGTTGTGATACTTTTTTAAGCGGTGATATTCGCGAGTCAGTTGTTCGCGCAGTGGAAGAAACAGGTATTAATTTTATAAACGCAGGCCATTATAATACGGAAAAGCTGGGTGTTAAGAATTTAGGCGAATTGCTGGCGGAAAAATTTGATCTGGAGGTGGAATTTGTGGATATTCCCAATGAAATATAATTAGACTAAAATAAAAATTTTTTTACGAAATTTACAAAAGTTGAATTATTAATTTTCGTATATTTTGTATAAATTTCGCAGTTATGTTTATAAATATATGTTTATCTCTCGCAATTGGCTAAAAGATTTTGTCAAAATTCCTGACTCTTTAAGCGCTAAAGAGTTGGGTTTAAAATTGACCATGGCAACGGCTGAAGTGGAAGGCTTTGTTGATCAAAAAGAAAGCTTAAAAGGCGTGATAGTGGGTGAAATTCTGGAAGTCAAAAAGCATCCCAATGCTGACAAATTGCAACTGGCAATAGTTGATATTGGAGAAAAAAAACTGAATATAGTTTGCGGCGCGCCTAATATTGCCAAAGGCCAAAAAGTGCCAGTAGCCACAATCGGCGCGGTTTTATCTAATGGCTTAAAAATTGAAAAAGTTAAAGTTCGCGGCGAAGAATCACAAGGCATGCTTTGCGCCCGGGATGAATTGGGATTAGGCAAAGACCATTCTGGAATTTTGATTTTAGACAAGAAATTAATGCCTGGCATGGCTTTGTCCAAGGCTTTGGGCCTTGATGATATAATTTATGAAATTGATAATAAGTCATTGACACACAGGCCTGACTTATGGTCGCATTATGGCGTGGCAAGAGAAGTGGCTGCTATTTTGGGAGGGAAATTAGAAAGTTATAAAGTTAAAAGTTTTAAAGATGGAAAAGGGAAATTAGATATAAAAATTGAAGATTTTAATCTTTGTCCGCGTTATCTGGGTGTGGTTATTGAAGGAATTAAAATTGAGGAATCTCCTGATTGGCTAAAAAGAAGGATTGAGGCTGTGGGTATGCGCTCAATCAATAATATTGTTGACATTACTAATTATGTAATGCTGGAAATAGGCCAGCCTTTGCACGCTTTTGATTATGATAAATTGGCAGGCCAGCGCATTATTGTGCGCCAAGCCAATCCGGGCGAAAAAATTAAGACTTTGGATGATGAGAATCGAAAATTAGATGAGGAAATGCTGGTGATCGCTGATGCTAAACAGCCTATTGCCATAGCCGGGGTAATGGGCGGGGCTAATACGGAAATTGATAATCAGACAAAAAGAATTATTATTGAATCAGCCAATTTCGGCCATGTTTCTATACGCAAAACTTCAGCTAAATTAGGCTTAAGAACAGAAGCATCAATCCGTTTTGAAAAATCTTTGGATCCCAATATTGCGGAGCTGGGCATTAAAAAAGCCCTTGAATTTATTTTGCAATTATGTCCTGAAGCAAAAATCATTTCTGAAATTGAAGATGTGAAAAAATTCAAATTAAACCAGGGACCGATTGAAGTTAGATTTGATTTTATAAATCAAAGGATTGGCCAGGCAATTGAGCCAAGTAAAGCCGCGGCAATTTTAGAAAGTTTAGGCTTTGAAATTAAAAAGAAAAAAGACATTTTTGAAGTAATGGCGCCGACTTGGCGCGCCACCAAAGATATTTCTATTCCCGAGGATATTGTCGAAGAAGTAGCCAGGATTTACGGTTATGACAATATTGAAATTAAAATGCCAGAAGTCAAAATGCAGAGGCCAGAATCAAATCCTGAAAGAGAATTGGAAAGGGAAATTAAGAATATCTTAGCCTATGGACTTGGCATGGCTGAAGTTTATAATTATTCATTTAACAGCGAAGAGCTGTTGAAAAATCTAGGTTTAAATCCTGATGGCTATATTAAAATCAGCAATCCTCTTTCGCATGAAACAGCCAGAATAAGGACGACTTTAATTCCGAATTTGCTGCAAAACAGCATTTTAAACAGCCGATTTTATGATGATACCAGCTTGTTTGAAATCGGTTCAACATATTTAAAAAATCAAAAAGGCGAGAGAATTTCTGACAAAGGAGAGGGATATCTGCCGTTGCAGGAAAAATGGGTTGGCGGGATTTTGCAGGAGAAAAAAAATGACCAGCCTTTTTATATCGCCAAAAATATTGTGGCGGCTTTATTATCTCGTTTGCATTTTAATTATAAATTTGAGAGTCTTGAAACAGCCGAAGTATTTATGAAAAAATCGCGGGCGGTTAAAGTTGTTATCAATGGGCAAATTTACGGCTATATTGCCGAACTAGCTGATAAATTGTATGCCAAATTAGATTTGGAAACTAAATTAGCTTTTTTTGAATTAAGTTTGACTAAATTAGCAGAAATTTATTCGGATGAAATTAAATATCAAGAAATCCCTAAATTTCCGAGTATTGAACTTGATATTTCTATGATTATTGAGAAAAAAATACTTTGGGAGAATGTTAAGGATTTAGTCAAAAGCGTGGAAAAAAATTTGATTCGCAAGATAACATTTTTTGACGTTTACGAAGGCAAAGGCATTCCTGAAGGCAAAAAATCAATTGCTTTCAGGATTGAATACCGTTCTGATGATAAAACTTTAACTATGGATGAAGTGCAGATTATCCATGAAAAAGTTTTAAAAACTTTGGAGGAAAATTTAAAGGCTCAAATAAGAAAATAATATCAGCAAATAATATTTGGCTTTTTACTATTTGCCAGCTGTTATTAGGCAAGGGTTATAATATATGGAAAAGTTTTTAAAAATAACATTAATTTTTATTTTGGCGTTGGTTTGCCTTTCGCCATGCCAAGGTCGGGCTGTGAGCAGTTTGAGTGATTTTTCTTTTCAGATTCAGCCCCAAACCAGCTCAAGTTTGGCGACTTGGACAATAAGTTTTAGCTTGCCTCAAGATTCATTAATAGGTCATATCCTCATTTCTTTGGCTGGTTACAGCCCAGATTTAAGCCAGGCGCGATTAACTGTTTCGGGATTGCCGCAAGGAGTTGCCATAATCGGCAAAAGCAATCCCAATTGCGTTTCTAATTGCGATGACATTCGTTATTATTGGCCAGAACCAGTAAGCGTATCCAAGGGGGAAAAAATAGCCATAACTTTAGCCAATGTTAAAAATTCGGATGTGGCTGGCCAGACAGGCATAAATTTTATAAGCTTATTTAGCTCTAAATATCCGCAGGCAGATTTGGCTTTTAACGCCAGTGATTATTTGATCCAATTATCGCCAGCTGAAGGCTACGAGGAATTAATGCCTGAAACAGTGACAAATGAGGGGCAAAATCCTATTCAAGAAGTTTTAATTAATGAGCTTTTTTATCAGCAGGATTCTAAGACAACCAAACTTAATGAAATTAGAGATGCGAGCAGAGTGGAAAATTTCACCCTGGACTTATTAGGCAAGGTAAAAGTGGTTTTCAAAGAGCCAATTGATTTATCCGGGGAAGAAGCTGTGCATTTCATAGCTAATTTGGCTGATTACATGACTTTTAATTATTTATACTTTTGGGTTGATTATCAGCTGATAAATTTTTTTAAAGCGCCTTTGGAACTAACTTTTTATGATTTGCCTTATGTCTGGGAGCCAGATATTTTAAAAGATGATCTGTTTGTTTTGGAGGAAATAGAAAATTTAAATTTAGCCATAGTTGATGGTCAGCCACGCCTTTCTTTTATTATCAGGGAAGGCGGTTTTTACAGAATAGTGCCCAATTTAAAGCTTTATATCCCGGAAAATCAGGAAATTAAAAAAGCCAGTAATTTAGAGAATTTCTCCGGCCGGATTTCTGATCCAGCGGCAATAATAAAAATCAGTCTCAATGGGCAGCTATCGCCGGATTTAAAGCCTAAAATTGATTTGAAAACCGGCGAGTTTGCTTTTGCTTTGGAATTAATTGAGGGCGCTAATTTAATTCAGGTGGAGGCTGAAAGCAGTTTTGGCCCTGTCGCTAAGGAAACAAGGATTGTTCATTATCAGCCGGTTGGCATTAAAGACCCTGAAACTAAAAGTGGAATTAATCCCATTTATTATGCTATTGGCATTTTATGTTTTTTAGCTTTGATTTTAATTTTTGCCATTAGCAATTTGGTTAAAAAAAAGTAATTGTGGTATACTTAAAAGTAGTAGAAATTTTTTAAAAACAGAAGCATTTTTATCCAGATAATACTTTATGAATTTTATATTTTTAACTTTATAACTATTATGATAGAAAACTCCAAAGATATTTTGTATATAGTATTGGCTTTTGCTATTTTATGGCTGGCGATTTTTATGGCTTGGGCTATTTATTACGTGGCCATGATTTTAAGAGAGATAAAAAAAGCCATGACAGATGTCAGAAAAAAAATAGAATTATTGGAAAAAGTTTTAATGGTTTTTAAAGAGAAACTGGAAAGCACTTCCAGCCATATGAAGTTATTGATTGAAACAGCAATTAATGTGGCAGAATTTATTAAAGAGAGAAAAAAAGAGAAAAAGAGTTCAAGGAAAAAGAAATAAAAAAACAGACTGATTTAACATTATAGAGGACTTTAGTCCTCGCACGGCCACTGAAGTGACCTGTAATATTAAGACAGTCTGCTTTTTATTTTGGTTGGAAATATTGCCATTTGCCTTCGGCCAAATTGCCGAGTTTGCATTCGCCGATTCGTACCCGTTTTAATTCTTGAATCGGATAATTAAAATGTTTAAACAAGCGGCGGATTTCGCGTTTATGCCCTTGAGTTAAGATTAAATTAACTGAAGTCGGGGAATTAATTTTATAATTTTTAATTTTTAGCAAATCGCCTTCATCTTGAAGGCCTTTTTTCATTTTTTTTAAATCCTGCTCGTTGATTGGCTTGGTCGTTTTGACTTGATATTCCTTTTCAACTTGAAATTTGGGATGGGTTAATTGATGCGCCCAGTCGCCGTCATTGGTTAAAAAAATCAAGCCTTGAGAATTTTTATCTAATCTTCCGACTGGAAAAATTTTTCCCTTGATTTTAATCAGGGTCAAAACATTTTTTTCGTCTTTAAATCTTTTTGTGGTGCAAGTATAGCCCCTGGGCTTATTTAACATGATATAAATAAATTTTTTTGGTTGGACCGGCTTATTCTGGCAGTAAATTTTATCTTTGCTGGGGTCTATTTTGGTACCCAATTCAGTAATTATTTTGTTATTAACCTTAATTTTTCCAGCCAAAATAAGTTCTTCGGCTTTACGCCGAGAAGCCAGACCGCAATCTGCTAAATATTTGTTTAAGCGAATTAACATGATTTAATTTTAAACTAAAATTTTTAAATTAACAAATACCTGAATTATAAAATAACCCAATTGCCTCAATTCTTGACATTTTATGGATTTTTTGTTAAAGTTTAGAATCGTTTAAAAAGGTACAGAACATTGACAACCTTAACATATAGGGAGGAGCAAGCATGTTTAAAAAATCAGAATTTCTAAGAAAACACGGGCTTTGGCTCAAGATTGGGCTGATTGCCCTGTTTATTGTATCTCTAGGTGGAATGAACTGTATTATTTTTGCCCGCGACAACATGAAAGAGCCTGATTATCTGACCCATAACAAAGGACTGGATGATTGGAACCGGTCTGACAAATATGTCGGATCGGAATTTGATGATTGGAAAAGCCGTAAAGAAGCGGCTTCCAAAGAATTGGAAATAATCTTTGGCAAAGCCAAAGCCAAAGCTGAAAACTACACTTTGGTTGATTATTTCCAAGATTTCGAGAAATTAATGGTTCTTGAGGATAAATATAATTTTTATCTTACATTTCCTAAAATGCTTGAACCGTTGTTGCGTTTGCGCGACGCCAAAGCTAGCTGGAAAAGATATGAGCCTAATGCTGAAGAGCAGCAATACATTGTTGGCATGCAGCAAAAAATTCAGCAGCGAGACGGCTTGTATTCCGCTTCTTCTGACTTTAATTTGAAAGAATTTGGGTTAAACTGCCTTTTTAGGTTAATTCCCAAATACCTGATTCTTATGCTTTTCTGGATTTTGATTTATATTATAAGGTTTGAAGAGCATGATCAGGCCAGGCGGCGTTTTCAGCGTCATCACCATGAGCTTGGTAGATTTATTGACGATGAAGAGCCTTTCCCTGGTCGACTTTCGTTTTATGACGAAATGCTGATTGCGCCCTGGCGCTTTGTAATGCGGGTAATCCTTTGGCCTAAATACTGCTGGAACTATCCGCATTATGAAAGCCCTGCCCAGATGCTTAGGTTTAATCGGTTAAAAGCCGAGTTTTTGCGCTATAAGCCTTTGGGCTATCAGCTGACACCGCGTGAAGAAGCTATTTTACTGGCAAAGGCTAGAAAACCGGTCAAGGACATTGAACGCGCAGTTGCGTCTTTGTTCCAATTTCCGGTTCTGGTTAAACGGTCAGTTTATATCGGTTATCTATCCTTGTTTTTTGGAGTGCTGCTGCAGCCGGTAATTTCTCTAGCAGCCGGTTATTCTCAAAAGGTTGATGCTCATTTTTATGGGCAAGATCAGACAATGCTGGTTGAACAACAAAATGATACAGGCCCTTTAATCAGGGACGGCACCAATATTTCCGTTCAGCAGCATGAACAGAACTTTCCTGATTGGCAGGCAGTTTTACCTAAACCAATGGATTTGCAGCTGGTTTTTGATCAACTGTTGAAATTCATTGAAAAGTTGAAGTTGAAATTGCCATTGCTTATCCTTGACATTGATCATGTTCCTCTGACTCGGGTTGTTTGCGCGGCGCGTTGTTAATAAACAACAAACCACAAACAACCCGGGAGATAAGTTCTCCCGGACGACGAAGCCCTCCTGCGCTCCTCCGGAGCTTCGGAGGGCGAAGGGAGAACGATATGAAGAACAAAATTTTCGCGGTAATGGCGGTTATGGCGATGTTGATCGCTGGCCAGGCTCTGGCCGTGGAGGACAAGCCCCAGATGGGAGTGTCTCTCAATGCCAGCCGGGAATTCGGTTCTAATGTCAACCTGGTGACCAACGTTGGCTTTATCAACTTGATGTCCGGCCATGCTCCTTACACTTCCTTGGGCTTGAGCTACCAGGCAACTGACCAGTTTAATCTGGCCGGTTCAGTCGGTTATGGCTTTGAGCCAATTGACAGCAAAGATGCCGGCTGGTTTGCGGGAGTTGATTCGGTTTACAAATCCGGCAACTGGGTAATGGCTAATGGCTTTTACTACTATGCCGGTTTTGACGCCTTGTTCATTTACAATTCGTTTTCTCACCCCGTGGGATTTATGCGAGTTGGAGTGGATAACCGCAACTACATTTATTTGGACAAGGGGGATAAAGGCTCCCGGTCTTACCAAGTCGGTCCAAGCCTAGCCATCCCGTTCAATGACAAGCTCACACTGAAGTTGAACTACTACTACGCGTTCGAACCGGAAGGCGATTCGCCCATGGACTCGAATGTGTACAAAGCAACCCTGATTTACAACTTCTAATCGAGGCTGGTTACTAATAAAATTTTCAAGGGCGAGGAGAAATCCTTGCCCTAAAACCCGCTGTTTGCGAACGGCGGGTTTTTTCTTTGGCGAAAACGGCCCAAACATTTTTGTTTTGTAGAGACGCATAGCTATGCGTCTCTACGGCGTAAAACGCCGGCCGTTTTCGCCAGGATTATTGACAAAAAGGGTTTGCTTTTGCTAAGTTAAATTAATCTTTGTACATTTTTAAAAAGAAAGGAGAAGAAAATGCCGCTGAAAGTTTGTTTGGTTGGGGCGATGGGGAAAATGGGAAGAGTGATTGCGGATACTCTTTTTCATGGCGATTTTTCCGCATCAGTCGCTATAATGGTTGATCCGCGTTTAGCCGAGGATGGTTCGAAAGAGCTAAGAGCATTTAAAGACATCAAAGAAATTAAAGATTCTAAAATATTTGATGTGGTAATTGATTTCAGTACGCCATTGGCTACTATGGAGTCGGCTGCTTGGTGTATGCAAAATAAAATGCCTATGGTCTCTGGAACCACAGGATTGAGTAAAGAGCAATTAGACAAGCTAAAGGTATTTGCCAAAAGTACGCCAATTTTTTGGTCGCCAAATATGAGCCTAGGCGTTAATTTGATTGACGCATTATTGCCGCAAATCGCTGAAGTCCTTCAGGGTTTCGAGGTGGAAATCGTGGAGATCCATCATGGCCAGAAAAAAGATTATCCTTCAGGAACGGCTCTACGTTTTGCCGAAACCTTGATCAAACTCAAAGACGGGGAGATTATTTTCGGTCGGGCAAAGGGCAAGAGCGATAATAGGCCGTTAGGCGAAGTGGTGGTCCATGCCATTCGCGGAGGTACTGTGCCGGGTGAACACACCATTTACTTCCTGGGGCCTGATGAAGTGATTGAAATTACTCACCGGGCGCTGTCCCGTAAGATTTTCGCCTTGGGCGCGATTAAAGCAGCCGAATGGGTAATCAGCAAAAAAATAGGGTTTTATAACATGAATGATGTTTTGGGGCTTTAAACTTAAAAGAATATTTATCGGCTGGATTTTTATCCAGCCGATCTTTAATTTAAATGAGCTAATTTTAAATTTCACACTTATTAAGCGGTTCATCAAAGTTAGAATCTTGCTTCTAATACAAAGGGTAATCTTAACAAGTAGGAATAAATTATTGACAAAATCATTTTTCTTGTCTAAGTTTAATTTAAGGTTTTTTAAAAGGAGGGAATTGAAATGTTTGAGTTGATGGTTTTTGTGTCGATTATGGTTGGTTGCATTGTTACTGGCATCATCTTGCGCAAGATGTATTTCAAGCGCGATTGCGAAAACGAGATGATTGCCGGAGTCTGCGCCGGCCTGGCTAAAACAATGGATATACAGCCTTTTTGGGTGAGATTGGGATTTTTGTTGACAGTAATTATTTTTGGCTGGAGCCTATTCCTTTATTTGGTGCTTTGGATAACTTTACCGGAGGAATAATGTTTTTTTCATCAGAACGGGGAATTTCCCCGTTTTTTATTTTGGTAAAGCTAATTTATGAATCTATTGTCAAACATCAAAATAAATTATTTCCCCTTGATTTTTAAGCTTGAAAATGATAAATTTAAACTGGATCTGAAGTTGTTTTTTATCCAAATTTAGCGCTGCGCTTATGCTGGAAAAAGCTCGCTTATCTTTGATTATTTATGGCCGCGTTCATGGGGTCTTTTTTCGTTTAAAAACAAAGGGAAAGGCAGAAGAACTAGGCCTGACCGGCTGGGTTAAAAATAATGCTGACGGCATTGTTGAAATTTTGGCTGAAGGCAATAAGCTTGATTTGGAAAATTTACTTGAGTGGTGTAAAAAGGGTCCGCGCTTGGCTAAGGTTGAAAAAATAGAAATAAAATGCCAACCGTATGCTGGGGAGTTTAAAAGTTTTGAAATTATTTAGAAAGGGGTAAAAAGGTAATGAAAGTTTATTTAATTTGTAAATTTGTATAAGATTTATAATTTGAAGGAGCTATGCATTTAGATAAATTTACAGAAAAAGAAAGAAAAAAATACAGAAGAAGAGAGATAATCCCAGGCTTGATGATTTGGGCTACTTTTATTGGTTCAATCAGCCTGTCTTTTATCAAGCCGCTTTGGGTTATTTATTTTATAATCCTTTTTTGCTTGTATTGGGTATTAAGGCTGTTTTATTTTGTTTTTTATAATATTGTTTCAGCGTATATGTTTAATAAGGAAATTAAGATTGACTGGAAGAGCAAACGCGAATCCTTGCCTAATTGGCAGGATTATTACCATTTGTTTATTCTGCCGACTTATTCGGAGCCTTATGAGGTTTTAGAAACTTCTTTGGACGGTATTTTGGCCTGCGGTTATCCAAGCGATAAAATTATTGTGGCGATTTCTTGGGAGGAAAGGAAAAAAGAAGTTTATGATAAAGTTGAGCCGTTAATCAGGCAGAAATACGGCGATAAATTTTTTAAATTATTAACTACCTTGCATCCGGATGGTTTGGTCGGAGAGTTGAAGGGAAAGGGTGCCAATGCCAATTGGGTTGGCTGGAAATGCAAGGAATTAATTGATCAGCTTGGCATTCCTTATGAAAAAATAATTGTTTCGTATTTTGACTGCGATACAGGGGTTCATCCAAAATATCTTGATTATCTGACTTATCGTTATAGCACGCATCCAAATCCGACCCGTTCTTCATTTCAGCCCGCTGTTTTGTATAATAATAATATCTGGGAGGCCCCGGCCCCGATGAGAATAACGGCTTTTTCAACTGTTTTTTGGCTTTTGGCAGAATTAATGAGGCCGGATCGGCTTTATACTTTTTCTTCGCATGCCATTAGCTTTAAAGCTTTGGTTGATGTCGGATTTTGGGAAAAAGATATTGTCACAGATGATTCCCGCATTTTTTTGCAATGCTTTATCCATTATAATGGCGATTATGAGGTTACACCTTTATATATACCCGTTTCTATGGATACGGTAATTAGCGAAGGTTCAATGTGGAAAGGTTTTAAAAATTTATATAAGCAGCAGCGTCGCTGGGGTTGGGGGGTGGAGCATTTTCCTTACATGCTTTATCATTTTCGCAAAAAAAGAGACTTAATTCCTTTTAAAACCAGGGTTAAATATATCTGGAATTTGGCCGAGGGCATGTATTCCTGGGCAACAGCGCCTTTATTGCTTTTTGTTTTAGGCCGTTTGCCTTTATATGTTTCAGGACCTGATGTTAAATCTACTGTTATCGCCCAAAACGCCCCTTATGTCCTTGAATTTTTAATGACCATAGGCATGATTGGAATTTTGGTTTCTGCTATTTTAAGCATTAGATTATTGCCGCCCCGCCCCAAACAAGAGCCAAAATACAAATGGCTGATCATGTTTTTGCAATGGATTTTACTGCCTGTTAATATAGTTGTTTTTGGCGCTATTCCTGCAGCTGAAGCCCAGACCCGCTTAATGCTGGGAAAATATCTTGGTTTTTTTGTAACGCCTAAAGCTCGCAAATAGAATTTTGGTACTAAAATTCTAAAGCGCTAAAACTCTAAAACACTAAAAATTTTTATGTCTAAATTTTCCATACATCTAGTCACCTGGAACAGCCAAAAATATATTGAAGAATGCTTAAATTCAGTTTTAAAACAAACATTTACGGATTATTTGTTATTAATTATTGATAACGGTTCTTTTGATCAGACCGCAAAAATAATCGAAGATCAATTTTTGCCAGTTTTGGGTCAAAAGGCCAGATTTATTAAAAATAAAGAAAATTTAGGCTTTGCCAGGGCGCATAACCAGGCGCTTTTATGGTCTGATTCGGAATATGTCCTGCCTTTAAACCAGGACGTGGTTTTGGACGATAATTTTTTAGAAGAAGCTGGCAAATTTTTGGATGAAAATCCAAAGGCAGGTTTAATTAGCGGCAAGGTTTTAAGGTGGCAGTTTGAAAATTCAGAAGACTTGAAAAAGAGCCATAAATCTGATATAATTGACTCATTAGGCCTTAAAATTTTTAAAAACCATCGTCTAATAGAATTTGGCGGGGGCGAAAAAGACAGGGGCCAATACGATAAAGTTCAAGAAATTTGGGGCGTAAGCGCTGCTTGTCCAGTCTACCGCCGCAAAGCCCTTGATGATGTGCGTTATAAAGATGAATTTTTTGACAATGATTTTTTTAGCTATAAAGAGGATGTTGATCTTGCTTATCGCCTAAGATGGAGAGCCTGGTCCAGTTTTTACCTGCCCCAAGTGGTTGCTTATCATGATCGCAGCGCAAAAAGCGCTGAAAAAACAAAAGGTTTAAAAGTAATAAGCTTAAGGGAAAACAAGGCTAGATTTATCAATTATCATTCTTATAAAAATCACATCTTTGTTTTAATTAAAAATTTAAGCCCCAAGATTTTCCAACGATATTTCCTTCACATTTTGTTTTATGAATTAAAAAAATTCATTTATATTTTATTTTTTGAACAGTCGACATTGCCAGGCTGGAAAGAAATTTTTGTTAAAATAAAAATAATGAAGGCAAAGCGCAGATTTATCATGAAAAATCGGCTGATTAAAGATGATCAAATTAAAAAATGGTTTGCTTGATTACAAATTTTTTCGATAAAGGTTTGATTAGTCAGTTTTAAAACAACATGGATCTCTCTATTATAATTTTAAATTACAAAACCAAAGGTTTGGTTAAACAGTGCATTAGAAATGTCAGAGTTTCAACCTCTAATTTGAGTTACGAAATTATTGTGGTTGATAATGGCTCAAATGACGGCATTGAAACGATGATGAAAGAAAATTTTTCTGAAATTAAATTTATCCAAACCGGTAAAAATTTGGGATTTGCCGCTGGCAATAATATCGGAATAAAAGAAGCTAATGGCAAATATGTAATGCTTTTAAATCCAGACGTGACGGTTTTAAACGGTTCAATTGAAAAAATGGTTAATTTTATGGAAAACAACCCTGATGTTGGTTTGGTTGGTCCTAAATTGATTAATCCTAATGGCAGTTATCAAATTTCCTGCCGTACTTTTCAAACTCCCAAGCTGATTTTTTATCGCAGGACGCCGCTAGGCAGATTGCCTTTTGCTAAAAAACAATTGGCAGAGCACCTAATGCTTAATTTTGACCATCAGGATAATAAGGCGGTTGACTGGGTCATGGGCGCCTGTATGATTATTAGAAGTTCTGCTTTGGAACAGGTTGGTTTACTGGATGAAAGGTTTTTCTTTTATGTTGAAGATATGGACTGGTGCCGCAGATTTTGGATGAATAATTATAAAGTTTATTATTTGGCAGAGGCTGAAATGGTTCATTTGTACGAAAGGGCTTCGGCGGCAGACAATTGGAATTTTTGGAATTTGAATAAAATGACTCGCTGGCATATTTCTTCCTGGATAAAATATTTTGCTAAATATTTTGGCGTTAAGCACACTGGCCGTCATTAATAATATAATAAAAAAATAATTTTTCCGCCAAAGGCAGAGTGTCTTTCGGCAGTGATGATTTTCAAACTAAGACTTTTAAATTTTAGATTATGCCTATCCCACAATTTGAAAAAATTGAAAAAAAACAGCCAGCCGGGACCGATGCTCCGACTTCTCCTGATTTTACAAAAATTGCTGAAAAACCACGCCGTTCTTTGGCCAAAGATAGGCTTTTTTTCGCTGGCAAAATTGTCTTGATTTTTCTTTTTGTAATAATTATTTTTTGCGCTGTTTTGGGAGTTTTATATTATAAAAATTTTAAGCAGGCTTATAATTTGTCTTTTGCAGCCAAGGATAATTTAGAATTATCCATTCATAAGGTGATTAATCGGGATTTTCAAGAAGCGGCAAGTTTAATTAATCAGGCTAATTCAGAATTTGGGCAGGCTAAGGAACTTCTAGACTCTGTTACAGTTGCTCGCTATATTCCTTATGTTGGCAGGCAGTTAAAAGCAGTTGATCAGCTTTTGATTGCCGGACTTAAATTAACAACCAGCGGTGAAAAAGTTGTTTTATTAATTGATGAAATTACAGCTCCTTTGCAAAACGAATCCATTTCTTATGCCTTGATTACATCTGAACAAAAAAAGGACATTTTAAATAAAATTGTGGAATCAGAAGATTTATTGCTTGAAGTCCAGCAGGAAATTGATGAAGCGGTTTTAGCTATTGAAGCTATTCCTCAAGAAAAATTAGTTAAACCTTTAAGAGAAGCTGTTTCTCCTTTAAAGGAACATTTGCCCAAAATTAAACAATTGATTGACAGTTCTCTGCCCATGATCAGGGTTATTCCTAAAATCGCAGGTTTTGAAGAACCCAAAAGCTATTTGTTTTTGCTTCAGAATAATTCAGAGTTGCGACCGACGGGCGGTTTTATCGGCACTTATGGCATTTTGAAACTAAGGGATGGGGATATTGATACTTTTGATACGGACAATATATATAATTTGGACCGTTCAACCCAGCATGTGATTAAAGAGCCTGCTCCTTGGCAATTAACCAAATATCTTGACCAAAAAGACTGGTCATTACGGGATATAAACTGGGCGCCTGATTTCCCGACTACGGCCCGAAAAGCAATTGAAATGTATAATAAGGAAAATGAAGTTATTTTAGAATTCCAAAGAACAGGGCAGCCGATTATAGGAGAAAAAGGAGTTGAAATCCAAGGGGTTTTGCCTTATGAAAAAAATTTATTCGGCGTAATTGCTGTAACCACGGAAATTTTAGGAGAACTTTTAAAACTTACAGGTCCGATTGTTGTTGAAAACGCTATTTTTACGGAAGATAATTACCAGGATCAGCTTGAATTAATTGTGGGCATACTTTATCAGGAATTAAATATTCCTATTTCCGAGAGAAAAGGAATTATAAAAAAATTAGCGGATGAAATTAAAATCAAATTAAGCCTTTTGCCATTAAGCCGCCTGCCTGAAGTTTTGGATATGGTTTTTACTGCTTTAGACCAGAAACAAGTTTTGATTTATATTAATGATTATGAAACTCAAAATTTAATTTTAGAGCGCGGTTGGGGAGGCGAAGTTAAGGATACTGAAAACGATTATTTGTTTGTAGTTGACAGCAATTTGGCTAGCTTAAAAACAGATCAATATATAGATCGATTTACTGATTATTCTTTAAGCTGGCAAGGCGATGATTTGCTGGCCAAGGTCGTTTTGACTTATAAAAATCCCCCTGAGTTTAATTGGAAAAAAACAAGATTAAGGACATATACCAGGGTTTATGTTCCCTTGGGCAGTCAGCTTGTAAGTTTTAGCGGAGCAATGGAAAATGATAAAATAAGAGATCCTGAAAGGAGGCCGGGGGAAGTTGAAATAGCGGAAGAATTTAATAAAACATACTTTGGCGCGTTTATTTCCATAGAACCAGGAGAAACAGGAGTTTTAACTTTTGAATATAAATTGCCGGAAAGGATAAAAGAACAGATAAAAGACGGCACTTATAATTTGTTGGCGCAAAAACAACCGGGTGTGATTCCCAGTTTGACTTTGGATTTGAAGTTTGGTAAAACTATAAAATCAGCCAGTCCTCCTGAATTGGAAAGCGAGTGGTTTAATACCTCTTATAATTACTCTACGGCGCTGGATAGCGATAAAGAATTTTTAGTAACTTTTAAATAAAGGAATTAAAGGAAGTATATGAAGTAGAGGAATAGATGATTAGAGGAAAATAGGATAAAAGGATTTTGAGTCCTATTTTCCTATCATCCTTTTGTCCTATTGTCTTCTATTTCCTATATATCCTCTTAATCCTATTAAAATATTATGTTTAGAAAAAAAATCGGCATTGATTTAGGCACTACAAATATTCTGGTTTATTTGCCCAAAAAAGGAGTTGTTATTAATGAACCCTCGGTGGTGGCTATTTCTACAACTGATAAAAAAATAATGGCGGTTGGCATAGAGGCCAAAGAAATGCTCGGCAAAACTCCGGATACTATTATTGCTCTACGGCCGCTAAAAGACGGAGTAATAGCTGATTATAAAACAACAGAAGCCATGTTAAGATATTTTATTAATAAGGCTTTGGGCGGTTTTAGAGTTTTAAGGCCCGAAGTAATGGTGGCTGTCCCTGCCGGCATAACTTCTACGGAGCGAAGAGCAGTAATTGACGCTACAATGGCTGCAGGCGCCAAGGCCACTTATATTATTAAAGAGCCAATAGTGGCTGCAATCGGCGCTGGCATTCCCATTGGCAGCCCTTCAGGCAATATGATTATTGATATAGGCGGAGGTACTGCAGAAGTAGCGGTTATTTCTCTTGGCGGCATTGTTGCCAGCGGTTCGGTCAGAATTGGCGGTAACCGCTTAGATCAGGCTATTTTAGAATACACGCGCCGCAAGCATAATTTAGCTATAGGAGAGAGGACTTCAGAAGATATGAAAATAAATATTGGCGCGGCTATTTCAATGGAAGAGCCGTTAACCATGGAAGTTCGCGGCAGGGATATGGTGTCTGGTTTGCCCAGGACAATTAATATGACAACTAATGACGTAGTTGAAGCGATTGCCAATCCATTAGAAGGAATTATTGAAACAATTAAAGAAGTTTTGCACAATACCCCCCCGGAATTAGCTGCTGATGTTATTGACAAGGGCATTATTTTAAGCGGCGGCACTTCATTATTGCGCAATCTTGACCAATTGGTTTCCAAAGCAACAGGAGTGCCGGCTTATGTGGCTGATGATTCTTTATTCTGCGTGGCCAAAGGCACTGGTATTGCTTTAGAAAATTTAGAGTCATATAAAAGATCTATTCTTGGTTCAAAATAAATTATAGATTATAGGCTGCTTGGTTTTTAAAACCAGGTTTTTTGTTTGGATCAGGACTTTACTTGGTAAGTTTTTTAAGCTATAATAGAACCATGAAAAATGATAATTGGCAGGTGGTCGGCCATGAAAAAAATATCAAGTTTTTGCAAAAAAATATTGCTAATAACAAATTAGCTCATGCTTATTTGTTTGCCGGCAAGCCTCATTTGGGAAAAACATTAACAGCTCAAAAATTCATGGCTGCTGTTTTATGCCGCGATTATCATAGGCAGAATAAAATTGAAAATAAAAGCGAGCCTTGCGGCCAGTGCGTTTTTTGCAGCCAGGTGAACAAGGGCATTTATCCTGATGCCTATTACCTAAAAAAAGAAACTGACAAAAAAAATATCAGCGTTGAGCAAGTTAGAGAGATACAAAAGCTTCTTTCCCTGGCCTCTTTTTTAAACAGCTATAAAATAGTTTTAATAGAAAAAGCGGAAGATTTAAGCGAAAGCAGCCAAAACGCTCTTTTGAAAATTTTCGAAGAGCCCAAAGGGAAGACTATTTTGATTTTATTAGCCAGTGATTACAAGCTGCTTTTGCCGACTTTAGTTTCCCGTTGCCAGTTAATAAAATTTTTACCGCTTGCTGACAAACTAATTTTTGAGCATTTAATCGATTTAGGCGCCAGTCGCGAACAGGCAAAATTGCTGTCAGCTTTGGCCCATGGCCAAATTGGCTTGGCTGTTGATTTTTATAAAAACCCGGATTTCTTCCAAGCTCACCAAGACCGAATCAGACAATTTTTTAATCTTTTCGAACTTAATTTGGTTGAACGCTTTAATTTTATAAATGAATTATTAGGCGACGCTGGAAATAATGCAGAAATGAATAAATATTTAGATGAGGAATTGGATTGCTGGCAGCAAGTTTTACGGGATATTCTGCTCCAGCATTATGGTTTAGATTCTATGATAGCCAGCCTAAATTTCAAAAATGAAGTAGTAAATTTAAGCCAGAAATATTCAGCTCCCAGAATAATCAGCTTGCTTGAACAGATAAAAACCGCTAAGAAATTTTTAGATTACAATATTAATCCGCGTTTAGCTGTAGAAAATTTACTTTTAAATTTTTAAAATAAAAAATTATGAGCAAAAATAATTTTTCAGCGCTGAAAAAAACATGTTTATTGTTTTTTTTCTCCTTCGTCCTTATTTTTTTGCCTGGTTGTGTAAAAATAAAAAGCGATCCCAGTATTGCGACAGGCCCTTTGGGAGTGTACAAATCAGAAAATGCCAGCGCCAGCTGGCAGGCTAAAAATGCCTTGCTTAATGCCGAAGGCAAGCCTTTAAGTATCAATAATGTAAGCGTTAATAGGATTATAATTGATCCTTCAGATCTCAAAGCCCTTTATTTAGCGACAGAACAAGGCTTGTTTTATTCTTATACAGCTGCTGAAAGCTGGCAGCATTTGCCTAATTTTGGTTCCTATCCGATTAATGATATCGCTGTTGATTATTTTAATAAATGCAATATTTTTGTTGTGGCTGGCCAGTCAATTTACCGTTCGCAGGATTGTTTGCGCAGCTGGCAGGAAGTTTATTTTGATTCGCGTCCCGATCTGCAAATTACTGATGTGGAAATAGAGAATTTTGGCAGCAAAAGGGTTTATGCCGGAACAAATAAAGGCGAGGTTTTAAAAAGCACTGATTTTGGAGATACTTGGCAGACAATTAAGAGACTGAATAATCCCGTTAAACAGATTTTAATTGATAAGGATGACACGCGCATTATTTATATTGCGACTGAAACAGCTGGAATTTTCAAAACCGCTGACGCTGGTTTAACCTGGAGCGATGAAAAGCCGGAGACTGATATTAATCAAAGTTTAAACAAGTTTTATGACAGCAAGATTTATCGCTATTTGGTTCAGGATAAAACAAGAAAAAATTCTTTAATTTCAGCTTCAAAATACGGGCTTTTAAAAACAAATGACGGAGGCATGACCTGGGAGAGTATAGAATTGATTACGCCGGAAAGGGGAGCTAATATTTATTCTTTGGCTATTGATTCAAAAAATTCTAATATTATTTATTATGGAACCGATACAACTTTATACAAGTCAACAGACGGCGGGAAAAATTGGGCGACTCAGAAATCTCCAACTGGCGGAATAATAAATTTTTTGCTGATTGATCCGGAAGATGCTAATATAATTTATTTGGGGGCAAAGGCAATAAAGAAGTAGCTGAGTAAGGTGGCTAAGTGAATTAAGCCGGGTAAGCTGGGCCGATTTAATTTACTTGCCTCGTTGATCAGTTTAATTTACTAATTTAAAAATATGGCAAATACCAATATTTACATTGATAAACAAAAAGCTGACTTTGAAAAAGTTTTAGCCCATTTTAAAGATGATTTAATGACTTTAAGAACAGGGCGCGCCCAATCTACGTTGGTTGAAAATATTCAAGTTGAAGCTTATGGAACTATGACGCCTTTAAATCAACTGGCGTCTATTAGCATCCCCGAATCTAAAAGTATTAGCATTGAACCTTGGGATAAAAATATTCTTAAAGAAATAGAAAGGGCGTTGACTTATTCCAACTTGGGCTTTTCAGTAGTTAATACAGGCGAAAAGCTGATTGCCCAAATTCCGCCCATGACTGAAGAAAACAGAAAAGAGATTTTAAAAATTATCGGGGAGAAAGAGGAAAAAGCAAAAATTAGCCTGCGCCAATTAAGGGATCAGGTTAAAGAAGACATTTTGGCGGCGGAAAAAGAAAAGGAAATTACTGAAGATGATAAGTACGCTTTTTTGGCAGATTTGGATAATTTTATTAGCAATTATAATAAAAAAATAGGGGAGATTGCCGAAGAGAAGAAGCAGGAAATTATGACGATCTGAACCCACGGATTTTTATTCACGGATAATACAGATAAAAATTCGTGCAAGCCGTGTCGAAAAATCAGTGTTTAAGTATTCAATCTATATTTATGAAACAAGAAGCAAATAAAATGGAAAAAATAGTCTCTTTATGTAAGCGAAGGGGTTTTGTTTTTCCAGGATCGGAAATTTACGGAGGTTTGGCTAATACTTATGATTATGGTCCTTTGGGCGTGGAATTAAAAAATAACATTAAAAGGCTGTGGTGGAAATATTTTATCCATGACAGAGAAGACATGGTTGGCTTGGACGGCGGGATATTAATGAGCCCGAAAATATGGGAAGCAAGCGGCCATGTTAAAAATTTTAAAGATCCTTTGGTTGAGTGCAAAAAATGCCATAAGCGGTTTCGTCCTGATAAATTGGAAGACCCGTCTAAATGTCCGGAATGCGGGGGTAAATTTACTGAGGAAAGAATGTTTTCAGGCATGTTTAAAACTACCATTGGCCCAATTGAAGAAGAAGGTTTGGTTAGCTATCTAAGGCCGGAAACAGCCCAAGCTATTTTTGTCAATTTTAAAAACGTTTTAAATTCAACTAATGTTAAAATTCCTTTTGGCATTGGACAGATGGGCAAGGCTTTTAGAAATGAAATTACGACCGGTAATTTTATTTTCAGAACTTTGGAATTCGAACAAATGGAAATAGAATATTTTATTTCCCCGCATA
>Ga0209498_1000079_pt1 | contig 51110 bp, 42 predicted proteins | sample WalLakDeSediment_FD_184131 | JGI IMG/M metagenome (GOLD analysis project Ga0209498, IMG submission 184131) | Lake sediment microbial communities from Walker lake, Nevada to study Microbial Dark Matter (Phase II) - Walker Lake 11/02/13 Deep... | ecosystem: Environmental > Aquatic > Freshwater >... | reverse complement strand
TAAGCCCTCCAGCGCCGATGATACTTGGGGCAAACCCCTGGGAAAGTAGGCCGCTGCCGAAACAATTCTTAAACGCCTCCAAAGGCAACAAAAAAAGGGACTCCAAAAGAGTCCCTTTTTTTGTTGCCCGGATTGTTTGAAACTGTCCAAATTGTCTTACCCACACCCGGCATTCTATTCAGACTTTTTTTAGATACCATGCTGCGAACTGCCTGGAGAGGCCCAATAAACCAAGGCATTGAAAGTAATCTTTCCTGCGGGGATTGCCTTGTCACAATTCTTGTAAAAGCTTTTTTAAGGCTTTACCTATCAGTTTCTTATGTTTAAACTTGATACATGGGTCAGGATCAAAATAAATACAAGATCGGCCAGGCCGCAGAGCTGCTTGGGCTGGAAACGTACGTTCTAAGATTCTGGGAAACTGAATTTCCCCAGCTTCGTCCCAAAAGGACAAGCAAAGGCCAGCGCTATTACACATCTGAACATTTAGTTCTTTTAAATAGAATTAAAAAGCTTTTGTATGAAGACAAGCTGACAATTGATGGGGCTCGCATGCGTCTTGAAGAACAGGACAGACTTTCTGAGACTCTCAGTGTAATTAAAAACGACCTCCTTCAAATTAAAAATATTCTCAAATAAATTCAGACAACAGCTTTTCTTTATTTCCTTAACTCATATAATCATAAAAGGTTGCTATTGACCCCTGTATTTATAATGGATAAATCCCCTTTTCCATTGTTCTGACAAGCATAATCTATGTTTGATTTTGCCGTTTTGCCCCTATATTAAACAGGGCCGGAGGTGTTTTTCATGCCTAAAAGGTTTGAGCAGTTCACATACACTGTCTGGTGGAATATAATAATTATAACCATGGGCTCAATAATTTATGCCGCGGGTCTCAAAGGGATCGCTGTTCATCACAATTTTATTCCCGGCGGAGTATTTGGCCTGGGTCTTCTAATTTACTATATTACGCCGGCGGTTTCAGCAGGGCTCTTATATTTTATAATGAATATTCCACTGTTTGCCCTTGGCTGGATGTATGTGAGCAAAAGATTTTTTTATTACAGTCTTTACGCCATGATTGTGGCAACTTTTGCCTTTGAATTTTTAAAAATTGATTTCGGCATACACAATCAGCTTTACGCGGCCATAGCAGCCGGAGCAGTTTGCGGAGCAGGATGTGGGGTTGTGCTTCGTTCCCTTGGGTCCAACGGCGGCCTGGATGTTATAGCTGTAATGCTCAATCAGAAATATAATCTTGGAATTGGGAAGCTTTATTTTCTTTTCAATTTTTTTCTGTTTTCAGGCAGTCTTTTTATTCTTGAAATTGACCTGATCATTGCATCTCTTATCCTGGTTTTTATCATGTCTTTTGTTCTGGAGCATACTCTGGCCATGTTCAACCAGAGGAAGATAGTATTAATAATATCGGACAAAAGTCAGCAGATAGCTAATGAAATGATAGAACATCTGAAAATGGGAGCAACTTTCATCAGAGGAAAGGGGGCCTTCACAGGAGATGATAAAAATATAATAATGGCTATAACCAATAATATCATGCTCAAGCGTCTGGAGCAGACTGTTTTCTCCCAGGACGACAAAGCCATATTCATTGTTGAAAATACTTTTAACGTGCTGGGCTCGAGTTTTGCCAAAAGAAAGATCTACTAGATACAGGCTACGGTCTGAATCAGGGATCCTGAATTATTTTCTGCTAAGTGGATATAGCCATAAAAAAAGCGTTGTTCACTCCATCCAGGAGAAGAAAAGACTCTGCCTTTATTTCAATGACGACGGCGTCTTGATGGTCAGTCAGGGCTTTGAGTTGGGGATGTCTCTTTAACAGCAGATCTTTAAGATGATTCTGGCCTGTCTGTTCTGCCGGACGGCAGGTTCCGTTTATGGTCAATGCCTTTATGGATGTTCTTTTTTCCGGATTATCAAGCCTGGTGTCCACCATAAGACTGACTCTTGGATTGGCACTAATATTTCTGAATTTTCTGGAGTCTTTTTGAGTCAACATATATATTAATTCTTGTTCCTCCAGTGAAATATAAGCCATAAGAGAGCAATGGGGCTGGTTTTCAGCACAGGTGGCCAGAACAGCCAGGTTATTGGTCCGGATTATTTCCTGAATTGATTCAAGCATTGAGCAAGTCCTCTTTTATCTTTTTGAGGCTTAGGCCGTGTTTATGATTTAGTCGGATACTTTAACAGGCTGTTGAAAATCTTTCAATTGCTGCGTCGTTGCAAAAAGTTCAAACTCTTACGTATCCTAACTACGCCGCGACTTTGAACTTTTTTTGCTCCTTGCACTTGGAATTTTTGAACAGCCTGTCTAATAAGGACTTTTTCAACACGCTGTTAAGAGCTACATTCCACGCAGATCAGGTTAAGGTTATTGAGCATGAGAAAACAAGCAGTTCAGCCCATTGACTTGTCTTCCTTAAGTTAGTGCGTCGAGCACCCTATCTTTGAGCCATTAATTTTAACTTTCAACTTCCGGCTTTTCTTCCTCTTCTTCAAATCTATGTCCTCCGGCAATGTCCTTGAGCACCTTCTGGTACTCATCTTTAAGCCTGAACAGGTAGTCGGGGTCAATTTTGCCTTTCCAGGTTTCAACCTCTAGAAATCTTTTGGGAATTTTTACTTCATCAGGCTTGAACCCTGTTCTGAATTTAATTGCCCAGCGATGAGCCTGGATAGCTTTGACAGTATCATCCAGATCATTTCCAGAATAATCATATCCAAGTGAATTCAGCGCTCTGAGGATATTCTCTTTAGGATAAGCTTTCCTGCCAAACAGGCATCCGGCCATGGAGCACATGAGTATCCGGTAGTATTCCTGTTTTTGCATGTAGTTTATTGATTCTTGAATGTCTTTTGCCTGTTCTTCCTGATCAAAACTGTACGCTCCGGTATCCAGGTGAGAATGCCTGAAGCCCAGGGCCTGACTGACAAAATAATTTTCTCCGGTAGCATATCCCGCCATTTCCTGTCCGAGAACACAGGCAAATTCTTCACCTCCGAATTTTTCAGCGGCTGCGAGAGCGCCTTTACCAAGATACCGGTAAAATTCATTGGTCTGATCCGCAAGGTTTTGCAGGGCTGTTCTGTAAGACTGGACATCTCCGAATTTTAAATCAGCCAGGGTCTGTTGCCTTGAGACGATTCCCTTTTCAAGGGCCTCAGTAGCCCAGGCCAGAGCAACACCGGCGCTTATAGCGTCCAGACCAAGTCTTTCCACATCTTCAAGCAGAGTAAGGACTTCAGAGGCCGATGTCACTCCCAGCATGGAGCCGACTCCAAAAATTGGTTCATAATCATATGAAACCTGCCTGTATAAGAACTCATGTTCTTCTCCAAACCGCTCGCGAAGCAGGCCGATGTGGATGCAGCCCACGGGACATCCCGCGCAGGCTACCTGCCTCAACAAAAGATCCCTGGCGAATTTTTCCCCTGATATGGATTCAATTTCAGGATCATGGGTACTTTGAAGATTACGCCAGGGCAGGGCCTTTAATTCATTGAGGGGGATCAGATTCTCCGGGGTTCCCAGGTTATGGTATTTGCGCACTGCTCCAGTTTCGGTTACCTCTTTATAAATATCCTTATAAGTTTTGCCATATTCCTTTACAGCCTCAGGCGGCAGATCAAAAGTTGAATCTCCGGAGATGATGATTCCCTTGATGTTTTTGGCTCCCAGGGACGCTCCTCCACCCATGCGTCCAAAATGACGATAAGTATCAATATTAACACAGGCATAGCTGACCAGGTTCTCACCAGCCGGGCCAATGCGCAGGATGCTTCGGTGCCCGGGATTTTTGGGTTTAAGGTTTCTGAGAATTTTGCCGGTTTTGAAAATGTCCATGCCTTTAAGATAATGGACATCCTGAATATGAATCTCACTGGAGCCAAAACCCAGACAGGTGAGCCTTTCCGCTCTGCCGGTTATTACCAGGGCGTCATAGCCCGCAAATCTAAGGGCCATGGCAGATCTGCCGCCCCCGTGTGACTCGGTGTACTGGCTGTTGTAAGGTGACATGAAACTCATTATGGTTTTACTCATCATGGGAAAAAGGCCGGTTAAAGGCCCAATAGCAAAAATTACCGGCTGGTCGGGATGAAAGGGGTCCCGGTCGAAGAGGGCGTATTTTTCAAAAAGGCCAGCGGCAAGTCCGCTCCCGCCGAGCCATTTCTTTCTGGTGTCAAAAAACTCGACCTTTGACTTTTTTTTGGTCATGTCCACGACAAGCACTCTGAATTTATTATACATTGCTCATCTCCTTTGAAGGTTCGGCCATTTCAAGGCAATCGTGGGGGCAAAAAGGCACGCACCTCCCGCAATGAATACAGAAAACCGGAAGGTTATTTTCCGGATCAAAATAGATGGCGTCAACAGGGCAGGCCTTGGCGCATTCTCCGCAGCTTATGCACAGTTCCTTTTTTAAAAGAATTCCCCCGCCTTTTCTGGGTTTCAAAGCCTCTGTAGGGCAGACCGGAGCGCAGGGAGGCGGATCACAGGCCAGACAGACCGTTGCTTCGTATCCAGTGCTTATGCCTCCTGATGAGTGGATCCTTATCCCTGATCTTTTCCAGGAAAAAGATTTATGGATATTCCTGGCGCAGGCAAGGGAGCATGAATAGCAGCCTATGCAACGCTTCATATTACTGGCTTTTAGAATTTTCACTATATCCTCCTCCACTAATAATATATGAAATATTATGTTTTACCTTGTCTTAAAGTTTGATTATTGAAACTGTTCACAACCCGGGCTTAAAGGGCAAGTAAAAGGGCTTGTTTGTTTATCTGTTAATATTTATGAATAATTTTAAAAAGGAAAATTCATGGATCAAAAAATAAATTTTAGCAAAAGAGTGACCAGTATTCAACCCTCAGCAACTCTGGCCATAAACGCTAAAACACAGGAAATGCGGTCCAGGGGTGAAAATGTTGTCAGCCTGGCAGTTGGTGAACCTGATTTTCACACGCCTTTGCACATAATTGAGGCAGCCAAGAACGCCTTGGATGAGGGGTTTACCAGATATACCGCTGTTCCGGGGATACCTGAGTTAAGACAGGCAGTTGTCGGGTATTTTTCCAGGTTTTATTCCATTGATTGCCGTTTTGACGAGGTCATGATCTCCAATGGGGGCAAGCAGTGCTTATATAATATTCTCCAGGCACTTGTCGATCCTGGAGATGAGGTCTTAATTCCCGGGCCATACTGGGTCAGTTATCCTGCTCTGGTCCAGCTTGCTCAGGGCATCCCGGTAGTTGTTCCAACTGAACCGGAAGACAATTTTCTGGTCAATCCAGGGCTTCTGGAAAAATTCGCAACCAACAAAACCAGAATTTTGATTCTTAATACTCCATCCAATCCCACTGGATGTCACTACGCACAGAGCGACCTTGTTGATCTGGCTGATTGGGCCGCCTCCAGGGGCATATTTGTGATCTGTGACGAGATATATGATCAGCTGATATATTCTCCAGCCAAACCTGCCTCTTTATGCGGATTCTGGTCAAAAAACAAGGATAAGGTTGCGGTGGTTAACGGTCTTTCCAAAACTTTTGCCATGACCGGATGGCGAGTTGGTTATGTTCTCAGTCACATTGATCTTATCAAGGCCATGTCTAAAATTCAGGGCCAGTCTACTTCCAGCATCTGTTCTATTGCTCAGAAGGGTGCTCTGGCAGCTCTGACCGGTCCCTTTGATTTTGTTGACGAAATGAAGTCGGCTTTTGAAATTCGCAGGGACATGACACTGGAAATTATCACTTCATGGGGCGGTGTTCAGTGTCCAAAACCAGACGGAGCCTTTTATGTTTTTCCCCGCCTGGATAGTTATTATAAGGGAGATGTGGACAGTTCCACCCGATTGTGTCAGATTATTCTCGAACAGGAAAAGATAGCTCTGGTTCCCGGCGCTGCCTTTGGGGATGACCGGTGCGTCAGGATTTCATACGCCGTTGAACAGGATGTCATAAGGGATTGCCTGAACAGGATTGGAGATCTTCTCAGGCGTTTGAACTGAATCCAGTGGCCCATTATTCATGTAGAAAATAACTGATTAAGATTAAGTTTTAATGGCGGGGACGGATAATGAATTTTCATGCTTTGGACAAGGCAGGTGTTGATCTTGGCAAGGGACCGAAAAAGATCAAATTTCTGAACTGGTGTTCTCAAAAAGAAAAACGCAATATGGGTCAGTTAAGCTACAGATTCGGCTCCATTGAGGGATTTCAGGTTGCTCAAGCATCTTTTTAAGGCCGATCCGGCTCGCCCGTTTCAATTTGTCAAGTTTCTTTCCTGGAGTTCCCTTGTTCTGATCCTGGCTTCGATCCTGGCTTTGTCTGTTTTTATAGCCAACTACGCCAGGGAAACTATAATCAACAAGAACCATGAGTTTGCCCTGCTTCTGGCAGAGAATCTCAATCATCAGATATATCAGCGTTTTACCCTGCCCACTGTACTGGGTTTCGGCCGGATTGAATTGAAACAGCCGGCTCAGTATGAACGCCTGGACCAGGTTGTCAGTTCCACCACACACAGTTTTCACGTCCTTGAAGTACGAATTTATGATATCCAGGGCTCTGTTTCCTACTCCACCAACAAGGATCTTGTGGGTCAGACGGGCCTGAACGATATCAGCGTCAAGAACGCTATCGAACATGGCAACTACAGCTTTAAACTGCAGAAAAAAATTTCCAACTGGATGGCCATGCTCAAATTTTCCCTTGAACCCGACTCTATAATATTGAGAACGGTTTATCCATTGAGGGCGGAGAGAACCCTGGGAATAAGGGAAGAATCCATAATGGGAATACTCGAATTCACCCAGGATATCACCGCTGACTACGAAACAGTGATTCATTTCCAATGGCTGATCATTGCCGGCTCTTTCACCACCTCCCTTATTCTTTTTGTATTATTGTACATGATTATTCTCCGTACAGACAAGTTTCTGGCTCTTCGAATATCAGAAAAGGAAAAATTGGAAAAAGAACTTCATCAGAACGAAAAGCTGGCCAGCATGGGAAGGATGGTGGCCAGTATCGCCCATGAAATCAGAAATCCCCTGGGGATAATCAGAAGCAGCAGTGAGATTCTTCACGGCCGGGCCAAGAAGGAAGGTTCCCCTGATGCCAGGCTTTTGGAAGCGATTTTTGACGAATCCAAAAGACTCAGCCAGACTGTAAATGATTTTCTTGACTATGCCAGACCAAAGCAGCCCAGGATGGGAAAGGTTGATCTGATTAAGGTATGGAATGAAATGTTTTCTTTCCTGGGCACTGAAATTGAAAAGAAAGGCATAGTCCTGGAAAAGGATTTCCCTGAACAAGTCTTTGTTTCCGGGGACAAGGACCTGGTTTACAGGGCGTTTTACAATATTTTTGTCAACGCTCTTCAAGCAGCCCCTCAAAACGGAACAATAAAGGTTATAATTGTTCCTGGCGAGAATCCTGGAGTGGTTGTTTCTGATTCAGGCTCGGGGTTTGAGTCCTCGATGCTGGATAAATATCCAGAACCATTTTATACCACCAAGGAAACAGGGACGGGTCTGGGCTTGGCCATTGCCGGCAGTATCCTGAACAATCACGGGGCGAAGATTATTCTGGCCAACAACGAACAAGGCGGGGGCATGGTAAAGATTGTCTTCCCCGGATCTGATGGTCAGCAGAAATTGTAGTTCCATGGCCAACCTGAGTTATGACTTATTTGCCCCGGACAAAGATTAAAATAAGTCCGGACTGTGTTATTATGGCACCTGATTTTCATATGGGCTATTTATGAAACTTCCATAATATCAGCCGGATCATGCTACTGTAAAAAAGTCCTTTAGTGAAGCAAAGGGCATAACAGCTAAACTTTAATTTTGAACTTACCTTTGAAATCATATGAGCAGCCAAATATTAGTTATTGATGATGAAAAAAATTATCTTCTAATCCTGGAAACAATCCTTGGTGAGGAGGGATATAGCGTCACGGCTCTGAATGATCCTGAAATGGCCCTTAATTACCTGGATGAGTCTGAAGTAGACGTGGTCATTACTGATATGAAAATGCCCGCAATATCAGGTCAGGAAGTTCTGGAGCATATGCGCAAAAATTATCCGCATATTCCTGTGCTGATTATGACTGCTTATGGCAGCATAGATGGAGCGGTTGAGGCCATGAAATGCGGAGCGTTTGATTATATTTCCAAACCTTTTTCAAATGAAGAACTTGTATTGTCGGTAAGAAAGGCAGTAATGCTTTCCAGGTCTGAACAGGAGATTATCCGCCTTCGCCAGACTCTGGCTGAACAGCATGGTCCCCATAAACTGGTTGGCAGAAGCAAGCCCATTCGCGAAGTGCTTCAGATGGTTTCCAAGGTGGCTCCAAGTAAGTCCACAGTGTTGGTTACAGGGGAATCCGGAACAGGCAAGGAACTCATAGCCAAGGCAATTCATTATTCTTCTCCCCGTAAAGATGGCCCTTTTATCTCGGTTAATTGCATGTCTTTGAGTCCCGGAGTTTTGGAGAGCGAAATATTCGGTCATGAAAAGGGTTCATTTACCGGGGCCACGGCAATGAAAAAGGGACGGTTTGAACTTGCCGATGGAGGAACTCTTTTTCTGGATGAGATTGGCGAACTTTCTTCGGATCTTCAGGTTAAGCTGCTCAGGGTGCTGCAGGAAAAGGCTTTTGAGCGGGTTGGAGGAAGCAGGACCATAACCGTAGACATTAGGCTGGTTGTGGCTACAAACAAAGATCTGAAAAAAGAGGTTGAGCAGGGAAATTTCAGGGAAGATCTGTATTATCGACTGAATGTTGTTAATATAAATCTTCCTCCATTGCGTGAAAGAAGAGAAGATATACCTGTTCTGGTGGCTCATTTCATGCAGAAATTATCAGGTGAAAGTGATAAGGCAGCAAAAAAATTTGCTCCTGAAGCCCTGGAGTATCTGACTGCCTATGAGTGGCCTGGCAATGTCAGGCAATTGGAGAATGTCGTAGAAAGGTGTATGGTGCTCGCGGCCAAAGATGTAATCGGGGTTGAAGATTTGCCCAGTGAGATAAAGGATGAGGAAGCCCAGTTCAAGAGCGCTGTTGACCTGTTGCCAATCAAGCTTGAACTTGCCGGCACACTGGAAAAAATTGAAGCTGCTCTGATTAGAAGGGCCTTGGTTAAAAGCGGCTTTGTTCAGGTCAAGGCGGCTGAACTTTTGAATATTTCCAAAAGTCTTTTGCAGTACAAGCTTAAAAAGTATAATATCCAAGCCAGATGATATCTGAGCATTGAAAAAAGACAAAACAGTAAGTCGTGTCCATAGATAAATTTATAAGAGAGATATCAAGCGATGAATCTCTTAGTCTGGATATAGTTTCTCATAAGGAAATTCCTGCCAGGGATGGAATCTATCAGCAGGAGAGTAATCTTCCGGATTTTTTGACAGCCGCTCTGAAAAAAACAGGTGTAAATTTTTTATATTCCCATCAGGCCGAGGCCATCAGCAGGATCAGGTCAGGTCAGAGCGTGGTTGTTTCCACTCCAACTGCCAGCGGCAAGTCTCTCATCTATAACATCCCTGTATTTGAATCAATTCTTAAGAATCAGGACAGCAGGGCTTTGTATCTTTTTCCATTAAAGGCCCTTGCTCAGGATCAGCATCTGAGCATAAAAGAGATTGTCAATAAAATGGATGCCGCAGGTCAAAACATATCCTCGGCAATATATGACGGTGATACTGAACCGGTCATTCGAAACATGATCAGAAACAACCCGCCAAGGCTCATCCTGACCAATCCGGATATGCTTCACCGTTCCTTTCTGCCCTATCACCGCAGCTGGAGGAAATTTTTTCGCGGTCTCAAGTATGTCATAGTGGATGAGGTACATACTTATCGTGGAGTAATGGGCTCCAATATGGCCTGGGTTTTTAGAAGGCTCATCAGAATTTGTTCTTATTACGGCCAAAAACCGGTTTTTATTTTCAGTTCAGCCACAATAAGAAATCCGGCAGCTCTCACCGCCCTGCTGACAGGAGTTGATACCCACAGCATAACTGAAAGCGGGGCTCCACAAGAAAAAAAACATTTTTTTCTGGTTGATCCGTTATTGCAGGGCGCTTCTTCGGCAGCAATAAATCTTTTGCATAAAGCCCTGGAAAATGGTTTGCGAACAATTGTCTATACTCAGTCAAGGAAGATGACCGAGCTTATCGCCATGTGGTGCGCTCAAAAGTCAGGTCCTTACAAAAACAGAATCAGCGCGTACCGTGCCGGCTTTTTACCGGAGCAGCGCAGAGAAATTGAAGACGGTCTGACCTCTGGAGAACTTTTGGCTGTTGTTTCCACCAGCGCTTTGGAGCTGGGAATTGATATAGGGCATCTGGACCTCTGTCTGCTTGTTGGCTATCCGGGTTCCATTATGGCTACCTGGCAGAGGGCAGGACGGGTTGGCAGGAGTGGTCAAGAAAGCGCTGTGGTTCTTATTGGACATGAGGACGCCCTGGATCAGTATTTTTTGCGTTATCCTGCGGAATTCTTTTCTTCTAAGCCGGAAAGCGCGGTTATAAATCCTTATAATCCCGACATCATGGCCAGGCATCTGGTTTGTGGGGCGTCTGAACTTCCATTGAGGAATGGGGAAAGTTTTCTGGACGCTGAAGTTAAAAAAAGGGTTCAATGCCTGGAAAAACAAGGCATGCTGATACACAGCAGTAATAAAGAGTATTATTATACCAGAGATGAGTATCCTCATAAGGATGTTGATCTTCGTGGTTCAGGCAGGATTTTCTGCATTTTTGACCGGTTAACCGGAGAGTATCTAGGCGAGATAGATCAGTCCAGAGTGTTTCATGAAACCCACCCTGGAGCGGTTTATCTCCATATGGGGAAAAAATACATGGTTGATGAACTCAGCCTGGAAACCTGTTCGGTTTTTGTGACTGAAACCAGAGTTGATTATTTTACAAAGGTTTGCACACGTAAGGTAACGGAAATAATAGAAACATATGAAACCGGCAGAACCGGATCCGGAGAGGTCTGCTCAGGCAGGCTCAAGGTGACTCAAGAAGTTGTAGCTTATGAGAAGCGGCTGGTCAGAGGTCAAAAAAGAGTTGGAGTAATACCTTTGGATCTGCCTCCAATAATTTTTGAGACTGAAGGATTTTGGCTGACTATAAATAATGTATTGCAGGATAAGATTGAAAATATGATGATGCATTTCATGGGTGGAATTCATGCCCTGGAACATTGTCTTATCGGGACATTGCCCATGATCATTCTTACCGACCGCAATGATCTTGGGGGGATATCCACTCCGGTTCATGAACAACTCAAACAAGGTGCGGTTTTTATTTACGATGGATTTCCGGGAGGCATAGGACTCAGCATCCAGGCTTTCAGGCTTATTGACAAACTGCTCCATAAAGCCAAATCTATAATAACATCGTGTGGTTGTGAAAATGGCTGTCCAGCTTGTATTCACTCTCCAAAATGCGGTTCAGGAAACAGGCCCCTGGATAAGCAAGCAGCCATGCGTATTATTTCTGAAATGACAAGTGGAGATTACTCAAAGAGTGAATATCCCGTGGAGAAGGTTTTTTCCAGTTTTCCCGGGCAAGAGGGTGATAACAGAAAGAAACAGGAAAAGAAAACTTATGCTGTTATTGATGTTGAAACAAGGTTTTCAGCTCAGGAGGTTGGAGGCTGGAACAATATTCATCTTATGGGGATCAGCTGCACAGTGGCATATGATTCGGCATCAAAAGATTTCCTCACTTTCACTCAGGAGCAGTCTGATGAATTAGGTGATTATCTGAATAAATTCGATCTGGTGGTAGGGTTTAACCTTATCAGGTTTGACTACAGAGTTCTCAGGGGCCAGTCCGGCTTTGATTTTTATGCTCTGCCCACCCTGGATATTCTGGCAGAAGTTGAAAAACGCCTTGGTCACCGCCTGTCCCTGGATCACCTGGCCGGACATACTCTTGGCGCGAAAAAGTCCGCCAACGGACTGTTGGCATTGAAGTGGTGGAAGGAAGGCAAGCTTGATAAGATTATTGATTATTGCAGGCAGGATGTGGCAATTACCCGTGATCTGTATCATTTTGGTCTGGAAAACGGATACCTTGTTTATCAGAATAAATCCGGCAGAAGAGTAAGGATTCCGGTATCCTGGAAAAGGTAAGGTTGTACAGGTCCCTGGAAATCACACAGGTGTGTAGAATCCAGGTCCAAGGGATGGACCAGAGAAAAGCTGTCAAGACCAAAGGACCTTAAAGTATTTCTGTTAATTCTGTGCTTTGAACTTTTTGCTGATGGTCAGACAGGGTTTGGAGCCAGGGTTTACTTTTTTATTCAATGAGGAAAATTAAACACTGTTTTTTATGACCTTATAAATGCAAGAGGTGATTTATGCAGAAAAAATGGTTTTTTTATATTGGCTCTGCCGTGCTGATTATTCTGATAATATTTGGATTGTGGCTGTTATTTTTTTCAGGCAAGCCAACACCACCTCCAGAGCCAGTAGAAGTTGAGAAAACTCATGAAATTGATATTCCAGCACCTTTGGATGGAGTTGAGGATGAAGAAGTTAATGATTTGATGCTCGATGAAAAGGACGAGGTAGAGCCGCGGGAAGAGGGTGACGCTGAGAAAGATTTTACTGACGAGATCCTTAAGGATGGGTTCATAAACAGACTGGCGGAAATGATTCATGAGAATTATTTTCCGGCTCAGTCTCCAGGTGAACCAGCCAGGTTCATGCTCTCCTTCAAGATGGTCAATATGCATTTTGCCACGGATCTGTCGGATTTCGAGGTTGAAGAAGAGGATATTCTGGAAGCCAGGCAGGAGGTGATGCGACATTTTCTTCAGCCGGTTGTCATCAGTACGGCTGTGAGTTTTTATGGTCCTAAACTTATGGATCGGATTGTTTATTTTGCTGAAAACGTCAAAAAAACGATTCCAAAGGATCAAGGCTCGGAAGAAAGGCTTCTCAGCAAAGCTGAGACAGCAGATTTATTGAGACTTTTTTCCAGGAGAATTTCATATTTAGCCCGTGTTATTGAAAGATCGGTCACTGGTGAAGATGTCCTTGACCTGGTAAATGACTATTTAAGGACTGTGGATGAATTGCGTGATGTTTACTTTGAGTACTGGCAGCTGGATGACGATTCTGAAACTCAGGAAAGAGACAGGCTGGGTCAAGATATTCATTCTCTCATTGAACAACGTGAAGCCATCAGGGAGAAGATTCTGATCAGGGTAGCCACCACGGATATGCGTCAGGCCGGTCATGACTATGTTTATGAGTCACAGTGGGTCTACAGAAGGGTCAGGGTTGATGGTTTTTCCAAAAACTTAATCCAGTCCATGGCGGATGCCGGCAAGGCATTATCATTAATGGCACTGGACAGGGCTGAGAGTTTGCTGGAGAACAATTAACAAAACTTTGAAAACTTTCCCCCGCCAGCTTAAAAAGATAATCCTATCCTGGGCCGGCATTTTATATTCTCAGACACATGCTGGATGATAAATCTGAGACTCGGGATTTTTGCAGCTGTGTTTAAATTAATTTGATTGTAACACACTATAGTTCTTGATGAACCTGGTCATGGCAGGAATAAGCTCATTAAGGGGTCGGCCAAAGTAATAATCAAGGCATTGATTGCTGATGCCGGTTTTTTCCTGGAAAGTTTTTCTGAATTCAATATCAAATGAAATCATTTTGTTGATTTCTTGGTCATTATTGACGGAAGAATAAATTTTTATTTTCAGCAATTCCATGAAAGAACCAGCCGAACATTTTTGTTCATGCATCAATATGATTTCTTCCAGGGCGGAACCTTTGTTCAGCAAATCTTTTCTGGACAACGTGTTTTTATTGTAAAATTCAGTGATTTTCTGGGGGTTCCAGCATTCCAGAATCTGGCATTGGACTGGACGGTCCTTATGGATGAGGCAAAGGCTGGTCTTTGTATCGTAAAAGAGGCAGGTCCATGACCCGGGTTTTTTTCCTTTTATTTTGATCAATTCATTTTCAAGTAATACCGGCTTTTCCAAAATACTGTCCATGGCTGGTTCATCTTTGCGCAACAAAACAAGATTCTCAGGAATAAGTATTTTTTTTGTGATGAGTTCAATATCATCAAGATGAAGAACAGGTCCGTTTTTTTGGCAGCACTTGCCGCATTTGACGCAGGAGTTTTGAGAGCTGGCAGGGTGTTTCATAGTGATGATCCCTTTTTGAACATGAAATCACTTTTATTGATGAAACACAAGGACAAAACAATTTAAGCCAAGCTTTCTATGTTTGAAATATTCAATAACCGGCATAACTTGCTTGTACCATAAATTTCCTCTTACGCAAAAAACCGCGGCCGCCAAATTATGGCAGCCGCGGTTTTTTATTTTGGATTTTAATTACAGGGTATTGTCAATGATCAACTGCCGCACCGGCTCCTCTGGGCGTGCGCACACTCTCAACAAGTTCCTGTATTTCTTTAGGAGGAGCTTTGGTGAACTTGGAAACAGAAAGGGTTACCGCAAAGTTGATGAGCATGCCGATGGTTCCAATGCCTTCAGCTGTAATTCCGAAAAACCATGGATCAGCTCCAAAGAATCTGGTTTGGAGGATATAGAACATGGTAAAGCCTATTCCGGAAATCATTCCAGCTATGGCCCCTTCACGGTTGACCCACTTGGTGAATATTCCCAGAATGATTATGGGAAAGAAGGAAGACGCGGCCAGGCCAAAAGCAAAGGCAACCACCTGGGCAACAAATCCCGGCGGGTTTATTCCCAGATAGCCGGCGCATAAGACTCCAACCCCCACCATGATCCTCCCCACAAGCATTCTTTTCTTTTCTGTGGCTTGCCGGTTGATGATTCTATAATAAAGGTCATGGGATATTGAAGAAGATATGACTATTAAAAGCCCTGATGCTGTTGAAAGAGCGGCTGCCAGACCCCCGGCAGCCACCAGCCCTATGATCCATGGAGAGAGATTGGCCATTTCCGGGCTGGCCAGGACTATTATATCGCGGTCGATATAGAGTTCATTTTCATTAACTGTTGGGGCATTGGTTACCAGCCGCTGACCGTGTTCACCCACTTCACCGGAAAATTGCGGTGCTCCTTGAAATGGATGACCCGCTCGATAACGGATTATGCCGTCACCGTCTTTATCAATCCAGGCCACAAGGCCTGTTTGCTCCCAGTTCTTGAACCACGAAGGAGATTCAGCGTAAGGCATCTCATTGATTGAATCAATCATGTTGTATCTGGCAAAAGCTGCGAGAGTCGGAGCGGTGGTATACAAAAGAGCAATGAAAAAGAGCGCGTATCCGGCGCTGAGTCTGGCTGCCTTTACGCTTGGCACGGTATAGAAGCGGATAATGACATGGGGCAGGCCTGCTGTGCCCACCATCAGAGCCAGGGTTATGCAGATAACCGAAAGCATGCCTATGTCCCCTGGGCCGAATGCTGATGTATATTCTGAAAAGCCCAGGTCATTATGAATACCATCCAGTGCCCGCAGTATATACTGGCCGGCACTATCTCCTTCGATGATGGTTGAGCCGAACCCAACTTGCGGAATGGGGGTACCGGTTATCTTCAGGGATATGGCTGAGGCGCAGATGATAAAAGCCACAATGAGGACGCAGTACTGGGCAACCTGAGTATAAGTTATTCCCTTCATCCCTCCCAGGGAAGCGTAAAAGAAGACTATGGCCATGCCTATGATGACCCCGGTATTAACGTCCACTTCCAGGAACCTGCTGAAAACGATTCCAACCCCGCGCATCTGGCCGGCGACATAAGTCAGGGAGACAAATATCGCGCATATCAGGGCCACAACCCTGGCAGTGTTGGAGTAATATCTGTCGCCGACAAAATCAGGCACTGTAAATTTTCCGAATTTACGAAGATACGGGGCCAGAAGAAGGGCAAGCAGAACATAACCGCCGGTCCAGCCCATGAGATAGACTGCTCCGCTGTACCCCATGAATGAAATAAGTCCGGCCATGGATATGAAAGAGGCGGCACTCATCCAGTCAGCTGCAGTGGCCATGCCGTTGGCCAGTGGAGGCACGCTTGCGCCGGCGATATAAAAACCCTTGGTTTCCTTAACCCTGGATCGCCAGGCAATGAACAAGTAAAGACTGAATGTTAATATGACCATTATATAGGTCCAGGCTAATATCGACATGTTGTAATCCTCCCCGGGAATTGTCTAAATTATGGTTTATGGTTATTATTTTTCATCAACATCATATTCGCGGTCCAGCCTGTTCATTATAAAGCAGTAAACAAAAATCAGGATTACAAATACATAGATTGAGCCCTGCTGGGCAAACCAGAATCCCAGGGGGAACCCTCCTATCCATATGGCGTTCAGAGGTTTTACCAGGATAATTCCAAAACCGTATGATACTGCTGCCCATATTATCAGCAAGATTGTTATGAGCCTCAGGTTTTTTGACCAGTATTCCTTTAAGCTTTTGTTCATGATTGCCTCCTGTGTTTATATTTGTGCTGACTGCTAGAAAATCCAGCGCCAGCTTCTTCCTGCCATGTACAAGTCTTTCAGTGTTCTAATGTTCCCGTGTTTGAGTTTGTGCGCCAGAAACAAAAATAGATATGCTGTTTGTATGGCGTCATTTAAGGAGTTGTGTTCAGGAAAAACAGGCAGCCCGTATTCCTGGCTCAAATCCTTGAGATTGTATGAAACGCTGAGATTATATCTATCATAATAGTTGATCCATTGTTCTTCGCGATAAATTTTTGCCAGACGCATGGTGTCAAGACATGGATTATAAAGTATTCCCCCCAGATTATTTTTGAGGTCTCTGTTTATGAAGCCCATATCAAGTCCGATATTGTGTCCAATGATCAGTGAATTTCCTAAATAGTCAAGAAAGTCGGGCAGAATATCGGCTATGGGAGGAGATTTTCTGGCCTGGCCAGGGGAAATTCTATGAATAAGGGTGCTTAATTTAGGCATTTCCTGGCTGGGACAGATATTTGAATAAAAGTTACTTTCCAGATCAATTCGAAGATTTCTTATTTTGACCGCCCCAATGGATACAATTTCATCCTTTTTTTCATGTAGTCCTGTAAGTTCAGTATCCAGCACCACAAAGTCATACTTCTCCAGAGGCAGATCCTGATTGAAGCTGCTGAAGTATTCTCTGCTTCCGGCCAGGACAGGGTGACCTGGTTTTTCCCTGAACTTTCTGGGAGGCCAGAGGGAATCAATAAGGAATCCTGTTAAAATAGCGGTATTTTTCATGTATCAGGCAATATTGAGTTTAAATGTTTCTTTAAGAAAACTCTGCAGGTTAGCTATAACAGAAAAGGCTCCTTTCAGGGTTTGTTTTTCCAGATCGCTCAATTCAGCAGGATTAATAAAATTATGAGGAGTTTCCCCTGCCTCCATCAGCTTCAGCTGGTTGAGAAACCTGAGCTGCATCTGAAACTCATAGGATTCTTTAGCTTTTGTATACAGGTCTTCAGGCATATGTCCTCCCTGTTTTAAAAGCTCAAGACGTTCAAGAGTGTTGGTTTCATCGATCCCATGCCTAAGAGCCATGACTCTGGCAAAATCCCAGAAGGGAACCAGCCCTCTGGCTTTTAAATCCAGACGGTTTTTGTGTTCCCCATCCCGATCAACGATGAAGTTTTTAAAAAAGCTCAGGGGAGGTTTTGTTCTCAGACAGTCCTGGGCCAGATATCGCAGAAACATATCTTTGCCCTTTACCAGATTGCTCAGATGTTCTCTGAGGTTGAAACCAAGGGCGACATGGCCGTAAGATGGACGGAAATCAAAATAAATCGTGGAGTTGAGAACTTCTTCAGGTTCGGGAACATTGACCCATCTTTCAAAGTACTGTTTCCATACGGACAACGGTTGGTTCCACTTGGGATTAGAGGCCATATTTCCGCCCTGGCAGGGAGGATAGCCGCATTTTACCAGATGGTTGATAGCCTCCTGGCCAAACATCCTGAAATATTTCCGGGCTGCTTCCTTTTCCTGTTCGTCTTTGGGGTCCTGGTATATCAGGGCATTATCCTGATCTGTCCGGAAGGTTTGTTCTTTACGGCCTTCGCTTCCCATAACCACCCAGCAGAAAGGTACCGGCGGCGGACCAAGTTCTTCCTGCATCATAGTAAGAATACGGTCCAGGATAAGGTCATTCAGGACTGTGATCATTCTGGTGATATTATTGGCTTTGGCCCCTTCCTCGATAAGTGAACGAACAGCAAGGGGAATGCGCATGGACAGCTCGTAAATCCTTTCCATGCTTTGCTGGTTCATAATTTCCTTGAACAGGTAGACAGGAGATTCACCCTGCAGGACCAGGATATCATGACTTGTTATCACTCCGATAACCCGACCTTCATATTCTACAGCCAGGTGGTGAATCTGTTTGCTCATCATGCTTAAAAGAGCGTCAAAGCATACCTTGTTCGCGGAAATTGTTTCCACTGGAGTTGACATTATTTTTTCCACTGGTGTGCTATAAGGCAGGCCAGTGGCAACAACTTTTGAACGCAGGTCCTTGTCAGTAATAATGCCTGAAATTTTCCCGTACTCATTTTTGACGAGCAGGGAACCAATTCCCAGGCTTGACATGCGTAATGCCGCGTTTTGAATGGATTCAACAGGTGTAACTATTTCAGGTTTTTTTCTGATTATGTCATTGACCTTAACCGTAAAGAGGTAAAGAGCGCCTTCGGTTTTAGGAGTCAGCTTCTCTTTTCTCAGTTCGGAAAATGCTTTTTTGATATAATTTTCAGAAAAAGTTTTGAGATAGTATTGGGAAAAACCCGGATGCGTATTTAAAAGTTCAACAAAAGATTTTTTGGTGAACAAAAAGCAAAAGGTATCTTCAATGGCTTCAACTGTCAGGCTGGATCTGGCATTGCGGATGATGGCCAGAGCTCCGAACACGCCTCCTTCCCCCCTGTAATCCTTAAGGGTGATCTGGCCGGATTCATCCTGCAGGTAAAGTTTGACCCCGCCTTTTTGAATGAGATAGATATGCTTGACCTCGCTTACGTCCTGGATAAGTATTTTTGTACCTTTGGGATAAAAGTCAATTGTGGCGTGTTTAGCCAGAGTTTCAAGAGTGTCTCTATCCAGTTCATTAAAAGGAAGGGTTTTTTCCAGAAACTGGGTGACCACCGCGGTATCCAGAGCGTGCGCACTTGGTTTTTTAGATGTAAACATGTTAGTTAATCCATTATGTCTGGAGTTTTTTCTGTTTGCATGAAAGGGAAGTTATAGAGAAAAAAACAGGCCTGCATTTCATTTTAGACCAGCGGTCAAAATTCAAAGTTAAAAATTTTGGTAGTTTACAGCCTTCATTTACAAACGTTATATGACCATTTAACGGATAATTCGACCGTTTGAGGGTGAGATTAAAAAATGAAAAAATTATTTATGGACCTTTCCCGAGGAATAAGCGGTGACATGTTAATTTCCGCTCTGGCTGACGCGGGGGTTGACTTCTTGGGGCTGGAAAAGAGATTCAAGCTGGCTGGTCTTGACGTCAGGCTTGATATTGTTTCTGAAAAAAGAAAGGGCATCATGGGCAAGCTTGCCAGGGTGTCCTGCGAAAATGAACAGCCCCTGAGAACCCTTGAGCATATTGTGCCTTTGATTCAAAGGTTGGATGTTTCATGGGATGTCAAAGCGGGCTCTATCCAGGCGTTTGAAAGACTCGCGCAGGTGGAGGCGGAAATTCACGGCCTGGATAAGAAGGATGTCCATTTTCATGAACTTGGAGCTGTCGATACTTTAGTTGACATTGTTGGAGCTTTCTGGGCCCTGGAGATCCTTGGGGTGAAAGAGGTCACCTCGACCCCCATGCCCTGGTTCCGTGGAGAAGCAGATATATCCCATGGACTGTTTCCCCTGCCTGCCCCTGCAACCTCCATTTTGATGCAGGGCAAGGAAATTCGATCTTCTGACTTTGACTGGGAGATAATCACTCCCACAGGAGCCCTTATTGTGGACCAGCTGGTCTCTGTTTTTGAATACGGTTTCAGTGGAAAACTTTTGGCTGGTGGATTTGGCTATGGCAGTATTCAAAAAGGGTTTAACTGTCTGAGAATTTTTTTGTGGGAGGATGAATATGATGAAAATCTGGTTCAGGATAATGTCTGGTTACTGGAGTCAAACATAGATCATATGACTGGTGAGGAAATTGGCTACTTTTTTCAAAAAATCATGCAGGCCGGAGCTCTGGACGTTATATACCTGCAGGGAATAATGAAAAAGAACCGCCCTGGCGGTCAGCTTCAGGTCTTATGCCATGATGAGAATTTTACCCGGGTTCAGGAGGAGTTTTTTAAACACACCCTAACTCTTGGCATAAGAGTTTCCCGAATATCCAGAAATGTCCTTTCCAGAAAGGAGGGCCATGTATTTCAGGAGGGTGAGCAAGTCAAAGCCAAGGAAGCTGTTTTTTCCGGCAAGGCTTACTGCAGGCCGGAAATGGAAGATATGATCAGGCTGGCTGAGGATAAAAACCTGTCTGTTGTTGAAATGAGACTGAAAAAAAATCAGCTTTAGTTTTTCATAACGCCTTGTTTAATTTTTATAATTGGGATCAAGTATAAGGGCTATTCCAATAAGCTGTTGAGTTCTGCTTTAATGGAATGTCTCAGGATAAAAAGCTGGACTGATAACACTTGCTTATTTATTCTAAAAACAGTTTAAACTGGTAATATATAGTTTTTGATTGTGAGCTTGAGGCTCATGATTTGTCCTGCTCGTGAAATACCTATCCTTTAAAGCCGGTCAATGCTCAGGCCCGGGATAAATTTTCATCAAACATTCATTACGTTCAATAGAGGTCTAAAAAATGCCAGGCAAACATGTTGATTTTGAAAAAAAAATGCAAAAACTGGAAAAGATCGTCCAGGACCTGGAAAAGGGGGATCTGTCCCTTGAAAAAGGGGTCAGGCTGTTTAAAGAAGGTCTGGAGTTGACTAAATCCTGCAGGGATCAGCTGGAAAAGGCTAAATATGAACTTTCCATTGTCACTGAATCTGATGGAGATGAAGACGTTGCATCCTGAGGATCAGAATTTCAAAGGTTTTTTTAAAGAACTTTCCGGGCGGGTCGAGGACCGTCTGCGTGATTGTTTTGCCGGGTTAAATGTGCCTGATGACCTTTATGAATCCATGAATTACAGTCTCCTGGCAGGAGGAAAAAGAATAAGGCCTGTTCTTTGTCTTTCCTGGGCTGGAATGCTTGGGGCTGAGTTGGAGAAAATAGTTGATTTCGCGTGTGGGATTGAAATGGTTCATACATATTCTCTGGTCCATGATGATTTGCCGGCCATGGATGATGATGATCTCCGAAGAGGCAGGCCCACAAATCATAAAGTATTTGGTGAAGCCATGGCAATTCTTGCTGGAGATGGCCTGTTGACCCACGCTTTTTATTTGATGGCCCGAACGGATCTCCCGGCTGCTGATGTTCTGGCTGCCTGTGGGGAAATTTCCAGGGCCGCTGGTCCCGCGGGCATGGTTGGCGGTCAGGTTGTGGATATTATGGCCACCAGAAGCAATGCAATGGATCTGGACGCACTCAGGAAAATGCATTCAATGAAGACAGGAGCATTGATCAGTTCATCATGCGTTTGCGGGGCAATGCTTGCCAGGTCTTGGGGCGCAGGAAAGATCGACGCGGCCAATGCCCTTTCTTTTGGTGAATCCCTTGGTCTGGCCTTTCAGATTGTTGATGATATTCTTGACGTTACCGGGGATGAGGAATCTCTGGGTAAAAAAGTGGGCAGCGATGAATCAAAAGACAAGTCCACTTATCCAAAATTTTTCGGACTTGAAATGAGTAAAAAGCTGGCCCAGGAGAGTGTTGACAGGGCTAAAAAGAGTCTTGATGGCTACTTTGGCCAAGAAAAGAACTTTCTGGTAGATCTGTCACAGTATGTTGTTGATAGAGTATGCTGAGCCGCAGCTGTGCTGGAAATGAATAAAGAAAAATTAGCCTTGGAGATCACTGCAAGACTCAAGCTCAGATATCCCAGATTAAAGACAGCCCTCAACTGGGAGAATCCCTGGCAGTTGCTTGTGGCTACGGTATTGTCCGCTCAGTGTACTGACAAACAGGTCAATAAAATTACCCCTGTTTTTTTTCAGAAATGGCCTGCCCCTTTTGATCTGGAGAAAAGTTCCCTTGAAGAAGTGGCTCAGGTGGTCCGTTCAGCTGGGTTTTACAGAAACAAATCAAAAAACCTCATAGCAGCCGCCCGGATAATTGTTTCAAGGTATAATGGTCAGGTTCCGGACAGAATGGAAGAGCTGCTTGCCCTGCCGGGAGTTGCCAGAAAAACCGCCAACATCATTTTGTCCAATGCCTTTGGCATCAACCAGGGCATAGCAGTGGACACCCATGTCAAAAGAATCTCCTTCAGGCTTGGCCTTTCCGAGTCTACTAATCCTGACATCATTGAAAAAGATCTTATACTGCTCTTTCCTGTGGAAGAATGGGGCAATATAAACCATCTGCTTGTGTTTTTCGGCCGTGAAGTCTGCAAGGCAAGGAGACCGGAATGTGCAAGGTGCGAGTTAAATGACATATGTGTTAAAAAAGGAATTTAAAAATAAGAATGCAGGAATATATATCAATTTTAAACGCCACGCATCACAATTTAAAATCTGTCTCCCTAAAGATTCCCCGACACAAGCTGGTGGTGATTTGCGGGCCTTCAGGTTCAGGAAAGACAACTCTGGCCTTTGACATAATTTACGCTGAAGGACAGAGGCGATACGTGGAATCCCTGTCTGTCTACGCCAGACAGTTTCTTCCTCAGATGGACAAGCCTCAGGTGGAAAAGATCCAGGGCCTGTCACCGGCCATTTCCATTGAACAGCACACCCTGTCCAGGAATCCCAGATCAACTGTTGGTACGGTGACTGAGATCTATGATTTTCTGCGGGTTTTTTTTGCCAGACTTGGCCGTCCCGTCTGTCCCAGGTGCTCCAGGGAAGCAACCGCTCAGTCTCCCTCACAGATTATTGACAGTATTATGGAGATGGAAGCCGGGACAAAATTTATGATTTTAAGTCCCCTGATTGAGAACAAAAAAGGAACTCATGCGGATCTCCTTAAAAAGCTCAAAGCTCAAGGTTTTGCTCGGGTTAGAATTAACAAAGAGGTCATGACCCTGGAGCCGGTTCCAGTTCTTGAAAAGAATAAGCGCCACAACATTGATCTGGTTATAGACAGACTGGTGCTCAAACCGGAAATCCGCAAAAGACTGGCTGATTCTGTAGAGCTGGCCTTAAGCGTTGGGAATGGAGTTCTGGTGACATCACTTATTGATGGAGAAGACATTTTTTTCAGTACTGAGGCGGTCTGTAAAAAATGCAAAATATCACTACCCAGGCCAACCCCCCAGCTTTTTTCATTCAACAGCCCTTTGGGCGCCTGCGGCGCATGTTCAGGAATAGGCAGTGTTGACTATTTTGAGCCTGAGCTGGTTGCTCCTAATAAGGGCTTAAGTCTTAATCAGGGAGCTGTTATTCCATGGAAAAACCCCAGAGTACTGGCAAGATATTCTGATCACCTGGAAAACCTTGGCCAAAAATACGGCTTTAACCAGGACACCAGACTTTCGGAATTTAAGCCCGAGGCCTTGGAAGCGCTTTTTGCCGGGGACAAAGAGGTCGGCTTTGACGGGGTTCTGACTCTTCTTGAACAGGGATATAGTTTTGGCCATATCTGGAGGGATGAATTGTCCAGGTTCAGGCAGTCACGTCCCTGTCCGGTCTGCAACGGGGCGAGACTCAGGCCTGAAGCATTATCTGTTTACGTAAAAGATCTGAATATTCGCGAATTCACCAGCCTGTCCATAGCCAGGGCCCTGGAATGGCTGGAAAGCCTTGAGTTCAGGGAGTTGAGACAAAAAATTGCCGGGCCCCTGATCCGGGAGCTCAGACACAGGCTGAAGTTTTTAGTCAATGTTGGCCTTAATTACATCAGCCTTTCCAGAAATATGTCCACCCTTTCAGGAGGTGAAGCACAGAGGATCAGGCTGGCGGGTCAGCTGGGGACAGGACTGGTGGGAGTAACCTATGTACTGGACGAGCCAAGCATAGGTCTTCACCCAAGGGATAACACCAGATTAATAAATACCTTGCGGCAACTTCAGGAAAGAGGCAACACAGTCCTGGTGGTGGAGCATGACGAGGCCACTATTAAATCTGCTGATCATGTTGTGGAGCTTGGTCCTGGATCAGGAGCTCTGGGGGGCGAGATCGTTTTTCAGGGCAATGTTGCTGATCTGTTGAAGTTTGATAATTCCCTGACAGGCAAATATCTCCGGGGTGAACTTACGATCTCAAGGCCGGAATTCAGGCGTAAGGCAAAAGGGTATATAGTGATGCGGGGCGTAAGGACCAATAATCTGAAAGATATTGACTTAAATTTGCCCTTGAATTGTCTGGTGGTGGTTACCGGTGTATCAGGTTCTGGAAAAAGTTCTTTGGTCGTGGACTCCCTTTATAAACACCTGGCTCTGGCCAGGGGTCTCAAAGTTGACAATCCCGGAATTATCAAAGGTATTGAAGGGGCAAACCTTGTGGAGAAGATCGTATTAATCGATCAGTCCCCCATAGGAAGAACGCCAAGATCCAATCCAGCCACCTATACCAAGGTGTTTGATGAGATAAGAAAGATTTTCGCCCAGACAGTTGAATCCAGAAAGCGGGGTTACAAGCCGGGAAGGTTCAGCTTTAATGTTCGCGGCGGACGTTGTGAGTCATGCCGCGGTGACGGGCAGATTCAGGTGGAGATGCATTTTTTGCCCGACGTATATGTCACCTGTGAGGTATGCGCAGGTAAAAGGTACAACCGGGAAACCCTGGATGTTGAATATAAGGGTTTGAATATTTCCCAGGTCCTGGAAATGTCTGTCCGTCAGGCCAGGAAGTTTTTTTCCAGCTACTCTATTCTAGAGAGAAAGCTGGGCATCCTGGAAGAAGTTGGTTTGGAGTATTTAAAGCTTGGTCAGCCAGCCACCACCCTGTCCGGGGGTGAAGCCCAGAGGATCAAGATCTCCAGGGAGCTGAGCAAAAAAAGTCTGCCCGGCGCACTGTATATTCTGGATGAGCCCACCACAGGACTGCACACCCATGAAGTTGGCAAACTCCTACAGGTTTTGAATAAGCTTGTGGACCGCGGGGCAAGTATTTTTGTTATTGAACACAACCTTGATGTTGTGGCTGCGGCTGATTTTGTTGTTGATCTTGGACCGGGTGGAGGGGAAGATGGCGGTAGAATAGTGGCTACGGGAACCCCTGAAGAGATAAGGGATAATCCGGAATCCATAACCGGGAGATATCTGAAATTAAGCTGAAAGGAACTTGAAAGCTTTTTTGTTTTCCTTCTGATTTGGATTAAATCCCGGCACCCGTAATTATTTACTGATCCGGCTGGTTCTGGATTGAACATGGTGCTGATAAGGACTTTACGCTGTTGAGGATACAGGCTGATGGAGATTATGACTAAAGAGCAATATCGTCACAAAATGTTCGCCCTAAGGTCCGGGCTCAAGCAAGAACAGGTAGATTCCAGAAGTCAGAAAGTGGTGGAGAGATTCCTGAGCTTTTCTGAATTACAGAAGTACTCCAACTATCTGGCATACCTGCCCATTAATAAAGAAGTTGACACCACATCCCTTTTGTCAAGGTTGCTCGGTCTGGGTAAAAATGTATATCTTCCAAGATGCCATGAAGACCTTGTAGGCCAAATGGATTTTTTCAGAATTTTTAATTTTTCAGATTTAAGGCCGGGATATTGTGGCATTTATGAGCCCTGCCTTGATCTTTCAATGCTTTATATCAATCATGACCGGGCCTTGTGTATTCTGCCTGGTCTGGCCTTTGACCGTAAGGGGTTCAGATTGGGATACGGCCGCGGTTTTTTTGACCGTTATTTTAAATCGCTTCAAGGCCCCATGCCTTTTCTGACGGGTTTTGCCTATGATTTCCAGGTTGTTGATTTCTTGCCCGCTGATGAATGGGATATTCCTGTTGATCTGGTTGTTAGTGATGAGGAAATAATTTTCACCAGCCAAAAAGATTGAGTTTAACCCAGTGTCTCAATTGATAAGATAAGGAGCTTTGTTTGAATTTCCTGCGATTCAGGTTCCCGGGGACAGATAAAGTGAAATGCGCCTTTGGCACAAGACTTGGCGGGACCAGCCAGGGACTTTTTTATTCCAATAACATTTCATTCGAAGTTGGAGACTCAGGGAAAAACGTACTTGAAAACCGTGAGGCGGTAAGAAAAGAACTGAGCTTTAACAGGCTCATGGAGCTCAGACAGGTTCATGGCAGTGATATACGTTATGATATTGAAGCAGATTATAAAGCAGGAGCGGAAATTCATGGAGATGGCGCTTTTATCTCATTGCCAGGTTCGGCATTGATGATCAAAACCGCTGACTGTCAGCCTGTTTTTCTGGTCCATACGTCTGGAAAATACTCGTGTGGACTGCACATTGGCTGGCGCGGGAACAGGATGGATTTTCCCGGAAAGGGAGTCAGGGAGTTTTGTGCTTATTATAAGATTCATCCCGAAGATATTCAGGCTGTTCGCGGTCCAAGCCTGGGACCATGCTGTGCCAGGTTTGATGTTTTTGAAGAGCATTGGAGCCGGGATTTTTCTCCTTATTATCACAAAAAAAGCATGACCATGGATTTATGGTCCCTGACCCGGGATCAGCTCACACATGCAGGACTTCTCAAGGATAATATTTTTTCCATTGATTTATGTACGCAATGTCTGTCTGACCTGTTTTTTTCTTATCGCCGGGAAAAGAAATGCGGACGTCAGGGTAATTATGTTTTTATCCAGACGTAATTTTTGGGATTTCAGAGCGTTGATATTGACTACCCTTGTTTTTGACTTAATTTTTTTTGATAAATATAAAAAAACTGTGAAGATTCTGGAACAATCGAGGTTGCCTCCGGATCTTTTTTGAGCAGGCAAGTTTAAACAGTTTATTGTCTTAACGACCTTCAGATAGTAAAAAAGGAGTTTTACAGTGACTTCATCAGCCAGGGAATTGATAAAAGAAGTTATTCCTTCTTTTCCTGTCAGGCATCTGGGAAAAATATATACCGACACCACTGAGTTCATGAATATCAACTATGGTGATGTTATTGTTCTGCAGGGACGAAATTTTCTGGTTTTGAGGGATGAAGCTGAAAGACGTTTCGGGATTGAGGATCCCAAGTACTGGGTGAAGCGCTGCAGAGATCTTAGTTTGGGAGAACGTTATATTTTAAAGCTTGTCTTTCATGAAAAGTTTGAACAGAAGATTGGGCCTTTAAAAATTAACTGTTATCGAAGTCCAAACAAAGAGTCCAGGATTCTTGACCTGATCAGGGGTGATTATCGGTTCATGCAGGGCACAACACTTATTGATGACGCAGGTAATCCGGTCAGGGTATTGGAGGTGATCCGGGGCAAAAGCCTGGACAATTTTGTGGAAGATATAGACATGGATCACCGCACTTATTTTCATGAAAAATTTCCTGAAATTCTTGAAAAATTCATGGGTTCCTGTGAGGCCATCAAGTGCATGCATGATAACCATGAGAGGCACGGTGATGTACGCAGGGACCATATTTTTGTGGAATATGAAACCGGCGCCTTCCGGTGGATAGATTTTGACTATGCCTACGAAAGTACGGAAAATCCTTTTGGTCTGGACTTGTTCGGTCTGGGCAGTATATTATTGTTTATAACTGGAAAAGGGGTTCATGATAATGTCAGCCTGAATTCATCTCCATCAGGCCGTGAATTTTTTTCTTCCCTGAGACCTGATGACTTTTTTCTGATATTTCCTAATCGGCTGATCAATCTGCGAAGATTGTATCCCTATATTCCAGAATCTCTTAACCGGGTTCTAATGCATTTTTCCATTGGCACCTATGTAACCTATGATACTGTTGAAGAAATGCTGTCTGATCTAAGACAGAGCCATAAGGACATCTCCAGCCTCTGATCAATTTGCCGGCTGATTCCTTAAGTAGAAGATCCATAACTACAATGGAGGACCCTATGAATTTCAAAAAAATACTTCTGGCGGTGGATGCCTCGGAAAATTCAACCAGAGCTGTACAATATACCGGGATTATTGTTGGAGGGGCTGCTGACTTTCAGATAGAACTGCTTTATGTTGAACGCCTTCCAGAACGCGACATTTTCCCCGACGAAAATTCATGGGAAAAAGCCTGTGTGGAAGAAAAGAACAAAATCCGCAGTTTTCTGGATCAAGCAAAAAACATACTTGTGGAAATGGGGGTAAGGCCTGAGATCATTTCAATAAGATACCTTAAATCTTCTGAATTCTATGGATTACCAGAAGATACCAGGTTCAGGGGGGTTGCCAATCAGATCATGCAGGCTCAGCAGAATGGAGACTTTGGAACATTGGTGGTGGGAAGAAGAGGCGTATCAAAGGCAGAAGAGTTTCTTTTCGGCAGCGTGTCCACAAAAATTATTCATCACAGCAAAGGCTGCAGTGTTTGGGTAGTTGAATAACTTTTTGAGCCTAGGGGAATGATGGCAGGGATCATTCAACGCTGATGCCGTAATTTTTAAGCTTGCGGTAAAGATAGCTTCGCTCAAGGCCGATGGCTTCGGCCAGTTTTGATATATTGCCGTCATTTTCTTTAAGCTTGTTGTCAAGAAACCAGGCCTCAAATCTTGACCTGGCCTGTTTGAAATCTTCAGGAAGATTTTCTCCGCTGTGCATGAAGACATCATCGGTTTCCACATCCATGCTCCCCTTAAGAATTTCTCTGGGTAAGTGGGCTGGAGTGACCTCTATCCCCGGATAAAGTATATAAAGTCGTTCCACAAAATTCTTCAGTTCACGAACATTTCCCGGCCAAGGATAGTTCTTGAGTATTTTAATGGTGTCATCGGAAAAAATCAGGGGCTTGAAATTATGTTCCTGGCTTAGCTGTTGTATGAATTCTTCCAGCAGAATGGGTATGTCGTCCTTTCTTTCCCGCAGGGGAGGCAGGGTAAGGGGAAACACGTTCAGACGATAGTAAAGGTCTTCGCGGAAGTAGCCTTTTTTGATTTCCTGGTGCAGATCCTTGTTGGTGGCGGCAATTACTCTGACGTTGACGCTGATTGTCCGGTGTCCACCAACTCGTTCAAAAGTCTGTTCCTGAAGTATTCTTAAAATTTTGGCCTGGGTTTTGAGGCTCATATCGCCGATTTCATCAAGAAACAAAGATCCTCCGTCAGCCAATTCAAATTTACCCTGCTTGGAACCGCTTGCCCCGGTAAATGATCCTTTTTCATGGCCGAACAGCTCGGATTCGATAAGCTCTTCGGGAATGGCCGCGCAGTTGACCGCCACCATTGCCTGATCAGCTCTTTTGCTTTTTATGTGTATGGAGCGGGCGACTATTTCTTTGCCTGTTCCGTTCTCACCGGTGATAAGAACCCATGTTTCAGTTGGAGCAACCTGATCAATAATCTGTCTGAGTTCAGTTATGGATTTGGATTGACCGGAAATATCACGCACAGACAGGCTCTTGGTACTCAAACGCAGATTTCTGTTTTCACGTCTCAATCTGGAAAATTCAAGGGCTTTTTGGGATGTAATGAGCACCTTTTCCAGGGACAGGGGTTTTTCAATAAAATCAAAGGCGCCATTTTTTATGGCCTGGACTGCGGTTTGGATGTTTCCATGCCCGGATATCATTATGACCGGCTTGTCGGGAAATTTTTCCTGGAGTCTGGTCAGAACCTGTATTCCGTCCATGCCGGGAAGCCAAATATCCAGCAGGACAAGATCTACTGATCTATTTATCATTGCCAGGCCCTGTTCACCACTTTCAGCGTCCATGACATCATAACCTTCGTCCTCCAGAATTCCGCGAAGGGACAGACGGATATCCTTTTCATCATCGATTATTAATACTCTGGCAGGGGTTTTGGTCATCGCAGCATTCTTTTTGGGATATTTCCAGTAAAGATTAAATTTTTGTTTTGTTCAATAAATTTAAGTACGGGTAAGAAAATTATAACTCAGAAAATTTCTCAAAATTGATTGTGTTATCCTGATGTTTAAGCAGGCATATTGTTTTTTTATACAATCAATTTTGTATAATATTACGTAATTTTTATAGTTTAATCAAGGCAATTGGCACAAGTCTGATCAGGTAACGGAAAAAATTTGAGCTTTCCCTGTTGCTGCCCGCACGCTTTTGAGTTCAGAGAGTAAAGCTGCCTGACTCATCGAAATATCAGGCGAATGCAGACTTGTTACCGTCCATGTTTTTTTGAACTGTAAGCGTTCTAGGTTGTTCAATAAGGATTTTTTAACATACCGTTACGCAACGTGTTGATTTCGTGGATATTTAATAAAAAATTTGATTTATAAGAGCGTTTTTCGTATGATATATAAATAAGCTACGTAATGGGAATTAGATTTAACAAGCTTCCATGTAGCGTTTGGTAAATATTTTTGCACACTGTTGAATTAATACTGATGATTTGCCGGAGGTTTTTTTGAATAGTTCAGTCGCATCAAGGTATCAGGAACAGGACGCCTGCGCAATCATAGCCTTCATTGACAAGCGGGGCAAGGATACACACGCCAATATCATCCGGACAATAGAAGCCCTGAAAAAAATGGCCCATCGTTCAGGAGACATTAATGATGAGGGAGATGGTTGCGGAATCATGATTGATATTCCCCGGGAGCTATGGAGCCGCAGGCTGCATGATGCTGGGTTTTCTCCACATCTGGCTGATTCCAGCGGTTTTTTTGTGGGACATTTTATTATTCCTCATGGAATTCGGCACGATGCAGGGAAGATTTTTAAAACTGTAAAACGGCTGTTTAGTCTTCGTGGCCTGGATATTATCCTTGAGCTGAAAGAAAATACAGATGATCATGAACTGGGTCCTATGGCCAGAGGGGAAACCCCTTTTTTCTGGCAGGTTTCAGGTCTTGTGCGTCAGGATATAAAAACTTCTCAGGAGGAACTGCTGTTCAAGACGCAAATGGAAATTGAAGCCAGGCTGCCGGACTTGCATATTGCTTCCCTGTCTCTGCAAAGCGTTGTTTATAAAGTCAGGGGTGGTCCTGAACTTCTTCAGAGGGTTTATCCGGATCTTAGAGATCAGGCTACAAGCTCCAGGATCTGCCTGGGCCACAGTCGTTACTCCACCAATACCCTCCCCACTGTGGAAAGGACTCAGCCTTTTTCCATCCTTGCCCACAACGGGGAGATAAACACTATTGAACGCCTCCGCGGAACATCGAAAAATCTTGGAATAGAACCTGTGCCCGGGGGGAGTGACTCCCAGGATGTCAACCGGGTATTGGATGGTCTCATAAACAAACATGGCTTTGATCCATTGGAAGCTTTTGCCATGGTTTTTCCTGCTGTTCATAGTGAAGTCAGGCATTACCCAGAGGAACTGCAAAAAGTCTATGACTTTTACCGCTGGTTTTTTCCGTCTTCAGCTCAGGGGCCAGCGGCAATCATCGCCAGATACCAGGATGTGTGTGTGGGAAGCGTGGACGCCCTGGGATTGCGTCCCCTCTGGCTGGGAGAAAGCGACTATAATTACTATCTTTCTTCTGAAAAGGGGGTGGTAGATCTTGAAGACACAGCTGCAGATCCAAGGCCTCTTGCTCCAGGAGAAAAAGTAGCCATTCTTTCCGTGGAGGGAAGAAGGGCGGTAGTGTTTAACTATCAGGCTTACCAGCGTCAGCTGGTCAGGCTTGCAAAGGCCCGCAAGGCTCTGATGAATCAGGTTGAAGCTTTTTACCCCGTAATTCCTGAGCAGAAAGGCGCAAAGATCAGCCTGGGAAATTTTTTGAAAAAGTCTCAGCCGCGTCTGTCTCCGGGGGAGATGGTCAAGGTAAATTACCTGGCAGCCCTGGGATGGCTGAAATATGACGTGGATATCCGTAAAAAAACAGCTACAACTGGCACCGCGGTAATTGGTTCCATGGGGTACCAGGGGCCTCTGGCCTGTTTTAACGTAGACGGTTTGCCCAATGTTTCCGAATACTTCAAAGAAAATGTGGCTGTGGTGACCAATCCTGCAATTGATCGGGAAAGGGAGGCGGACCATTTCACCACCAGGTGCATACTTGGAGATCGGCCTGAATCAAGACCCAGAAAAGCTTCCCGTTGTGTGGGTCTTGAACTGCGCACCCCTCTCCTCCTTGGAGGCTGTCTGGATGAGCTGGTCTGTGCTTCAGCCCTCAAAGGTCTGGCCAGGGAATTTGGAACCCAAACCATAGATGATGTGCTTAATTTTTTTACGGCTAACGGGCGTGATCTCAGAAGAGTGCGGCTCCTTGACGCCACATTTGATCCGGCAACAGGACTTGAAAAAAGGCTTGTTGAACTGAGCAGGGAAGCCTGTTCAGCCGCAGGACATGGAGCGGTTCTGCTTGTTCTGGATGATTCCCGGAATTTTGTTGGTGGAAAAGTATTTATTGACCCTGTTTTGTCCTTGGCATTTGTGAGCAATTATCTCGAACAAAAAGGTCTCAGGCGTCGCTGTTCCTTGATTGTCAGGTCAGGGGCAGTTCGAAACCTGCATGATATAATGTGTCTGCTGGGACTCGGGGCGGACGCGGTAAATCCCTACATGATCTGGCGTATGGCCAGAGAGCATTCCACAGAATCCCGTCCGGCTGAAACAGTCATACGCACCACAATGGATGTATTGCAAAAGGGCATGGAAAAAGTCATGTCCACCATGGGCATACATGAGCTTTGCGGATATGGAAGGATATTTTCAACCATTGGTCTTTCAGAGGAATTGAGCCGTGTTTTCAGATGCCCAAACTTCTGTGGTTCCAAGGGGGTAGGTCTGACCTTCCAAGTTCTTGAGGAAACCGCGAAAAAACGCCTGATCAAGGCTGAATCAAAAGAAGCAGGATTGTGGAAAACTCCGGCCAGAAACACCAGTGTGGGCCGAGTACTGCGCAAGGCTGCCACTGGTGTTGCGGGTTTCAGGGAAATGGCCCAGGAGCTTAAGGTTATGGAACTGGACAGTCCCATTGCCCTGAGGCATGCTCTAAATTTTTTTCCTTTGCCCGAGTCCCGGGTCGTTGCAATGGACGATGTAGACATTTCAGTGGGCAGTCATTCCATGCCCCTGATTATTCCGGCCATGAGTTTTGGTTCTCAGGGGGAAAATTCTTTTAGAACATATGCTGAGGCAGCCAGGATTCTCAATATTCTGTGCATTAACGGTGAAGGAGGGGAGATCCCTGATATGCTGGGAAAATACCGGCATAACCGGGCACAGCAGATCGCTTCAGGCCGTTTTGGCGTCCACATGGCTTTTCTCAATTCCGTTGATTTTCTGGAAATCAAGATCGGTCAGGGGGCCAAGCCGGGTGAAGGAGGGCACCTTCCAGGACAAAAAGTTACTGAGATGGTTGCCATGGCCAGACACTGCAAGCCGGGAATTGCCCTGATTTCTCCCTCAAACAATCATGATATTTATTCAATTGAAGATCTGGCTCAAATTATTACCGAATTAAAGACAGCCAATCCAATGGCCCGTGTTTCAGTTAAGATTCCGGTCACCAGTGGAGTTGGGACCATTGCCGTGGGAATTGCCAAGGCAGGCGCGGATATTGTAAATATTTCAGGATTTGATGGGGGGACCGGGGCTGCCAGGGAACATAGCAAGAAGTATGTCGGCCTGCCGGCAGAAATAGGTGTCAGCCACGCCCACAGGGCTCTTCTGGAGTCTGGTCTGCGTTTTGATGTGGAAATCTGGTGTGACGGCGGCATGAGGAGCGGGGCTGATGCCCTGAAGATGATCCTTTTGGGGGCTGACCGTGTTGGAATGGGTACTGCAGCCCTGATGGGAGTCGGATGCATAAGTTGTCAGCGATGTCATCTTGATAAATGTCCCCGGGGCATTTCCACTCAGGTTCAAACTAAAAGTGATGCACTTAAGCGAGGAATCAAGGGTTTTGAACCAATGCAGATTGCGGCTGAGACTGGAAATCTGGTTCGCCTGCTGACCTGCATTGGGGAAGAAATGCGTTCCATACTTGCGGAACTGGGGATAACAAGACTAATGGATGCAGTAGGGAGGACCGATTATTTAAGACAGACTTCCTTTAACAAGAATGTTTTTCTGGATGAAATTCTCGCGCCACCTACTATATGCGGCACTTCACGACCGGCTGGTTCAATGAGGATGGTCAGAAAACCTCTTAATTTCCTGACCAAGCTTGTATCGGACATATCCCTGGCTGAATTCGTTGACAAGGAAACAATTGAGATTCGTTATACTGATCAGTATGTGCGAAGCGTTGACCGGGCCATGGGAACATATCTGGCAGGAGCAGTGGTTCGCCGGTTTGGAGACGCTGGGGAACGCGTTTTCAGGCTGAGGCTTGATTCTTCAGTCCCCGGGAATGGATTATGCGCTTTCAACATTCAGGGGATTGAAATTATTGTGGTTGGTGGAGCTCAGGACGGGACAGGAAAAAGCAGTTTAGGAGGAACATGCGGTGTCTTTAAAGGCGCCAACCTCATGGGAAGACGGATAGATGGTTCCACAGGAAAAAGTTTTGCCTATGGCGCAATTTCCGGAATGCTCATAGTCCAGAATTTTGCTGACTCCAGGGCCTGTATCCGAATGTCTGGAGCAAGCGCGGTCTTTGGAGCCAGGATTACAGCCAGAGTCCGTGATGAAGATGGCAATCTGGCCACCAGAGCTCACTTAAAGGGTTTTGCTTTTGAATACATGACAGGCGGAAGGGCTGTGGTCCTTGGAGATCCCGGACCCTGGATCTGCGCTGGAATGACCGGAGGAGTGATTTATCAATGCCTTTATCCGGAATTTGGTTTTACCTTGAAATCCATTCAACGTCGCCTGGCCATTGGAGCGGATGTCTCCATCAGCAAGGTTGATGAAAAAGGTCTAATGGACATCACAGAACTTCTTTCCGAATATATTTCCGGACTCAGGGCTACCTTTCAGGATAAAGAGAGCAGGGAAGTTGAAGGGCTTATGAATGAAGCAAAAAAACGCTTCGTAATGATCCTGCCCGCGTATAAAAATCCGCCTGAGGCTGAGTAACTGGCAATTGACTTTTTATAGGCTTATCAATAACTTTTTTCTGCTGATTATCATAAGGAGACAAGCATTTTGGAAAAAACATTAGCCCAAAAGATTCTGCAAAGACACAGTCAGGATGAACTAGAGAAAGCTGGACAGATTGTCCTTTGTAAAACAGATATGGTTCTGGCCAATGATATCACCGCACCACTGGCGATTGACTCCTTCAGGAAGATGGGGGCCACTAAGGTTTTTGACCGGAAAAAGGTGGCACTGGTATGCGATCATTTCACACCCAACAAGGATATTGATTCCGCGGAACAGGTCAAAAAGGTCCGGGAGTTTGCCAGAGAAATGGATATTGTCCATTATTACGAAGGAGGAAACTCAGGTGTGGAGCACGCCTTATTGCCTGAACTGGGGATGGTTGGAACTGGGAACATAGTAGTGGGCGCTGACAGCCATACCTGCACTTATGGCGGGCTGGGGGCATTCGCTACGGGCATGGGCAGCACGGATATCGCGGCGGCAATGGCCCTTGGAGAAACATGGTTCAAGGTTCCCGAATCCATCAGAGTAAATATTACCGGTAATCTGGATAAGTATACCGTAGCCAAGGACATTATTCTGTATCTGATTGGTCTCATCAAGGTTGATGGCGCTCTGTACAAGGCCCTTGAATTCAGCGGCTCCGTCATCGATGAAATGGAAATTGAAGGCAGGATGACCATGGCCAATATGGCCATTGAAGCCGGGGGAAAAGCAGGTTTATTTCCTGCTGACCATAAGGCTGTGGCATATTGCCTTGAAAAGGGCTTTGCTAATCCAGAGGAAATTTTTCCTGACGATGGAGCATTATATTGCCGCGAAATTGATATTGATGTGACTGGAATGGGACCCCAGATCGCCTGTCCCCATCTGCCCGACAATGTCAAGGCCATTGATGAACTATTGCAGGTCAAAGTAGACCAGGTTGTCCTGGGTTCATGCACCAATGGACGGATATCCGATCTGCGGCAGGCAGCGGATATTATCAAGGGACGCAAGGTTAATAAAAATGTGCGGTTTATTGTGCTTCCGGCCACCCCCAGAATATATGAACAGGCCCTGGAACAGGGCTTGATCAATATTTTCATCAAAGCCGGGGCAATAGTCGGCCCTCCAACATGCGGACCATGCCTGGGTGGTCATATGGGCATTCTGGCATCCGGAGAAAAGTGTCTGTCGACTACCAATCGAAACTTCAAGGGGAGAATGGGCAGTCTGGACAGCGAGGTTTACCTTGGGTCGCCAATGGTGGCTGCGGCCACTGCCATTGCCGGTGAGATAATTCATCCGGGTAAAGTCTAAAGGCCATGAAAAATTGGAGACAATAATTAATATGAAATACACTGGAAAAGTTCACAAAGTCGGCGACCATATTGATACTGACGCGATTATCCCGGCCAGATTTCTGGTGACTTCCGATCAGAAGGAGCTTGGGAAAAAATGTTTTGAAGGTCTTGAAAAAGGATGGGTCGGCAGGGTCAATAAGGGTGACATTCTGGTTGGGGGAAAGAACTTTGGATGCGGTTCTTCCAGGGAACATGCTCCAATATCTATTCTTGGCGCGGGGATGCCCGTAGTTATTGCCCACAGTTTTGCAAGAATATTTTATCGCAACGGCTTTAACATGGGCCTGGTTCTTCTGGAGATAGGCGATGATGTTGGAAAGATAAAGGATGGAGACCAGCTGGAAATCAACGCCGGCACAGGTGAAATAAAGAACATTACAACTGGTGATGTGATAAAGAGCCTTCCTGTTCCAAAATTTATGGCGGATATTCTTTCCAGGGGCGGGCTTGTGAATTATGTGCGGGAGAAGGTGGCAAAGACTCAGCTTTCTGGGGTTCAGGATTAAATGACTCAGTAGAATAACTCTGGATGCTTGCTGAGGCCGGAAATAATGCAACCCATCAGAGCAGACTGTTAAGTATCCTTATAGACTCAGCAGATGTATCATAACTTTTAACATTCAATTTTGAATCGTTGCCATGCCTCTGGCATGGTTGGATTCTTCAAGAAGGTACTGTTCATGAAAATGAAGATATGCGTATTGCCTGGAGATGGAATCGGTCTGGAAATCATGGCCCAGGCGGAAAAAATTCTGGACAGGACGTGCCGGATCTTCGGACATGAAACGGAAATTGACCACGGACTCATCGGAGGGGCAGCCATAGATGAAAAAGGAAATCCTCTGCCCCCAGAAACCGTGAACATTTGTCGGGGAAAGGACGCCATTCTTCTGGGAGCTGTGGGAGGACCAAAGTGGGATGAGATAGACAAATCCATCCGCCCTGAAAAGGGACTTCTGGGCATCAGAAAGGAATTTGATCTTTTTGCCAATCTCCGTCCAGCCATACTTTATCCGGAACTGAAAAACGCGTCTTTATTAAGACCGGATATCGTTGATAAGGGAATAGATCTCCTGGTAATCAGGGAATTGACCAGTGGCGTCTATTTTGGCGAACCAAGGGGTGAAGAAGTCAGAAACGGTCAAAGGGTGGCCTTTAATACCATGATCTATTCAGAGGATGAGATCAGACGGGTGGCAAAGGTGGCTTTTGAGGCGGCCCGGAAAAGGACATCCATGGTCTGCTCAGTGGACAAGGCAAACGTTCTGGATGTTTCCCAGTTATGGAGGGAAGTGGTTACTGAAATGGGCAAGGACTACCCGGATGTCCAGCTCAGCCATCTTTACGTGGATAACGCGGCCATGCAGCTTGTCCGGGATCCTTCTCAGTTCGACGTGATTCTTACTTCCAACCTTTTCGGGGACATTCTTTCAGATGAAGCCGCGGTTATTACCGGATCACTGGGAATGCTCCCATCAGCTTCCATGGGGCAGAAAAAGCCTGATCTTTATGAGCCCATTCACGGCTCTGCCCCTGACATAGCAGGCAAGGACCTGGCCAACCCTCTGGCCACGATCCTTTCTGTAGCCATGATGTTCAAATACTCCTTTTCTCTGGAAAAGGAAGCAAGGGTAATTGAACAGGCCGTTCAAAAGGTACTGGGACAAAATTTCCGGACCGGGGACATCATGTCTCCGGGAATGAAACAGGTGGGATGCAATGAAATGGGAGAATTGGTGGTTAAGGAAATCAAGTGATTATCAGCCATTTTCAAGCATCAGCCTGATCCTGCAGACTCCGCATGTGTCTGCTGAAGTTGGAAATCCGCATTTTTTACAGGGGGAAAGGGTCCTCCCCTCCTTTATGTCCATTTGGGCAAAAGCTTTTTGTCCTCTCTTTAAAAAACCTTCATAAAAGCTCAGTTTGCTGCCTGGCTGCCTTTGTTCCAGCTCATCAAGCAATGTTTTGTAAAACGTAAAGCTTGCCCCTTTGCTGTACGGGCAGGGTGAAAACCCGTAATCAATTTCCGCGATAAAACAGAAGTTGGCTGTTTCAAATTCACTTAGCCTGTAAAGGGGTTTGACTTTGCGGACAAATCCGTTTTCAGCAGGCAGAAGAGGCCCCTGGTCCCCAAGATAGGCAGCGTCCCATCTGAATACATTGGAAAGAAGCCTGGCAACCTCATCATCAAGGTTGTGACCTGTGGCCAGGACTGTGAATCCGTTATCCACGGCAAACTTGTTAAAATAATGTCTTTTGATCTTCCCGCATACCGAACATACAGGTCTTTTGATTTTTTTTCTGATCTCAGGGATGGGCATGCCAAGCTTGTCCATTTCCAGAACAAAAAGCCTGATGTCTCTGTCCCTGCAGAATCTTTCAACATGATCCCTGGCTATTGGTGAAGACTGGGGAATGGCCAGGTCAATGTGCAGACCCGCGATATCATATCCCATTTTTTTCAGCTGCCAGGCCAGGGCAAGAGAATCCTTGCCTCCACTGAGAGCAATGATTATCCTGTCTTCCATGGTAAACAGCTTTTTGTCCTTGATGGCTTTCTGGATCTGTCTTTCTATAAAAACAAGAAAGCACTGGGAACAGAACCCAGCAGTATGGCTCGGCAAGGAGACCGCAGCTGTTTCCCTGCACCTGGTACATTTCATATTATCCCCTTGAGGCCACCAGTCGGACAATAATCCGGTCATCCTGGTAAATTCGCTGGTCAGGAGTGAGGAGCTGGTTATCTCTTATAACAAGGGCCTGAGTGTCTTTGAGCCCCAGTTTTTTTAACAGTCCCATTACTGTTTTAACCCTGGATGCGTTTTCTATTTTATTTTCTGGCTGGATAATGATCTGCATGGACTTGCTCTTTGCTGTCATATGATTTAAAATTTATATGATTAGATGGACATATGTCGGATAAAACTCCACAAGGAGAAGTTATGAGTAAAAAAATTATGGTTGTTGATGACGAACTTCACATAAGAATGCTTTATCAGGAAGAGCTTCAAGCTCTTGGATATGACGTTGTCACATCTGACGGAAGCAAGGAAATCCTGCCCATACTTGATAAGGAAAAGCCTGACCTGATTGTGCTGGACATTAAGCTCGGCCATGACAAATCAGGCCTTGATCTGCTTCAGGAAATCAGATCTCAGGATCAGAATATACCTGTGATTCTCTGCACAGCTTATGACAGCTTTCAGCATGATTTAAAATCCATCGCGGCTGATCACTACGTGGTCAAATCCGTTGACCTGTCTGAACTTGTGGGCAAGGTTAAAAAAATTCTTGGTTAGATTATTACAGGAGTTTTTTTCTCCAAGAAAATAATTCTATGCCGGGATAGAGCTTTGGCTCTTTGTCATCAATCCCCTGTTTCCAGGAAAAAACCCTGGGAACGGGGATATTTTTTTATCTCTCACTGCCCGGCAGGCATTAATTCATCAGCTTTACACCCGAAAATCACCTTCCCCTCTGATATTTATTAACCGCCCGATTGTGTTCGTGCAGACTTCTGCTGAAGTGATGTGAACCGTCATTTCTGGACACAAAGTAAAGATAGCTGTGTTCCTCAGGAAAAAGCGCGGCTCTTATGGATGCCAGGCCAGGCGAACATATGGGGGTTGGAGGAAATCCCTGATGTCTGTAAGTATTATAGGGATTATCCCGGTCATCCAGGTGGGATCGTCTGATTGAGCCTTCAAACTCCTCTCCCAGACCGTAAATTATCGTTGGGTCGCATTGCAGCAGCATATTATTTCTGAGCCTGTTGTGAAAGACACCGGAAATTATTTTTCTTTCCCCCTTGACTGCTGTTTCCTTTTCAATAAGGGAAGCCAGGTTGACCATTCTGTATATATCGTTAAATTCCATATCCTTCCACAGCTTTGCCGTAGAATCCCAGAATTGGTCAATCATCAGGGATATCAATCTCCTGGCCCCTATATCCCTTGTGGGTGAGAGATAGTAGGTCTCGGGAAATAAAAAGCCTTCCGCGCTGGGAGCGTAAATCGAATGTCGGGCCAAGAATTCCTCATCATGGATCAGTTCTTTAAATTCTTCATAATCAGCCAGACCTTCATTTTCCAGTATTCTGGCGATTTGCCACCAGGTTAATCCCTCTGTGATCTGGAGTCGATACAGCGCTTCCCTGCCCGCGGTCAGGTGTTCAAGCATCCTGAGCATATCCCAGGAAGCGTCAACCTGAAAGTGGCCGGCCTTGATTTCCCTGGCCTGTCCATTTATTCTGCCCAGAAAATAAAAGATCCATTCATTTTTGATCAGACCTTTGGAATAAAGCTGTGCTGAAGTTGTTTTGAAGTTTTGACCGGGATTGATTCTTACTGTGGCTTCCAAACGTTCACTGCTGTTGGGACTGGTAATAATATGATAAATATACCCAGCACCAGCAATAAACACTAATGAGAGGAGGGTAATGATGATTATGAGCACTTTTTTCATTAGCTCCCTCTTTGATTCAAAAATGTTTCCAGGATAAGCATGGCCGCTATCTGGTCCAGGCTCTTTTTGTCCTTGCCCTCTCTGGTTTTATGTTTTTTCATAATAACCCGAGCTTCGCTTGTGGTAAAGGCTTCGTTAACAGTATGAACAGGAATATCAACGCGCCTTTCCAGGCTTTTTCTGAAATTTACCACCTGTCTGCTGGTCAGGTTCTTTTCTTCCTGAACACCCAGTGGGATGCCCAGGACAATGGCGTCAATATTTTCTTCATGTATTAAACGCACAAGTTCATCAAACATGGCCTGCCTGGTGCCGCGGACAATTGTTTTCAAAGGGAAAACCATTGTGCCTGCTGGATTGCTTACTGCCAGACCAATTCGTTTTAATCCGAAATCTATGCTAAGGTAACGCATTTTTGGGACTATCCAGATTCATTGATAATGGTTTCAGCCTGATTTGATAACCATGCCGTTACTGGGGAATCACCTGGGAGAAGACACGACCAGCAGCTTATCCTTTTTTTCCCCCTTGCCTATCCTTTTGATCAGGTCGCTTTTCCATTTTTCGCCCAGCCTGACCTTGGCCAGGTATTCCAGGGTATGCATAGTCTTTAATCTGCTTTTTAACTCCATCAGGCTTCTGGATATGCCGATCTTGCAGGAGGGACAACCCACCAGAACAGGAGACTCCTGTGAATATTGAGGAAGTTGCTCTGACAGGATTTCCTGTTTTCTGTCCCGGATCAGGTTGTATATTTCAGGAGAAGTCATGGCCCCCAGACCTGATTCGCCGCAGCAGCCAGGACTGATTTCAACCTTGACTCCCAGAAATTCCTCAAGCTTTTCTGCGTAAATCGCTCCCGCCTTAAGCAGATTAACCCCGGTCCACTCAGCGTGACAGGAAGGATGGTAAAGAATTTTGCCTTGGGAACCGTTTTTTTTCGCTGGCATTATCTCCAGCAGATACTGAACTACATCCAGTCTCCTGAGTTCCTCCTTTGATGATCTTAAGCGGTACTCACTGATTCCTTCGCGACAGGTCCCACATGAAGTCAGGACATATTCAGCTGTGATACCATGGTCTTGGGCGGAATCCAGGATGTTCTGCAGGGTTTTTCTGTTGTCTGCCTGGATCTTTTGGAAGCTTTTGGCGCAGCCGCTTGCCAGTAAAGGATATCCGCAGCAATGATGTTTTTGAGGAAGAATTACGCTTCTGCCTGACTCAAGGATCAGAGCCAGGGCTGCCAGACCGATTTCCCGGTAGAAAAGACCCGCGCCGCATCCTGGAAAATAGAACACCCCTTGGCTGGTGTTGTTTTCTTTTGGTGAAAATATATTGTGTTTGTCCAGATGCAGGGCTTCCTGTAGATTGCGAAACCCTATGCTTGGGGATTTTTCCCTGAGAATGGGGCTGGACAACTTTTTTCGCCAGAAGGATGGAACAATGCCCAGGGCTGTATTATGTATTCTTTGTCCAATGCCGGCCATCTTTGCCGCCCTGGGAATCATTTTCTGGGGATCCTGGCTTAAATACTTGAGCAGTCGGTTTTTCACGGGATGCCCTGAGGCCTTGTTGATATCCAGGTAAGAGCGCATCTCCAGAGCAGCTCCCGCGTTTTCTATCTTTACAGGGCAGGCCTGGGTGCATTTGCCGCAGGCAGTGCAATGTTCCATTATTCTTTTAAGATGACCCATGACTTCCCTGTCCGGATCACCCTGAAGAAGCTGGGTATAGTATAACGCCTCGATAAGGGCTCCCATGGTTATGTTTTTATTTCTGGGATGAAATAAAAGCCCTTTCTGGGGCAGGTACATGGGGCAGGCCTGTTTGCACTTGCCGCAGCGCGAACATGTCTGGATACTTTTTAACAGCTTGATGAGACGTTCTTTTTCCTCCAGACCGCTTTTACTCAGATCTTCAATGAGCTGGTTAAAGGAAAAAGTATATGGATGAACAGGAAGTTCCTTGTCAGTGAGTTTTTGCGGGTTGAAAATATTCTTGGGATCAATTTTTTTCTTATACTCTTTTAGCGCGGCAATTTTTTCATCAGATAAAAAACCAATTTTGGTAATGCCGATTCCATGTTCCCCTGAAACCTGTCCATTGAGCTTGAGGACCAAGTCAAAAACCTTGCCCGCGGCTTCTTCAGCCATATGCATCATTTCCGGATCATTGGAGTTTACCGGAATATTGACATGACAATTGCCGTCTCCGGCATGCATGTGGTTGGCCAAGATTATTCTGGTGTTATTGAGTTCGTTGAGAATCTGTTCCAGACTGTCCCGCAGATCAGGGTAACGGCCCTTAAGATCTTGAAAGAAAAATCCTATTTGAACGTGAAAGACCTCCTCGGGCAGATCATCCTTGGATATTTTATTTTTAAGCACTCCCATGGCCACTTCCAGCTCCATATGGATAAAATCATCATCCATATCCATTCCGGGGAGATCAAGGACCTTATTTAAAGCTTTGCGATAAGCCAGGGCCAGATAATACAGGTTAAGATTCTCAATAAAGTCTGAGAACTGAGGGATCACATCCAAAGGGATGACCACGTCTTCGTTGATTTTAAAACCACTGGTTCTTCTTGTAATGGCTGAAAGTTTATGGCGGTCCTCCCAGAAGATTTCAGCTTCTTTATCGTCCCTGGCAACGAACACATCTACCTGATCATAGGGGGAGACAATATCAACGATTCTCTCCACGGACTGATTCAAAGCCTCCTCGTCATTGGAGTCAAGCTGCACAATAAGCACGGAAATAGGTTCACCTTCGTACTGTTCTGATTTTTTGCGGTATTCAATGGCCTGAACATACTTTGCACCGAACTCTTCCAGGGCTGATATTTTAACCAGATCACCGGTTTTTCTGATTTCATCGCGAAGCCCGACAATATCCTTGATGACCAGCATGGCATTGCGCATGGAATGGCCGTAGAATTCCAGGCAAAGAACTCTGGACATGGCCATCATGGGGTAGAGGGTAAAACAGGCTTCGGTAATGACTCCGTCCACCCCTTCTTTCTGAATGCCGGGCAGACCTCCCAGATATTTATTGGTGACGTCTTTGCCAAGCCCGGGAGTCCTTATGTCCATTCCGCCCAGGATGATTTTTTCTCTGAGATTACCATTCTCATCAAGTATTTCAAACTCTACATCCTCATCAATGAGTATCTTATGACCAGGATGATTGACTCTCTTAACTTCAATGAGGTCCCCGCTGGCCATAACCATCTTATAGCTGAAAATATTGTCTAAGGTTGTACCGTATTCAAAGGCAAAGGGCCCACCCGCGTTTTCAGACACATTTCCTCCCAAGGATGAGGCAGCCTTGGAAGCTGGATCCACGGTAAACAAGAGCATTTCCCTGGCCGCGGCCTTTATGGCGTCAAGGGTTATGACTCCTGATTGAGAACAAAGCAAAAGGTTTTCCTTGTCAATGCCAAGAATTTTTTTCATTTTACTCAAACTCAGAATGACACATCGCCTCATGGCAGGAATTGCCCCGCCTGTAAGCCCTGAACCTCCTCCCCTGGGAATAATGGCAAAACCCATCTCATTGGCCAGATTAACAATGGCTTGAATCTCTGGCGTGCTTTCAGGGAAGAGAACCATCATGGGCAGCTCCATGCGCAGATCAGTGGCATCAGTGGAACATTCTATAATTGTATTGGGAGTGGTTACAATGTTTTCTCTGAGCAGGTGTTTGCTTAAATTTTTTATGACCTGTCCCTTGAATTCCTGATCATCCTGGAGTTCCTGCCAGTATTTCTCGAGGCTGGTGGAGATGTCCTGGAAATACTGAGGTGAAAGCCCGGATCTTTCAGCGTTCAGCCTGGACCAGACGCTTTTCTGGATCAGGTCAGGGTTGATAAAGGGATTGTAACGGATCAAAAATAATTCCCCAGCCAGGCTCAAGGCCAGGTTGCGAATTGATTCAGGCCATGATCTGAAGTTTTCAGGGCTCATGTTCAGGACCCGGCGGACAAGTTTTTCCGGGGGCAGAGATATATGAGGCTTTTTATCGGACATGATTTTTTTCCTTTTATTTTAGCTGAACTATATAATATAAATATTTAACAGCTAAAATGCAAGAAAGGAATTTTTAAAACATTTTTTGCGTTTAAAACTTAATTATGATAAAAAATTCTAAGATTATTTAAATCCTGAAGTAAAAAACCTTCTGGACAATATCTGAATCATTATATAAAAAGAATACTTTGTTGGTATGGTTTTATCAGAAAATAAAACTCCGGAGTTCACATGAAATTATCTACCACTATTCGTTATGGAACAAGACTTATGTTAGATATGGCCGAGCAAGAGGGGAAAGGTCCTGTTCGCATTCGAACTATTGCCAAGCGACAGGGTATTTCAGAAAAATATCTGGAAAAAATTGTCAGGCTGTTGCGTAAAGGCGGTCTTGTGGATGGTCTCAGAGGTCCTGGAGGCGGGTATGTACTTTCCCTTCCACCTGACAAGATCACTCTGGCGGATATTCTTGAGGCGGTTCAGGGAAAGGTTGAGCTTTGTCCCTGTCTGGACGAGCCTGAGGCCTGTGAAAAGCACTTAAGTTGCAAGACCAGAAAGATCTGGGATGAAATCAATCAAATTATTTGGATCAAGCTTAAGGGGATCACCCTTGTGGATCTCAGAGATTCGGTCTGTCCCAGCGAAGAAGAAATGGTATCAGTGAATAAACTGCCTCAATTTTAAGGGGTGATTCAACCCGGCTCAAAAAATCCGGATCCATAATATTGTTGAATGGATTTCAGTTGTGGTTGCTTCCAGGATGTTTTGGCTCGCTGTTAATTTTGCCTGGGGCAAAGTTTTTTTGCGTTCAACAATGAGATCTTACCTGGATAGATAATGCTCTGGAAATGCTGATGGCGATATTTTTGTCAGATTTCACCACTACAGATTTTTTACAAAACCCCGCTCACAAGTCCGGCTGCTATGAAAAAAAGCAGACTGCCAACAATAATCTGAACCGATCTCAGGGTAATTTTTTTCAGCATCATCCTGCCCAGAACTGCTCCAGCAAACGCGGCCAGAGTCGCGATTATGATCAGGTTCAGGTTTTCCCGGACCTCCGGGCTCCAGAGCAGGCCTGAATAGGCCGTAATTCTGGAAACATCCACCATGACCGCTATTGCAACGCCAGTCCCCACGAATGCCTCTTTGCTGAGTCCGGATTTGATGAGAAAGGCGCTGCGAAAAGCCCCCTGATGACCTGAAAGTCCCCCGAAAAAACCGCTTAAAAGTCCTCCCAGGGGGAGATATCTGGGATCAATGGACAGTTTTTTCATGGACGTCATAAGTTCAAGTAAGGCAAACAGGGCCATAAGCAATCCTATGACCAGCTTTATGGGATATACGCTGAATTCTCTGTCAAGCATGGTATAGGTTGTTATGGGAGGCATGTCAGCCAGTCTGATTAAAAGCATTGCCCCGGCGAAACTGGTTAAAAGGGCTGGAAGTCCAAAGGCCATAACAGCCCGCAGGTTTGCTTTTTTCCCTATGAGACCAAGTTTAAAGACATTGTTGGCCAGGTGAACAACAGCGGTCATGGCCACTGCCGCTTGAACCGGGAAAAAAATGGCAAAAGCAGGCAGCAGGAGGGTACCCAGGCCAAATCCGGAAAACAGGGTGAGTCCTGAGGCGGCCAGAGCCGCAAAGCAGATTAAGATGTATTCCATCAGCATGATCCTTATGTGGAAATCTGGTTTGCAGATCCTGGCAGATGTGCGTGAACACATACCGGAAAATATCCTGGTTCTTCTTGATAGACGGGGCAGTTGCGATTCATACTCAAATTGGAAATGTGAATTTTTTTAAAGTTGTCCAGTTATGGAAAAAGTATTATAAACGTTAAAAAAGGTTTAAAATAATTTTCAATAAAGGAACAATTATGAACAAAAATAAAGATATTTCAAGTGGTATTTCCAGGGGATATTATTCAGTGACCCGCCGCGATTTTTTAAAGAAGCAGGGACAGGCAGCCCTTTTCGCGGCCGCAGCGGCAAAAGCTGGATTTATCTTCCCCAGGAAAACTTTTGCTGACCAGGTTCCTGATATTGCTGTTGCCAGAGGAGGACCTGCTGAAGCAACAATGGCCGCGGTGGAACTATTAGGTGGGATGGAGGCTTTCGTGAAATCCGGGAACAAGGTTGTGATAAAACCCAATATGAGTTTTGCTCATCCTCCGGAAAGAGCCACCAACACCCATCCGGATGTTATCCGAACCCTGTCTGAGATGTGCATTAATGCTGGAGCGGCGTCAGTAATGATTCTTGACAACCCCCTGCAGGGAGCCGAACTGTGCATTGAGCGTTCAGGAATTGAGGAGGCGTGCAGGCTGGTCCCGCGGACTTCTGTGCGAACACTCACTTCCAGACGTTTTTTTGACAAGGTCAACCTTGATCAGGGTCAAAGCTTCAAAGAAACAGAGGTAATGCGCGATGTTCTGGATGCAGACGTTCTTATTGCCTCGCCTGTGGCCAAGTCTCATTCTGCCACAGGAGTAAGCCTGTCCATGAAAGGGATGATGGGCCTGATCAGAGACAGGGGAATAATGCACCGCAGGTTTAATCTGAGTTCCGCCATTGTTGATCTCTGCACGTTTTTGAAAGCTGACCTGACGGTTATTGACGCCACCAGGGTCCTGGCCAGTCATGGGCCGTTTGGTCCAGGGGAGGTCATCAGGGGGGACAGAGTGATTGCCTCGGTGGACATGGTCGCTGCCGATGCAATGGTCATTGACATGTTCCCCTGGTATGGCCGGGACATTATGCCCAGGCAAGTGGCTCATGTTCTTGAGGCCCATGAAAGGGGACTTGGCAGGATGGACCTGGAAAATCTTGTTGTTAAAATGGTTACAGCCTGATGAATTTCAAGGCGATTGTTCAAACTTTAAGCCTTTGTTTTTTCTTTGTTCTGCTCTGGCTTGCGTCTTTCCCCCTTCCAGTGTGGGTTCCGGTTGATTTTTTTCTCAGGCTTGATCCTCTGGTTTTTCTTGGGACTTTGATCAGCTCCAGACAATGGATCTGGACTCTGGTGCCTGGTCTGGCCATTCTTGGGCTGACCCTGGTTATGGGCAGATTTTTCTGCGCGTATATCTGCCCCATGGGCATTACAATTGATCTTTCAGACAGATTTTTCAGGCCACGAAAAAAAAACAGAACCCCTGCGGAACCTGATAATAAAACAGGACTCAGGAAGATTAAATATTTTATCTTGTTTTTCATTCTGGGTTCGGCAGTGTTCAGCATTTCGTCTGTTTTTCTGGCTTCGCCCCTGTCCCTTATCACCAGGTTTTACGGCCTGGTCATATATCCGGCCGTTGTTCTGGCAGGCGACACCGCCCTGGATATCCTTCTGCCCTTTAACCTGATGCTCGGGCTGGAAACAATGGCCTATGTTGAGCTTCAGTCTTACCGCTTTGCAACTCAGTGGTTTATCTTGCTTTTCTTCATAGCTGTTTTCGGCCTTGTTTATTATAAGCCAAGGTTCTGGTGCAGATATCTCTGTCCCTCCGGGGCTCTTATGGCTCTGATAAGCAAAAGGCCACTTATTCGCAGAACAGTGTCCAAGGATTGTACTGATTGTGGAATATGTCGGAAAAAATGTCCCATGGGGGCCATTGACGAAGATCCTTTCAAAACTTTTAGCCAGGAATGTATTGTTTGTGAAACCTGTGTCCGGGTTTGCCCGGAAAGGGCGATTAGGTTCGGTTTGGATCGTTCCGGAAAAACTTACAGATTCGGGGAATTTATACCCGCCAGAAGGGAGCTTATGGCTTCAGCTCTGAGTGGCGCGGGAGCGGCCATCCTGGTTCAAACAGGTATTGGAGGGGTAAAAAGCGAGTTATTGCCCGGCAATATCCTGCCTGATTCCCTGATCCGGCCTCCAGGAGCTCTGCTGGAACAGGTTTTTCAGTCCAGATGCATAGGTTGTGGGCTGTGCATGAAGGCCTGTCCCACCAATACCCTGCAGCCGGTCTGGTTTGAAGCGGGTCTTGGGGGAATGTTCAGCCCAAAGGTCCTTCCCAGAAGAGGTCCATGTGATCCGTTGTGTAATGTCTGCGGTCTGGTCTGTCCCACAGGAGCCCTGAGACCGCTTTCCCTGGGAGAAAAAATGTGGGCCAAAATAGGTACATCATCTGTGATTAAGCATAAATGTCTGGCCTGGGAATGGAAAAGGGAGTGTCTGGTGTGTTTTGAGGTATGCCCTTACGCGGCCATTGACCTCAGACGTGTGCCCGAGGTGCCTGTTCCGGTCCCGTTTATTGTCCAGCATAAGTGCAGTGGTTGCGGGGCCTGCGAATATCACTGCCCTGTCCAGGGAAGTTCGGCCATAGTTGTTGAACCCATGGAGGCTATCAGAATGAACCTGGGTTCTTACATTGAGAAGGGCAGGTCCATTGGGCTTGAACTTGAGGCTGACCCTGACAGGCAAAGAAAGCCTCCTGAATATCTTTTTGACCCTGATGATCCAGACGAGCTGCCTCCTGGGTTCAGTTTTTAGGTCCTGGGAATTTTATTAACAATACAGGTTTTTTTCGCAGTTTTTTGGTTTACCTGCAAAATTATTCAAGGAGAAATCAATGAAACGTTTATTTTTTTCTACTTTATTGACTGCTGTTTTCATCGCATCCATGGCAACAGCCGCTGAATTCTCCGCTGACATGATTATGGAAATGCCTTTTGGAAATGAATCAGGAAAAATTTATCATAAGAGTTCAGACGTCTCCCGAACTGAGATGATGGGCATGATCAATATAATGAAATATCCGCTGGTTTATCAGCTTTTTGAAGAGACCAGCAAATATGTGGTCACTGATGTGGATGAGTTAAGTAAAGATAATCCTGCGGCAAATATCAGGAATTTTGAACAGTTCGCAAAAGAAAACAATTTTAAAAAAGTGGGAACTGAGAACTTTCAGGGTTATAATTGCGATATCTATGAAGGGGAAATGTTGATAGGCACAGGTATTGGAGAGGCTCAGGAATCAATTTTTATGAAGTTTTGGTACTCAAAAGACCTGGATTATCCATTGAGGTCTGAAAGCACGCTTCCTCCTCCCATGGGGGGTAGGGTTGTTTCCTATCTCGAGAACATTTCCAGGGGCAATCAGCCGGCAAGCCTTTTTGAAATACCTCCAGGGTATGTTCAAGCCCAAAGCATTAATGAGGCTATGGGGGTGGGGGGTATGCTTTCCATGCCGCAAGGACTTGGACAGATGCCATCAGGTGATGAAATGCCCTCCCAGGAGGAAATGGATGAGATGATGAAAATGATGCGGGAGATTATGGAACAGATGACCACTCAATAAAGACCAAACATCATGCTGAAAAATAAACACAAGAAAGAAAAAAAAGCGGGGTTTGGGCAACCCCGCTTAAATGAGATTAATTTGAGATAGTTTCAATTTGATCTGACATTTCCTCTTGAAAAATAAGAGGTTCTCCCTTTTGATGGGAAGCACATTTGGAAGGAAAAAGTTGCGAACCTGAACTAAACTGACAGAATGTACCCCATCAAAAGGGATTGTGTCAGATCAAGTATGAACTACTACAGATTATTCTTCCCAGTGTATGCACTCCTCAGGGCATGACTCGATAGCCTCCTGAATCAAATTTTCAGGACCGCCGGTTTCCTTAATCACCCTGGCCTTTTCAGTTTCCTCATCAAAAGCGAATACCTCGGGACAAATCTCCACACACGTTTCACATCCCAGGCAATCTTCTTCCACGATAACTACACTCTTGCTCATAACAACCTCCTTTTAATCAGAAAGTAATATTTTGTTGCGCCATACAAACTGATAAATTCATATAATCCTTAACAGGCTTTTTTACAATTGATTTAAGTCAATAATAATTCCTGCGGACAGGATATACTATAAAAAAAATGGGTCATGACTAGAACAGAGGCCTAAAAAAGGCTAGAAGCTAGTCATGACCCAAAATGAAAATTTCGCAATGAGCCATGAGGCAGACAGTTATGCCGCGGAAATTAATTTATACACTTTATGGGCGTCATCATGGGATTCAGAATAAAAGGTGCCTGGCTTGGGCAAACCAGCTGCTTTCCAGGCCAGGAGAGGGTCCAGAAATTTTTC
>Ga0209498_1000078_pt1 | contig 51283 bp, 46 predicted proteins | sample WalLakDeSediment_FD_184131 | JGI IMG/M metagenome (GOLD analysis project Ga0209498, IMG submission 184131) | Lake sediment microbial communities from Walker lake, Nevada to study Microbial Dark Matter (Phase II) - Walker Lake 11/02/13 Deep... | ecosystem: Environmental > Aquatic > Freshwater >... | reverse complement strand
CAAATTATCAGCAAGAGACGATAGATACCTTTTTTCTCCTTACGTTCTCCATCCCGATTGTTACTACAATGGCTGGATTACGGGGAATGTTGGAAGCGTATCAAAAATTTGCGACTATAAATTTATTAAAAGTATTTTTAGGTGCATTTACATTTCTTGGTCCATTGCTGGTTTTATTGATTTCGAACAGCCTTTTTTGGATAGTTGCCTTTTTAATCTTCACAAGAATTGTAATCTGGGTTTTTTACCTGGTTCAATGTTTTAAAGTTAATAGTGAAATAAGAAACAATATCAAGTTCGACTTAAATGCAATCAAGCCTGTTCTGCGCTTCAGCATCTGGATAACAATTGGGAATCTAATTGTTCCTGTCATAATGTATTCTGACAGGTTTCTAATTGGTGTATTAATCTCTGCGACCGCAATAACTTTTTATGTAACTCCTTATGAACTGGTTACAAAATTGATGATGATACCGGTTGCTTTAACCGGGGTGCTATTTCCAATTTTTTCAGCCGGCTTCTTTAGCAATCCTGAAAGTACAAAAAAAATTTTTTTGAGGGGAGTGAAGTTTGCTTTTCTTATAATGTATCCGTTTGTCTTCTTTATTGTAACTTTTGCATATGAGGGAATTTATTTATGGTTGGGGAATGAATTTGCGATAAATAGCTCATTAATTTTACAGCTATTAGCATTTGGCATTTTAATGAACAGTCTTTCACTAGTTCCTAATAATTTTTTCCAGGGAATTGGAAAACCCAGGATTCCGACTTTAATAAACTTAGTAGAGTTTCCATTTTATATCCTATTAATGTGGCTTCTAATTCATTCTTATGGAATAAAAGGAGCTGCATTTACTTTTATGCTTATGGCGACTGTCGATGCTGTCGCTATGTATATTACAGCCAGGCAAATGTTCGGAATTCGGTTTGAGTCAAAAATCTTTGTTGTTATGTTTTTTATGATGATCGCTATACTCATTATTCCATTTATGTTGGATGATACAATAGTTAAAGTAATAATCTTTGTTTTTGTTATTGCAGTATATTCTATTCTTATGTGGAGTAAATTTCTGTCACTTGAAGAGAAAAAATTCATCCGGTCTAAATTGAAATTCAGCAATTAGAAAAAATTATGTTTCAGAAACAAAAAATAGCTGCTGTAATTGTGCTGTATAATCCGGATATAAATGTTTTATCCAACATAAACTCATATATAGATCAGGTTGACAAATTATTTGCGGTTGATAACTCAGATGAATCAAATCCTGATTTTATTGAAAAAATTAAACTAAACAACAAGATTAAATACATTTCAAATGATGGAAATGTTGGAATTGCTGCTGCCTTAAATATTGGTGTCAAAAAAGCAGCTGAGGAGGGTTTTGAGTATTTATTAACAATGGATCAAGATAGTGAGGCTTCGTTATTATTAGTATCAAATTTATTAGAATGTTTTTCAATTGAATCTGACATAGCTGTAGTTGCTCCCTTGCTTTATCATTCTGAGGGAAAAATCTTAATTCGTAATAACGATAAACCTTGTGAACAAGTATTTTCGGTTTGGACATCAGGCAGTCTTCTGAATTTAATGATCTGTGAAAAAGCAGGAGGCTTTAAAGATGAGTTATTTATTGATTATGTTGATCACGAATTTTGCCTGAGGATAAACAAAATGGGCTTTAAAGTTTATGTCTGTAATAAAACGACTTTAAAGCACAATCTTGGAAAAATTGAAGAAGTAAATCTTCTTTTTAGAAAAGTATATCCGACTAATCATTCGGCTTTGAGACTTTATTACAGAACAAGAAATCGTTTTTATGTAAAGAAAGTTTTTAAGAAAGACTTCCCCGAATTTTTCAAACAGGAGAGTAAAGATTTTTGGAAAACATTTTTAAAGGTAATTCTTTTTGAAGCTGATAGACTTAAAAAAATCAGATATACCTTTAAAGGGTACAATCATTACAAAAAAGATATTTTCGGAAAGCTTGCTGATTGAATTTATGATTAAATTTTCTTTATTAACCGGAGATAGATGACGCAGCCTTTAGTTCATATAATTATATTAAACTGGAATGGTCTTGATGATACATCAGAATTACTGGTATCTCTGTCAAAGATTTCTTACAGCAATTACACAATAGTTATAGTTGATAACAATTCAACGAATGATGAAGCAGAGAAACTGGAAAATATCAGCAAAAGTAAAGCTCATATACTAAGATCTGAAGAAAATTTAGGTTTTGCAGGTGGGAATAATGTTGGAATTAAATATTCATTAAAGAGGAGAGCTGATTACATTTTATTATTAAATAACGATACCACGGTTCAGCCGGATTTTTTAGAAATATTAGTAAGTAAGTATGAAGGTGAAAAGCAAGCTGGAATAGTTGCTCCTCGAATTAATTATTATGATGAACCCCAAAAGATTTGGACCGATGGAGGAAAAATCAGCAGGATAAGAGGTTCGGGCTTTGCTTATTCTAACAAGTTTGAAAAAGAAGTTGATAGCTCTGATAAATCAGTAACATTTGTTTCTGGCTGCTGTATGTTAATTAAGCGTGAAGTTTTATTGAGTGTTGGATTGTTTGATGAAAATTATTTTCTTTATATAGAAGATACTGACCTTTGTCTCAGGACAATAAGAGCAGGTTATAAAATTTATGTCGTCCCAAAAACAAAAATATTCCATAAGGTTAATAGCTCCACAAAAAAAAATTATTCCTCAATCCCTCTTTACTACGCAACAAGAAACAGACTTTACTTTTCAAAAAAGAATTTTAAAAATTCTTATTACTTAACAGTTGCTTATTTGCTGCTCTCAATGCTAATTAAATCAGCAGGTTGGCTTATGATTGGCAGAATTGAATATATCACCTCAGTGTATAGTGCTTTTAAGGATTTCTTTGCAGGTAATATAGGCAAGATGAACCACAAAAGATTTGAGAAAGCTTAGATGAAAATAGGAATTGATGCCCGCTTATTGAATACAAGTATAAGAGGAACACATCGGTATCTAATTAATATTCTTAATTATTTACCTCAGTTCGATAAAAAAAATGATTATTTCATTTTTCATTACGAAGATACTATCCGGAAAAATGATTTCTATAATTATATAACTATTAGAAAAACCAAGCTGCCAAGACAATTATTTGAACATTATTGGCTGAATTTTGTCCTTCCGAGGCATCTGAAGAATCTAGGTATAGATATATTTTTTACTCCATATGTGTTTGTACCGTTTGTTAAATACAAATGGAAAAATGTTATTACTATTCATGACGCTTTAACAAAAACATGTACGGAATATTATACCTGGCATTACAGAAAATATATGGACTTGCTCGTTCCTCCATCCATTAAACGAAGTGATGCTATTGTAACTGTTTCCGAATCAGCCAGGCAGGATATTATTAAGTATTACGATGTAACGCCAGATAAAATACATACGCTTCATCTATGGACAGATGAAAATTACAAACCGATCAACATTCCTGAAGCAGATAAAAAAACCTTATTCACAAAATATAATTTAACTGAGAGGTTTATTTTATTTGTTGGTGTTCTCGAAGAGCGGAAGAACATAACCGGGATCATAAAAATTTCAGAACTTCTTTATTCCAGGGGAATCGACATAAAGTTTGTACTTGTAGGCAAACCAGGTTTTGGATTTGAAAACATCGCTGACAAAATAAAGAAATCAGAAAATCGGATTATTCATCTTGAAAATGTAAATGAAGAAGAACTTGTTCAATTATATAATACTGCAAAACTATTTTTATTCCCATCACATTATGAGGGATTCGGATTACCGCCTTTGGAAGCGATGAAATGCGGCTTACCGGTTCTTGCTTCAAATAAATCTTCAATACCGGAAATAGTAGGTGAAGGTGGAATGCTCGGAAATCCGGATGATTACCAATATTTTGCTGATAGTATTGGTAAATTACTGGAAGACGAAAAATTTTATTCATCAATGCAAATGAAGGCACTTGAACAGGCTAGAAAATTCACTGCCGAAAACCATATAACAAAATTGATTCAAATTTTTAACAGCGTATAATAATTATATAATTAGTTTCATCTTGAAGTCAATTATATAATTTGCCCATTTAAACGATTAATGATAATAGTACAAACAAATAAAGCATACTACCCCAAAGTTGGTGGCATTGAAACAACTATTACCAATCTTTCAGAAGGATTAGTTAAAGATCACAAAGTTTCCGTTCAGGTTCTCACGTGTAACTATCAACGCTCGTCTAAGAAAATAGAAAAAAATCTGAATGGTGTAGATGTTATTTATTTACCCACATTTGGATTCGTAGCTTCACTTCCAATCAGTTTTGCATATATGAAATCATTATCCCAATTGGATGGTGATATTCTTCATGTTCATGAACCGTTTCCCTGGGCTGATTTATCTTATTTATTTTCAAAGAAAATAAGAAGCAATTTTAGAAAACTGGTTGTTTCGTGGCATAGTGATATTGTTCGGCAGAAATGGGCTTTATCATTTTATCGTCCATATATCCACAAATTTCTGAAAATGGCTGATAAAATATTAGTAAGTAATAAAAATCTGATTGAGTTTTCAGAATACCTTCCCGAGTACAAATCAAAATGTGAAGTAATTCCTTTAGGTGCAAAATTGGATTGGGTTGCTCATTCCGAAAGCCGCAGGGAGCGCATAAAAGAAATTAAAAGCAATTATGGCTCACCGATAGTTTTATTTGTTGGTAGACTTGTTTATTACAAAGGAATTCAATATCTGATTGATGCAATAAATCAAGTTCCGGATGTATCTCTGGTAATCATCGGTTCCGGTCCTTTAAAAAAAGAATTATTAAATCAGATTCAGAACCTAAATCTTGAGAAGCGAATACATATACTTCCGGAAGTGGATGAGGAAACATTGCATTCTTTTTATGAAGCGTGCGATATCTTTGTACTGCCTTCTGTGGAAAAAAGCGAAACCTATGGTATTGTTCAAATTGAAGCTATGGCTTGTGGCAAGCCTGTCATTTGTACAGAACTCAATACTGGCACAACGTTCATCAATCAAGACGGAGTAACAGGTCTGGTAGTCTCACCAAGGAATTCGGTTGAATTATCGGAAGCCATTCGGAAATTAGTAGCCGACAGTTCTCTGAGAAGCAAGTTAGGTGAAAATGCCAGGAGAAGAGCTCTTAATGAATTTACTGCTGAAAAAATGGTAGAAAGAACATTGAATGTTTACCGGGATCTATTGAAGTGATTAATTTAGTTCTAATCTTCCCTGATAACACCTGAATCTCCACCCAATGCAGCAAACCACAAAAGTCTCAAGTAATGTAACATCTATTTTCTTTGGCAGGGGTGTTGAGATGCTCATTACTCTTGTCTCGGTTACACTTATTGCAAGGAATCTTGGTGTTGAACAGTACGGTTTGTTCTCTTCGATTGTTGCTTTGACTGTACTGGTTTCTAAATTCATCGATATAGGCTTCGGACCAATAGTTTTCCGGGAGACGTCAAAGAAAGATTCTAATTTTGATTTATTAAGTACTTCGTTCAGTCTTCGAATAATATTACTTATCGGATTATTCATTGTTTTTAATTCTGTATCGGTAATTACAAATCTCAATCATAAAGAGTTACTGCTGTCGAACATTCTCTTCCTGAATATTATCTTTTCCTCCAAATACATGAACTTCAGAGAGCTGCTTGAAGTATTATTCAAAGTTAACCTGAATATGTTCAATGTGATGTTGTTCAATTCAATAGATAGTATTTTCCTTTTGATATTTGTTTTTCTGATGCCATATGTCGGCGGAGGACTTGAGTATCTGGTTATTGTTTATGTAGCTTCAAACATCCCCGGCTTTTTGCTACTTGTAATTTTCCTCCGAAAAAAATATAAATACCGATTTAGTTTTTCATTTAAGCAGGGCTACTGGTTAATAAAAGAATCCATACCTCTGTTTGGTACTGTTGTTCTAACTACAACATTCCAGCAATTCGATATTCTGTTACTCAGAAGTCTTGACACAGAATATTCTGTAGGTTTGTATTCCGCTGCGCTGCGATTAACCGTTCCGCTTGGTATAATTCCGCAAGCACTTATAACAACAATCTTCCCGCTGATCGTTCGTGGAAGAGAAACAGGCAGTGCAAGTACGATGCCGGCAACTCGTCTGGTTTATAAAATTCTGTTCCTTTTTTCATTTACGATTTCGTTTATCATTACATTCAAAGCTGAACAAATTATCAGTCTTATTTTCGGAGCTGAGTATGCTAATGCTTATTTACCTATGACGATTTTATTCTGGTCGATCCTCTTTACATACTTCAACACTTTTACATTAAACCTGCTCACTGTTTACAACAAACAGAAATATAATTTCTTTGGTACATTGCTGATTGTTGTGGTTCAAATAATTCTAGTAGTAATGTTAACCCCAATTTATTCCTATTCGGGTGTTGCGGTTGCACGTGTTGCTGCTGGTGCGGCGGGAACGATATTTTTCATTTTTATTTTAAGGGGAATAGGAATTCAGTTTAATTTCTTTTCTGTTCGGGTCTTTAAATGGTTATTTCCTCTTGTAATTGGAGTTCTGCTATTATCACTAACTCCTTTTTATGCTTATTTGCCTTTAACTTTAATATTGACAACGGTTCTTACGATAAAGATAAAATACTTTTCCCCGGAGGAAATCGGTTTAATACTCAGAGCTATTAATTATGATTCATGGAAGAGCAAATTCATAAACTAGAAATAGACGTATCAATTATTATCGTCAATTATAATTCAACTGCATTGTTGAAGAATTGTATTGATTCAATCGAAAAGTTTACGAATAGTATTAATTATGAAATAATTGTGGTTGATAATAACTCAATGCCTGGAGATGTTGACGAGCTATTAAAACTTCATGATAGAATTACGTTGATTAAAAATGATGTTAACAGAGGATTCGGTGCAGCAAATAATCAGGGTGTTGAAGTTGCAATTGGAAAATATGTTCTCTTGCTAAATAATGATACCATTCTTTTTGAGAATTCGATTAAAAAAGTTTTTGATTTTGCTGAATCTCTTGAAGGGAATGAAATCATTGGCTGCAAATTGTTAAATGAGGATAAGTCAGTTCAAAAATCTGTTTACGATTTTCCCACACTATTGAATGTTTTTACTTCTAACTTCTTTCTCTATTTGTTATTTCCGAAGTCAAAGCATTTCAATAAATATCATTTGATGAATAAAGGTATTAGTAGAATTACTGAAGTTGATGTTGTTACAGGTGCATTTCTTTTTATTCATCGCAAAACATTTGAAGAGTTGGGTGGATTTGATGAAAGATTTTTCTTTTTTATGGAGGATACAGATTTATGTTACAGGCAAAAGAAATCGGGTGGAAAAGTAATTTACCTCCCGGATACCTCTATCATTCATTTGAAAGGAAAATCAGCCGGAGGTGAATCCTGGTTTAAGAACATGCATCAGTCAATCTCTACGATAAAATTTTTTCAGAAGCATTTTTTCGGTTTGAAGTTTTTTCTGACGATAATTTCTCATTACGTAGGTTTACTTCTAAGAATTCCTTTATTCATACTTGGCGGTATGTTCACGTTAAAGAAAAATCTGGTTATGAGAGGATTTTATTACTGTCGCTTGATTTTTCTATATCCGGCAAATCAATTTAAGAGTTGATTGAAATCGATATGAAATCCAAAAAAAATATTTTGATGATTTCGCAGGCTGCTTTCCCGCCGGATATCAGGTTGGAAAAGGAAATTAAAAGTTTAGCGGAAGCAGGATATAAAGTTCTTGTAATTTGCAATCAATACAACAAAGAATTAAACCCAAGGTTCGAATATTGTGAGATTAATAGGATTAATGCTTTGTTCAAATCTGTTATGCTCAACCGGATAATTAATTTTCCGATTTTTATTAACCCTAGAATTCTGAGAAAAATTTATTGGGCTATATTAGAATTTAAGCCAGACTTTATTCATGCACATGACCTTCCGATGGTACCAATAGCAATCTTTTTTAAAAAACTATTTCGTCTTACTGTAATTTTTGATATGCATGAAAACTATCCGGAAGCACTGAAGGCTTTTGGCAAGAAAGGTTTAATTAACTTTTTATTTAAGAATTACAAAGCGGCAAAGCTGCTTGAAAAATTTTGCATAAAAAGATCCGATGCTATTATTACTGTGGTAAGGGAAAACTCAGAGCGATTGATTAAACAAGGTGTTGCAAGTGAAAAAATTTATTTAGTCTCCAATACAGTTGATCTTCATACCTTTGCGACTGAGCCGGTTGATGAAAATGTTTTGGAGAAGTATAGGAATAAAATCATTTTGCTTTATGCTGGCTATGTTACACCCGAAAGAGGTTTGGATGTTGTTGTAAAAGGTATGAACTTTCTAAAAGAAAAATTACCACGTGTAAAACTTTTAATAATAGGCAATGGAATATCTGTCTCTGGTCTAAAAAAAATCTCCGACGATCTTTCGTTAAATGATTTTATTGAATTTATCGAGTGGCCCGGTCATGATAAGCTTGCATCGTATTTTGAGGCAGCTAAAATATTTGTAAGTCCGCAGCCTAAGAGTGATTTTTGGGATACAACTATACCACACAAATTATTTGAGTATATGTCGAAGTCAAAACCCGTTTTAGCTGCCGATTCAAAAGCTATAAAAAGAATAATTGAAGAGACCAATTGTGGGTTAACATATCAGACAGGTAATGCAGAAGACTTTGCTGCGAAAGCTCTGGAACTGCTCGCTTCCGATATTCCTTTTGGTGCAAATGGATATCAAGCAGTAAAGGATAAATACAATTGGCAGAAAGATGAAAAAGTTCTAATCGAACTTTATAGTAATTTAAAGTGAAGCAAGGCAAATAAATTATCAATATTTTATATTCAACTATGCATATTTTAGTTAGCAGAAATAGACTCTACTTAGAATATGTGTCAGAGTAATATCAAAAAATATTTTCTTGATAAAAATATTAATGGCTGATACTTTAGCAAAGAACCATAGTTTTTCAATTGTTATTCCAACCTATAACGAACAGGAGAATATCAGCAATTGTATTGACTCGATTCTTAAACAGAACTACGATTTAAATTTAATTGACATTGTTATAGTTGATGGTCATTCTTCCGATAATACTATTTCCAGGATTAGAGAGTATCAACAGAAATTTTCAAACATTTCACTTCTTGAAAATCCCGTAAGAAGGACTCCAACTTCGCTGAATATTGGTATCAAAGAAGCAAAAGGCGAGATCATCATTATTTTAGGCGCACACGCTTCGCTTGATCCCGGCTTTATCTTTTTTAACAATAAATACCTGAATGAGAAAAATGTGAATGTTACTGGTGGAACCCAGATTAACATTGGCTTTAATTTTACTCAGAAAGCGATTGCGATGGCAATGGAAAATCCTTTTGGAATGGGAAGCGCTCCTTATCGATGGAGTAGAAAAGAACAGTTTGTTGATACTGTAGTTTATGCAGCCTACAGAAGAGAACTATTTGATGAAATTGGTTACTTCGAAGAGAATTTTTCTATTGCCGAAGATGCAGAACTAAATTGGAGAATTAGAAAAGCCGGTCATAAAATTCTTTTCTCACCTGATATTAAAAGTTATTACCATCCCAGGAAAACAGTTTCAAAATTCATTCAGCAGATGTTCAGGTACGGAATTCTCAGAGTTCATATGTTCAAAAAACATAACACAGCAATAAAAATAACTCATATAATTCCACCGGCATTTGTGGTCACTCTCTTAACGCTTCTGATATTAACCGCATCCTCGATTATCAGCCCTGTATTTATTTTTGCTGTGCTTGGAATTTATTTTTTAGTGAATTTGCTAAGTGTAATAAGCAAAACATCAAAAAGTAATCTTAAATTTGTCCTGATGATTTCATTCCTGATTTTTGTATTGCATTTTTCATGGGGACTCGGATTTTTAGTCGGCTTATTTTTACCCAGATCAAAAAAATGGTGATTGCAGGTTAAATCAACTTGAATAAGAAAACACAAAAAATATTAATCCTTCTGGCTGATTTTATTTTTATCAACTTTGCATGGATGGTTTTCTTTTATATCAGAACACAAACTGGCTGGTTCAGAATTCTGATAATGCCTGAAATGTTTGTGCCTATGCTTGCAATATATTTTTACTGGCTTATCATATTTACTTTCTTCGGAATGTACCAAACCTGGTTTGCAGCTTCCCGCTTCGATGAAATCTCAACTTTGTTTAAGTCCACCTTTATCGGAATATTTATTCTGTTCTTTATGATATTCATAAGCGATTTTCTTGAGGGTGTTGAGTCAAGTAACAGGATTTTAATTTTTATTTACTGGATATTTCTGTTTGTATTTGTTTCAATTGGCAGACTGGCAATAAGAAGTTTCCAGAGAGGACTTTTAATAAAAGGTGTCGGAAGAAGATGCGCCTTAATCGTTGGCTACAATTCCAAAGCTCATGAAGTTCACGATCAGATAATAGAGCATCCTGCATTAGGTTTAGATGTTGAAGCATACGTTGCAGTTAATCATGAAAATGTTGGCAAAACTTACAAGGGTATCCGTGTAAAAGGTTCACTGGAAGAACTGCTTGATATTGTATACAAAAACAAAGCATCTGAAGTAATCATTGCGCTCGAAAAAGAAGATCACGATCTGCTTGTTGATATAATTTCAAAACTTGAGAATAAAGGTATCGGGTTAAAGATAGTACCGGATCTTTATGAAATACTCAGCGGTCAGGCAAGAACTTCGCAGCTTTATGGAATTCCGCTGATCGATATTATGCCCGAGCTGATGCCCGAATGGGAGAAGAAACTAAAAAGAATTTCGGATGTGGTTATTTCTTTATTAATTCTTACTCTAACTTTGCCATTGAATTTTCTCGTTGCGCTGGCAATAAAGCTTGATAGTAAAGGACCAATACTTTTCAAGCAAGAAAGAATTGGTATGAATGGAAAGAACTTCAGGATTTACAAATTCAGGTCGATGTTTCAGGATGCTGAGAAGACCACCGGACCTGTCTGGTCAACGAAAGATGATCCGAGGGTAACGCGCATAGGGAAGATTATGAGGAAACTTCGCATTGATGAGATACCCCAGTTTTTCAATGTGCTAAAAGGAGAAATGAGCCTTGTAGGTCCTCGCCCTGAACGACCATTTTTTGTTGAACAGTTATCACAGCAGATTCCATATTACAAAAGAAGACTTAAAGTAAGACCAGGAATTACTGGCTGGGCTCAGGTTAAACATAAATATGATGAAAGCATTGAAGATGTTAAAGTTAAATTACGGTATGATCTTTTTTATATTGAAAATATGTCCTTGAGAATGGATATGAAAATTCTCGCAAGAACTATATTAGTGGTGTTATTTGGTAAAGGTCATTATAATTGAAATGTCTTATTCGTGCAACTTGCCTGACGGCCCTCGGCTTCGCCGCGAGGCGAGCAGTCAGGTTCGTGGCAAAAAAAATATAAACAATAAATGAAAATACTTATAATCATTCCTACATATAACGAGCTTGATAATCTTCCCAGGCTTTTGCCAGAAGTTCTGTCGAAGAATGAAGGAATTGATGTGCTTATTGTTGATGACAATTCTCCTGATGGAACAGCAGCTTTTGTTGAAAATGAAATGAAGAATAATTCCCGTATTCATCTTATTAAAAGAGAATCTAAACAGGGACTTGGCACTGCATATATTACTGGCTTCAAGTATGCGCTCAAGAATAATTTTGATTTGATATTTGAAATGGATGCTGATTTCTCTCACGATCCAAAAGAAATTCCAAGATTCCTGGATGAAATAAAAAATTCAGATGTTATTCTCGGCAGCAGATATATTAACGGAGTGAACGTAATCAACTGGCCATTGCGAAGATTGCTGCTAAGCTCATTTGCAAATCTTTATACACGCGTTATTACAGGACTGCCTGTGCACGATTCAACTGGTGGTTACAAATGTTTTAGGAGAGACGTACTTGAAGCTATTGATCTTGATCGGGTAACATCAAACGGTTATGCATTTCAAATAGAGATGACATTTAAAGCCTGGAAGAAAGGATTTAAAGTAAAAGAAATACCCATAATTTTTGTGGACAGGGTCAAAGGAAAATCTAAAATGTCTAGAAAAATTGTGCGTGAAGCAGTTACTATGGTCTGGAAACTCAGGCTAAAAAGCATTTTCGGATTGTTAAAGTAGGCACGCTTTGGACCTCTCTGTTATCATAGTCAACTATAACGTTAAAGAATTCCTTCAGAATTTACTTCACTCAGTTGAAAAAGCCTCATCTAAAATTTTAAAAGAAATAATAGTAATTGATAATGCTTCTGATGATGGAAGTATTGAAGTAATAAAAGAAAAATTTCCTTCAGTAAAACTGATTGAAAATAAATTCAATGTTGGTTTTGGAAGTGCAAACAATCAGGGTTTAAAAATTGCAAAAGGAAAATTTATTCTCTTTATAAATCCTGATTGCATTGTAAGTGAAGACACCATTGATAAAATGCTTTTATTCTTCAAAGAACATCCCGAATGTGGTTTAGCAGGATGTAAAATTCTAAACTTTGACGGTACACTTCAGTTAGCTTGCAGAAGAAGTTTCCCGGGACCGTGGACATCATTCACTAAAGTAACAGGACTCAGCAATCTATTTCCAAAGAGCAGAATTTTTGCCCGTTACAATCTCACTTATCTTGATGAAAATAAAACTTACGAAGTTGATGCTGTTTCTGGTTCTTTCATGATGATTAGGAAGGAAGTTTATGAGAAAGTCGGTGGATTCGATGAGCAGTTTTTTATGTATGGCGAAGACCTTGATCTGTGTTACCGTGTTCAGAAATCCGGATTCAAAGTTTATTATGTTCACTCAACACAGGTGATCCATTATAAAGGTGAAAGCACAAAGCGAAGCAATCTCGACGAAACAAAATTGTTTTATGATGCTATGCATCTTTTCGTTAAAAAGCATCTTTCAAGTTTTCCATTGGTGGAATTAATCCTCAGATCCGCAATAGGTTTCAGAAAGCTTTTTGCTTTTCTTGGAAAAAGAAAAACAGCTCTTTACACTGCTCTGGCTGATTTTATTCTATTCAACCTTGCATTATTTGTTTCTGAGAAATTTTATAAAAGTGTTACCGACTGGGTTGGTTTTGCCCCGGAAGCAATTTTTATTGTCTATACTGTACCGGCTTTAATTCATATTCTCATTGCGATTCTTATCGGAGTTTATAAGAAAAATGAAGTATCAGTTTTGAAAAACTTCGGTGCAATTACAATAAGCTTCCTTATCATAACTTCGGCAACTTTCTTCTTCAAGCAGTATGCGTTCAGCAGAGCCGTTGTTCTTATCTCTTACATACTGTTTACAACAATAACCACTCTTTATCGGATTTCTCTTAAATTATTTTTCCGGATCGGTATTAAACTTGACGGTGCTCTTAACAGGCGCACAGTTGTTATCGGAACAGATGATGAGGCAGTTAAACTTGCTCAAAAAATAAAGACTCAAAAATCTGATTTACATAGTTTTATCGGATTGATCGGCAAGACTCATTCTGATATCGGGAAAAAGATAAATGGATTTACAGTGGTTGGAAGCGTTGGTAATATCAAAACTGTTTTCACCGAAAAAAAAATTAATGAAGTGATCTTTTCGTCAGAAGAAATTTCCTATTCTGATATGATGGCTATTGTTTCTGCATCAAAAGATAATAACGTGGATTTCAAAATTGTTGGCTCGGATATGAACTTTGTTGTTGGAAAAAGTTCAGTAACAATGCTGGATGATATTCCATTGGTCGAAGTTAACTATAACATTTCCAGTCCTGCAGTTCGAACAGTAAAAGTAATTTTTGATTATGCACTTTCTCTGGCAGTTTTGTTTTCCTTATTCCCTTTTATATATTTCTTAACAAAGGTAACCAGGAAAGAAACAGATTTCAGAAAATTTATTCTTTCGATACCTTCTGTTCTGTCGGGCAAAAAAAGTTTTGTAGGCCCTAAAAAATCCGTTTTGGTTGAGAGTATGGATTTAGGTAAAGCAGGATTGACTGGTTTGTGGTATATTGATGAGGGCGCATTTACAGATTCCGAAAAACTTGATTTTTATTACGTAAAGAACCAAAACATCTGGCTTGATTTGGAAATTATTGGAAAAACTCTGAATAAAATGTGGAGCAAAGGAGCTTAATTTATGGGCAAAACAATTTTAGACTTCGAAAAACCGGTTTTCGAGCTTGAGCAAAAGCTTGAGGAGATGAAAAAATCTTCTGACAGGCTTGGCATCGAAAAAGAAATTGCCCGGATAGAGACTAAAGTTGCTCAGCTTAAAGAAGAACTATACAAGGATCTTTCACGCTGGCAGCGTGTGCAGTTGGCACGTCATCCTGACCGTCCTTACACTCTGGATTTTATCAATTTAATGACTACAAATTTCATCGAGCTTCACGGTGACAGACATTTTAAAGATGATAAGGCAATAGTTGGCGGCTTTGCTCAGCTTGATAAATATAAAGTTATGATTGTTGGACACCAGAAGGGAAGAGACACAAAATCAAACGTGTTCAGAAATTTTGGTATGGCAAATCCCGAGGGCTACAGAAAAGCATTGCGGCTTTTTAAGTTAGCCGAAAAGTTTGATAAGCCTGTCATCACAATGCTCGATACACCTGGTGCATATCCGGGGCTTGAAGCTGAAGAAAGAGGGCAGGCGGAAGCAATTGCAAGAAATCTTTTTGAGATGAGCCGGCTTCGTGTTCCGATTATTGTTTGTATAATCGGCGAAGGTGCAAGCGGTGGTGCTTTAGGAATTGGAGTTGGTGACAGAATTCTTATGCTAGAGAATTGTTGGTACTCTGTTATCAGTCCTGAATCCTGTTCAAGTATTTTATGGCGAAGCTGGGATTATAAAGAACAAGCTGCAGAGGCTCTTAAGCTAACAGCAACAGATCTTCTGGAACAAAAAATTATTGACAGAATAATTCCTGAACCATTAGGCGGCGCACATAAAAATCACAAGCTGGCTGCTGAAAATCTTAAGACTGCAATAATAGAAGAATTGAACGAACTGGTAAAGATCAAAAAGGACAAGCTGGTTCAAAGCAGAATAGATAAGTTCGGAAGTATGGGTCCATACACTGAATAATTATTTATTTTATTATAGGTCATTCCGGCTAGTTCCGGCAGAACGCTCGTCTCGGTAGGACGAAGTCCTAACAGAGAGTTCTGACGAACTTGTCCGGAATCTAAAAACACTCAAAAAAAAATCAGGAATGCCCACCTATTGGCGGGTCGTCAAAATGATTTATTATGGTACTTCAGTTAATTGTATTTTCAATCCCGATGTGTTCGGGATTTTTTATTTTAAGCTAATGAAAATTGAAAGTTTCTGTGAATGCTGATACATAAAACCACAATCCGGGTTCGATATGCTGATACAGACCAGATGCAATACGCATACAATGGAAAATATTTTGAATACTTCGAAGTCGGCAGAACTGAAATGATGCGTGAGCAGGGATTAACCTATCGAAAAATTGAAGAGAGCGGTTATCAAATGCCTGTCTATGAAGCGTTTCTTCAATTTAAAAATCCGGCATTTTATGATGAGCTGCTTGAAGTTGAAACCCGTGTTGAGAAGATGCCTCAGGCTAAAGTTCACATTGACCATACCATCCGAAGTAAAGACAGAGATATAATAATTGCCGAAGGTTACATTGAGCTTGCGTTTATAAAATCGGATACAAAAAAAATAACCCGTGCACCAGAGTTTTTTACTCAGGCACTTAAAAAATATTTTCGAGAGAAATAATTGGAAGCTTACTACAAGGAAATTATCCAACGCGCACTAGATGAAGATATTCAATCAGGTGATGTTACTACTCAGGCAATAATTCCTGGTGAAGTTTTGGGCAAAGGAAAATTTCTTGTCAAAGCAAATGGAGTAATTGCTGGATTGAGTGTTGCCAAAAATGTTTTTAAAATGATTGATGATGAGATTGGTTTTAAAGTTTTAATTCCTGATGGCGGAAAAGTTAAAGTGGGAGATATAGTTGCAGAAGTTGAAGGTAAAGCCTCTTCAATTCTAACTGCCGAAAGAACAGCATTAAATTTTCTTCAACGGATGAGCGGGATAGCCACTCTAACAAACAACTTTGTGGAAAAGATTGAACATACTAAAGCTAAAATCCTCGATACGCGAAAAACAGTTCCGGGGCTGCGATTACTTGACAAAGAAGCTGTTCGGCTTGGCGGCGGAACAAACCATCGCATCGGATTGTTTGATTTGTTCCTGATAAAAGATAATCACATAGAAATTGCTGGCTCAATTATTAATGCCGTTAATGCCTGTGAAAATTTTCAGAAGAAAAATAATTCAAATCTTAAAATCGAAGTTGAAACAAAAAATCTTGAGGAAGCAAAAGAAGCTCTTTCTTGTAATGTTGATATAATTATGCTTGACAATTTTAATACCGAAATGATGAAAGAGGCTGTGATATTAATTAATGGAAAATGTTTGGTTGAAGCATCCGGCAATATTAATATCGATAACGTAAAAGAAGTTGCCGAAACAGGAGTTGACTTTATTTCAGTCGGAGCTTTGACTCATAGTGTAAAAGCGCTTGACATCTCACTTGAAGTTGAATTAAGGAAATAAAAACCTTTGATGTTCGATAAGCTAAAAGAACTAACAAAAGACACTGCCATCTACGGAATAAGTACGATGGTCGGCAGGTTCCTGAATTTTATTCTTGTTCCACTTTACACAAACATTTTCCCCCCAGCCGATTACGGAATCATACAGTTGATTTACGCCTATATGGCGATTCTGAATATAGTTTTTATTTACGGTCTCGATTCAGCTTATCTGAAGTTCGCATCGTTCAAAGACATCGGTGATGATAAAGATAATTTTTCAACTCCATACATTTCAGTTTTTGCAGCTTCACTTTTTTTTGTTCTCCTGATAGTAATTAACATCAATGCAATCGGAACTTCGCTGAGAATTCCATCTGAATATAATTACTTCATCTACATTGCTGCAGCAATTTTGTTCTTAGATGTTAACGTTGTAATTCCATTTCTGAAACTTCGGCTTGACAGAAGAGCAAAAATATTTTCGTTATTCAGGATAATAAATATTTGTGTTAATGTCCTGCTTAACATTTACCTGATACTCATACTCAAATGGGGAATTGAAGCTATCTTAATCAGCAACCTGGCAGCATCCGGTGTTTCATTGCTGCTGGTATTGTTCACTATCTTAAAAAACTTCAGGCTGAAATTTCACTTGCCCTTGTTCAAGAGGATGTTCAAATTTGGGATACCATTTCTGCCTGCAGGTTTTGCAATTATGCTTATACAGGTGATTGATATTCCAATTCTCGAAAAGCTGTCTGACCTCCAAACGGTTGGTATTTACAAAGCAAACTACAAGCTGGGAATATTTATGATGTTGTTTGTGAATATGTTCCAGTTTGCGTGGCAGCCTTTCTTTCTTCAGAACGCTAAAGAACCAAATGCAAAAGAAATGTTCTCTAAAGTTCTAACTTATTTTACACTTGTTGGCAGTATAATATTAGTTCTTCTTTCTTTATTCATTTCTGATCTGGCAAGAATTCAGATTGCAGGATTTTCTTTAATTGGTTCGCAGTACTGGGCTGGACTTCACATCGTGCCGTTGATTCTGCTTGCTTACCTGATCAACGGAATGCACACAATTTTTGCGGCGGGAATTTATATCGAAGATAAGAGCATTTACGTTCCTCTTATCACTGGCACCGGTGCAGTTGTAAATGTAGCTCTGAATTTTCTTTTAATTCCTTACCTTAATATTACAGGTGCTGCATTAGCTGCTGCAGCAAGTTACCTTGTGATAGGGTTGGGTTATTACTTCGTAGCGCAAAAGTTCTACCAGGTTAAATACGAACTTAAAAGAATAGGACATATTTTTATTGCAATATTTTTAGTGGGAGTTGTGTTTTATTATCTCAATTCGATAGGCAGTTTATTGTTTTCCTATAAGATTATTCTATTAATTTTATTTACTCTGTATATTTATTTTGTAGCTGTAAATCGAGAAGAAATAAAATTGATAAAAAGAAAATTTGAAGAAAGCCGCAGAAAGAAAAACTGATGGATGCTCAAATCGAAATAAAATTTAAGAGACTCAGAAAAGTATTGAATCACATTCCTTTGCCTTCTTATGCTACTAAAGGAAGTGCCGGATTGGATATTTACGCAGCGCTGGAAAAACCAATGACAATTGCAAAAGGTGCAATTGATATGGTACCGACGAATATTTCTGTTGAAATTCCTGATGGATATGAAATCCAGGTTAGACCGAGAAGCGGACTCGCAGCAAAACACGGAATTGGAATATTAAATTCGCCCGGAACAATCGATTCAGATTACAGGGGGGAAATCAAAATTATAATTATTAACTTGGGTAAGGAAGATTTTGTTATTCAACCTGCCGAGAGAATTGCCCAGCTTGTCGTGTCGAAAGTTTACACGGCAAAATTTATTGAAACAAAAGAATTAAATAATACTTCTCGTGGTGAAGGCGGCTTTGGACATACAGGGCGATGATTTTTAATCTTCCGATAAATTAATTTGTTTTATTTTATTGTTGTTCAGAAAAAAACTTATCAACTCATTGCTGAACAATTTCAATATTTGATTTTTATAAGCCAATGGCAGAATTCATTCATCTTCATAATCATAGTCATTACAGCCTTCAGGATGGTGCCTGCACCGTTGATGGCTTGATTGATGCAGCGAAAAAATTCAATATGAAATCCGTTGCACTCACTGATCACGGTGTATTATATGGTGTGATTGAATTTTACAAAAAAGCTGTAAAAGCTGGCATCAAACCAATACTTGGAATGGAAGCTTATGTTGTAAATGAGGGCGACAGGTTTGAAAGAAAAAGTTCACAGTCAAACGGCACAGGTAAGAAAAGAAAGAATTACAGTCATCTCATACTGCTTGCAAAGAATAAAGAAGGTTATAAAAATTTAACAAAACTTTCCACACTCGGACATACAGAAGGATTTTACTACCGACCAAGAATCGATCTTGAATTATTAAGAAAATACCGTGAAGGTTTGGTTTGCACTTCTGCCTGTGCCGGTGGAGTGGTATCGACTCATCTCGTTCACAACGATTATGAAAAAGCAAAAGAAGTTGCAAAAACTTACAAAGAAATTTTCGGCGAAGATTTTTATCTCGAAATCCAGAACCACAATATGGATGCTGAAAAACCAATTCTCGAGAATATGCCGAAGCTCGCAAAAGAGCTTGATATCAAATTAGTTGCAACGAATGACTGCCACTACATTGAAAAAGATCACGCCATTGCACATAACATACTCCTTCTTTTAGGCGATAAAGCTGGTGAAGCTGATTACACTAACCTCCGTTACGGAACTGATCAGGTATATTTCAAATCTGCAGAGGAAATGGTTAAACTTTTTAAGAATCATAAGCAGGCAATTGAAAGCACACTTGAAATTGATTCTAAAATAGATTTAAAACTCGACTTCAATGAATATCATTTCCCGAGCTTTCCGATTCCTGAAGAGTCTTCGGCAAAAGATGCGGATGAATATTTTGAACAGCTTGCATGGAAAGGTTTGCAGAAGAAAAAACTTGAGTTCACTAAAGAAGTTGAAGAGCGATTCAATTATGAAATCGAAACAATCAAAAAGATGGGTTTCTCAGGTTACTTATTAATTGTTCAGGATTTTATTAATTCAGCAAAAGAAAAAAATATTCCAGTTGGTCCAGGAAGAGGGAGTGTTGCAGGAAGTCTCGTTGCGTATGCTTTGGGAATAACGAATATCAACCCGCTCGATTACAATCTTCTCTTTGAAAGGTTTCTGAATCCTGAAAGAAAATCAATGCCTGACATTGACGTTGACTTTGCTGACGATCAAAGAGGTGAAGTGATTGATTACGTTCGAAAAAAATTCGGTGATAATAGTGTAAGTCAGATAGTTACTTTCAACAGGCTTTCATCAAAAGCAGTGATAAGAGATGTTGCAAGAGTTTTGAAAATACCAATTCCAACGGTTAACAATATTACCAAGTTCATTCCGTCAAAGTTTGGTAAAGTGTATTCTATTGATCAGTCGCTCGCCGAGGTTCCCGAACTGAAGTGGGTTAAAGATTCCAAAGAACCCCAGATCCAGGAATTGATTAAACACGCACGCGTTCTTGAAGGAATGAACAGGAATGCTTCCAAGCATGCAGCAGGCGTTGTGATAACTCCCGGTGATGTTAGTGACTACGCACCGATGGCGAATGCAGTCTCGCAGCAGGAAATTGTAACTCAGTACAATATGAAGGATATCGAAAACGTTGGCTTGCTTAAGATGGATTTTCTAGGACTCAGAACGCTCACCATCATCAGAGACACGATTGAACTGATCAGGAAGAATCACAACAAAGAGATTAATATTGATGAGATTCCTCTTGATGATCAGAAAACATACCAGCTATTTACTAAGGGACAAACAACAGGCATATTCCAGTTTGAATCTCCGCCGATGCGTGAGTACTTGAAGAAACTTCAACCAACAAGCCTGAGTGATCTTGCTGCGATGAATGCTCTTTATCGTCCTGGTCCGATGGAATTTATTGATGACTTTATTGACAGGAAATTCAGAAGAAAAAAAGTTGAATATCTTCATCCGATACTCGAGGAAATATTGAAGGAGACTTACGGAATTATTGTTTACCAGGAACAGGTAATTCAGATTGCAAATAAAGTTGGCGGAATAAGTCTTGCCGAAGCAGATATTCTCAGGCGTGCGATGGGTAAAAAAGATCTCATTGCAATGAAAGAACAAAAAGCAAAATTCATAAAAGGTGCAATTGATAACGGCATCTCAAAAAAAGTTGCTGAAGAAATATTCAACGCAATTGACAAGTTTGCGAATTATGGTTTTAACAAGAGTCACGCTGTTGCATACAGCTACATCGCTTATCAGACAGCTTATCTAAAAGCGCATTACACAGCAGAATTTCTTGCCGCCAACCTGACCAATGAATTCGAGAACACTGATAAGGTCACAAAGTTTCTTGAAGATTGCCGGAGATTAAAAATTGAAATTCTTCCTCCTGATGTGAATAATCCTTCTGTAAATTTTGATGTTGTTGATGGAAAAATTTTATTTGGTCTCTCAGCAATAAAAAATGTAGGCAAAGGTGCTGTTGAGGAAATTATCAAATCAAAAAATAAAATAGGAAGAAACTTCACCAGCATTTTTGATTTCTGCCTCAATGTTGATAACAGAGTCGTCAACAAACGTGCATTAGAAGGTTTGGTAATTGCAGGAGCTTTCGATTCAATTAATAAAAACAGGGCATCGCTGTTTCAATCAGTGGGACTTGCGCTTGATCACTCACATAAAATTCAAAACTCGAAACTTGCTTCAGGTGAGAGCCTCTTTGGCGAAACAACAGAGATAGATGTGCCTGAACCGAAATTAGTTTCCGCCGGGGAGTGGTCGGAAAAAGAACTTCTCGCAAAAGAGCGTGAAGTAGTCGGGTTTTACGTTTCAGGTCATCCGTTACGCAAGTACGAAATTGAATATAAATCATTTGCCAATTTTCACATCGGTGAAGTTGAGGATACTGAAGAAATAGAAAACGTTCGTGCGTGCGGGGTGATAACCAATGTAAAAACCAAAATTGATAAGTCTGGTAAAGAGATGGCATTTTTTACAATTGATGATTTCTCAGGGTCCTGTGAATGCCTGATGTTCTCAAAGGTTTATGCTGATTATGGAAAATATGTTCAGAAGGAAGAGCCGGTCTTTGTGATTGGAAATCTTGAAAGCAGCGGCGATGCGGTGAAGATGCACGTAAATAAGTTACTGCCAATGGATGCTGCAAGGATAGAGTTATCGGGCAGCATCAGAATTAATGTAATAAAAGATAGAGTCCCTCCTGAAAAACTTCTTGAACTTCAATCGGTCCTGGAAAATCATTCAGGGAAAACGCCTGTATTCCTTCAACTATTTTCAAATGGAAACAAAAGCTCCGTGTATGCTCTTAAAAATCACAGGGTAGAACTATCAAACGAATTTTTCAATAAGCTTGTAGAATTATTTGGTGAAGATTCCTTCCTTCTTGTTCCGAAATAACTATTTGTTATTTAGGTAAATCAATCTGTAATTTATTTGTGAGACTTTTTCCTATTTCGTATTATTACATCAAGTATTAATCAATATTACATCATCAATGGATAAAGAAGCAAACAAAAAATTCTGGGCACTTGTGCTGGGGGCATCTTCAGGTTTTGGCGGCGCAACTGCTATTAAACTTGCTGAAGATGGCTATAATATAATTGGTATTCATCTCGACCGCCAGGCAACAATGCCAAATGTTGAAAAGATAATCAATCATATTGAAAATTGTAAAAGGGAAGCCTGTTTCTATAATGTTAATGCTGCCGATAAGTTTAAAAGAAATGAAATTGTAACTGAGCTTAAGGCTAAGCTTAACGGGCAGCCTGTAGTCAGAATAGTTATGCATTCGCTCGCATTTGGAACACTGAAGAGTTTTGTTCCAAAAAATAAAGATGAGCAGCCGATAACTCACGCTCAGATGGAAATGACTCTCGATGTTATGGCTCATTCGTTGGTTTACTGGGTGCAGGAAATTTATATGGCAGGGCTGCTTGCAAATAAAGGAAGAATATTTGCGATGACAAGCTCTGGCAGTCATACTGCTATTCCATATTATGGCGCCGTATCTGCTGCCAAATCAGCGCTTGAATCACACGTTAGACAATTGGCAATTGAGCTAGGTCATTTGGATATCGGGGTTTCGGCAATTATGGCTGGAGTTACAGACACTCCTGCTCTTCGCAAAATTCCGGGCAACGAAGAAATGATAAAAGTTGCAGAAGTAAAAAACCCTCGTGGAAGATTAACTACTCCAGAAGATGTTGCAAAGGTTATTTCTCTTTTAAGCAGAGAAGGAGGCGAATGGATTAGCGGAGGATTGATAAACGCTGATGGTGGAGAGGATATCGTTAGCTACACGGGAAAAAGACAATAACTAAATCTTATTCTAATAAAGGATTATTAAATGAAACCAGTTGAAATAACAGACCAAAATTTTGAAACTGAAGTAATAAAGTCAGATAAACCCGTACTAATAGATTTTTGGGCAGTGTGGTGCGGACCCTGCAAACTGATTGCTCCTATTGTTGAGGAGTTAGCATCAGAATATGATGGCAAAGTTAAAATCGGAAAGCTTGATGTGGACTCTAACCAGCAAACCTCGATAAAATTCGGAGTGAGGAGTATTCCAACATTACTGCTTTTCAAAGACGGAAATCTCAAGGATACAATAATCGGAGCCGTTCCTAAAAGCAAAATAGTTGAGAAACTCAACACTGTTCTTTAAGCTGCAAACAGTAATTAACTTAATTATTCTTGATGAAGAAAATCCTTATCAGCGATTCCGTTGATGAAAAATGTTCAGCAATTCTGAAATCTGCCGGATTTGAAGTAGAATTTAAAACTGATTTATCAAAAGATGATTTGCTTGAAATCATTTCTGATTACAATGCATTGATTGTAAGAAGTTCAACTCAGGTTGATGCTGAGTTAATTGAGAAGATGGATAGGATAGAAATTATCGGCAGAGCAGGTGCAGGTGTTGATAACATTGATGTGAAAGCAGCAACACGCAAAGGTATTTTGGTAATGAATACTCCGGGCGGAAACACAATCTCCGCTGCTGAACATACAATTGCACTTATGCTGGCTGCATCAAGAAAAATTCCCCAGGCAAACATTTCTCTTCATCTGAAAAAGTGGGATAGAAAACGATTCCAGGGAAGCGAACTGTTCGGTAAAACTTTAGGACTGATCGGGCTTGGAAAAATCGGGAAGGAAGTTGCAATCAGGGCAAAAGCTTTCGGAATGAAAATTATTTCGTACGATCCCATAATTTCTGCCGACGCAATTTCTGATCTGGACATTCAGCTTGTCTCACTTGAAGAGATCTGGAAGAACAGCGATATCATTTCTGTTCACACTCCTTTAAATGAAAGAACAAAATATCTGATCTCTTACAATGAAATATCAAAGTGTAAAACCGGAATGATAATTATTAACTGCGCCCGCGGCGGAATTGTAAACGAAAAAGATTTACTTGCGGCACTTAAAGAAGGAAAAGTTGGCGCAGCAGGTCTAGACGTTTTTGAAAACGAACCGCCTGATTTTAAATCAGGTTTGCTGCAGCATCCATTAGTAGTATCTACTCCGCATCTTGGCGCATCAACAGAGGAAGCACAACAAAAAGTAGCAGTGCAAATTGCAGAACAAATAGTAGATTACTTTAACAATGGATCTCCGGCAGGGGCTGTTAATGCTTCTGCATTGAAAGAAATATCAAATGAAAATCTTAAAGCGTTCGTAAAGCTTGCTGAAGTTCAGGGAAAAATTCTTTCACAAGTCAGAAAAAATTCACTGCAAAAACTTACTATTAGTTTTAACGGTGAATTATTCCGCAGCTCTGTCAGATTATTATCTACTGCTTTGCTCAAAGGATTTCTTTCAGAGGAACTGGATACAACTGTTAACTTTATCAACGCTTCTGTGCTAGCAGAAGAAAAGGGAATTGTTTTGGAAGAAATAATTTCAACTGATCAAAGGGATTATCACAATCTCATTGAAACAAAAATTGTAACTAACTCAGGTGAGTGGAAATTTTCAGGTACTGTATTCGGAAGCAATGAACTTAGAATAGTTGAAATAAATAATTATTCAGTTGAGTTCAAACCTGAAGGCAACATTTTAATTTACAGAAACATAGATAAGCCTGGAATGCTTGCATCAGTAAGTGGTGAATTATCCAAAGCAAATATTAACATCGCGAGTCTTTCTTTAGGTAGAAAATCTGAAGGCGATTATGCGTTGGCTGTGGTTAATGTTGATAGTCGTATCTCAGAGGAATTAAAAAACTCAATATCATCAATAGAAGGTATTAAAGATATTTATACGGTTTGCATTTAATTTTAGAGGAAAAATCGATCTCTTGACATTATTAACAAAAAAGCTTATTTCGGAACCAGCAAAATAATTGTATTTCAAAGCTTGACTGGGAAAATAAGGAGTGTTATTTTGACGGAGTATTTTAATAAAATTTAACAATAATTTAACATCAAACACCGGGCGCACTTAACTTGAAAATTTTATTTCTAAACAACTCTATTCTTACAACAACATAAAAGGAGTAAGTTATGGTCAAAAAAATGACTATCTCATTATTTGTTTTCGCATTAATGTGCACATTATCTTTTGCGCAAAACAAAAACGTCGTGGTTGAAAAGATGGTTTTACCATCAGATCAAAACACATCAGTAATATCTCAACAACAATATGATTCACCTGCATTAACTCCCGGTACAGAGTTATTCAAAACCGATTACGATTACATGCAGAATAATGCAATTGATGCAATGGTTGACTTAGCTGACATTGATGGTGATGGTGAATTAGATCCTATGATGACTGCTATGCAAAGATTTGATGCAGGTCAGAGAACCCAAAGATTTGCTTACATTTCTTTTGGTGGATTAGTTGACCATTTTAGTGCTTTTGATGAAACCGACGTAACCAGCGGAAGCTCAACTTACGGCTGGGGTAATATGCAGTACTGCGTAGGCGGTCCTTTAGATGGAAACGTGCTTATGTTTGCACACAGCGGTGGCAACGGTTATCATTCAGTAATTGATTTGGTAAACCTGGAGCCTGTAACTCCGTTTTCAAACGTAATCGTACCAAACAACTTCCCATCATTTGTATATTTACAAGATGGTACAATCATAGCTACCAATACAGATATGGAATTCTATTTGTCAACAGATGTTGGTGCTACTTTTACAAAGATATTTGATGTAGGTGATGGCGATCCTGATTTCAATCTTGCTGGTTCTGCCGATCAACCAGCTGAATTACCAATTTTCAAATCTGACGATGATATGGTCATCGCAACAGTTGGTGGTTTTGAAGGTGCTTTCATAACTGGTAACCCGGATGGTATTTATTGGTACGGTAGTACTGATGGCGGTGGAACATGGAGTGGTTTAGCTGCAGGCAAAGGTTCAGGAGCAAATCCTGAATACGGACAGGTAATTAACAGAACTTATGCTCCTTATTTTGAGAACTTCTCACAGCTTAATGCAAATGTTAGTAATGATGGAGTTACACATATCGTAGTTAACGGATATGGTGAAGGTGTTCTCGAAGGTGCAACTGATACAACAAACGTTTTCTGTGTGTTGTACTGGAACAGCAACCATCAGGATTGGATTTCGATATCACATCCACTTATGGATGCACCTGTTGATGGATTTGGAAACTTTGTTACCAGTGCCGGGCAGAGAAGATATCCCGGTAATGGAATTGGTCAGGCTTATCCAAACGTTTCAACTTCAGCAGATGGTCGGATAGTTTTTGTTGCATGGCAGGGATTTGAATACACTGGTGCAATTGGCGCCAGCGCATGGAACATGTATCCCGGTGATGGTGGACCACAGTCTGGTATAGTTTATTATACTGACTTATATTACACCTGGTCAGATGATTTCGGTGAAACATGGTATGATGTTGAAATCCTGAAAGGTGATGCCAGCGTGATGGAACAGCACCCTTACTTAGCAAGAAGAATAGTATTTGACGGTGATCAGGCAACAGTTCATTATATGTATCAGGAAGATGCTATACCTGGCGCAGCTATTTTTGGAACACAGGTAGCTGGTCAGAACAGTTTATCTAATGATACAAGATGGTTATATGATTCTATTACATTCACAGTTCTTAGTGTTGACGACAATAATGTAGTTAACAACTTCACATTAGAGCAGAACTATCCAAACCCATTCAACCCAAGCACAAAGATTGATTATACAATATCTGAGAGAAGTGCTGTTACGTTGAAGGTTTATGATGTTCTCGGAAAAGAAGTTGCAACATTAGTCAACTCAACACAGGATGCTGGAAATCACACTGTTACTTTTGAAGCCGGAAATCTTGCGTCAGGTCTTTATATCTATACGCTCAGCAATGGTAACTTTACTTCATCAAGAAAGATGATGTTACTTAAGTAATTTAGCATGGATGTTTATATGAATAACGGGTGGGTTTTCCAATTTAATCGTTGGTAAATTCGCCCGTTTTTTTTACAAGTGTTTTTGTTCTTTTTTATAATTCAGAGATTAACTCAGAAGATTATTTAAACATTTCGTGGAGAAGAGATGAAAAAAATATCTACAAATCTTCTGGCAATTTTAGTATTTCTGTTCGCTTCTGCTGCTCTGCTTGCTCAAACGGGAGTTGGCAAAATGAGTGGTAAGGTGATAGATGCAGATACTAAAGAACCTTTGATTGGTGCAAACATAATTCTGTTAAATACCAATCTTGGGGCTGCCACAGACATCGATGGAAACTATTTTATATTGAATATTACTCCCGGAACTTACGAAGTTCGTGTCAGCTACGTAGGTTATGCACCTAAGACATATCAGGAAGTGAGAGTTGTTGCTAACATCACTTATGAATTGGATGTTGAGCTTTCCACTGACTTCACTTTGGATGATATAGTTATTGTCGACAAAAAATTCTTCGAGGCAAAAGCCACAAACACCGTCAAAGTAATTGACGCTGATCAGATTTCAAGATTGCCTGTGCGCGGCGTTCAAAATCTGGCTTCGCTGCAATCAGGCGTAGTAATTCTGGAAGGCAGCGGCGGGCAGGAAGGAAACGCTACAATTAACGTTCGTGGCGGCAGAGGCAGTGAAGTCCTTTATATAGTTGACGGCGTGCCGCAAAACAATCTTTACAACAGGCAAACTGCTGCTCAGGTGAGTAATTCAGCAATTGACCAAATATCATTTCAGGTAGGTGGTTATGAAGCCAAGTATGGACAAGCACAGTCTGGTATTGTAAACGTAACCACAAAATCCGGACAACCTCATTATAATATATTTCTTGATCTTCAGTCATCTGACTTTTTGAAGACCGATGATTTTGGTTCAAATCTATATTCAGGATCTCTAAGTGGTCCAATTATACCCGGCATTCCGGAACATACTATTTTCCTTTCTGGTGAAAGAGGATGGTACAGAGATGCGAATCCTCCGGCTGTTCCAATTGAATTCTATACACTCCAGGATGGAACTATCTTAGATGAGCCGATTATATCCAATACAATTCCCAATAATCCTGCAAGCGTTTGGAGGTTTAGCGGAAAAATTAATTCCAGGTTTAGCGGTGGTTGGAATGTTCAGCTTAGCGGTCTTTACAACGATAGAATTACGAAAGTCGGTAAGGGTGGAGGTCCAGCCAGACAATACAAAAACGCTTCACAATTTTTCGAGGAAGTTGAGGAGCAAAATTCTTCATTAAGTCTCAGATTATCTCAAACTGTAAGCAATAATACATTCTGGAACGTGAACCTGGGATATAGGTTATTTGAATTTGAGCGATACAATCCTTTCCTCAAAGGTGCAGAAAATCAGATTCTTTATGGTGACAGCTTATGGTGGGCAAATGAATCTGGAATGAATGTAAAGCTGCTCGGTAACGGACGACGGACTCAGACAATTGACGCAAATGGTGTGTACAGACCTTATGGTTATTCATTGGGACTGTTTCAACAAAGAGAAGATATGAGAATTGGAGCAGATTTTGACCTGACATCACAGTTAAACAATCATTTATTAGAATTTGGATTTGGTGTTGAACAGCATACTGTCAGAGGTTATGGAAATTTTGCTTATCAGGTAGCTCAATCTGATCCATCGCAGCCAGACTATTTAAGGTTTGCTCAATTCCAGCCTTTTGTTTTTGGTTATGATGTAACTGGTAAAACAAAAACGAGCTCTGATGACCCGTCATCGCTCGATTGGTTTGCTGATCCTTCTATTCAATCACATCCATCAATGGCAGAATTTTTAAGACCAAGACAGCCAATTCTAGGTTATTTGTATTTACAGGACAGATTTGAATTACCCGATTTTGTCTTAAATGTTGGTTTAAGAATGGACTACTTTGATATTAAATCCCATGAACTGATAGATCCATCTCTGCCATACGCAGGTGGTTTGGATCCAAATAAATTTGATATTGAAGATTTTAAAATAAAAGATGTTGAAATAAAATGGTCACCAAGAATTGGAATAGGGTTCCCGGTAACTGAATCAACAGTCTTTCACGCTCAGTACGGAACATTCTTCCAGACCCCTGAACTAAATGATATGTATGCTGGTCCTTTCGATTATAACCAGTTTATCACAATGTCTCCTCAGTTCAGTCAGAATGGTGGTTTGCTAAGTGAAGAAACAACTCAATACGAAGTTGGATTCAGGCAGGTATTTGGTGCGAACTCAGCATTAAATATTACTGCATTTTACAAAAACACAAAATCACTTGTGAACGTGCAGGTTAGCCAGTATCAAAGATCAGAGGGTGGTGAAACTATTAATGCTATCGGATCACAAAATGCTGACTTTGGAACAATCAAAGGATTTGCATTTTCTTTTGATGTGACAAGACTCAGTTATTTCAATGCTTCACTGCAATATACTTTATCATTTGCTGATGGAACAGGTTCTTCAACAAGTTCGAGCCAGACTGCTGTATTCAGAAACCTTGATAACCTTCCACCTAAGGTTATTGCACCATTGTCTTTCGATCAAAGACATACGGCTATTGCAATAATTGACTTCTATATTCCTGAAGGTGAAGCTGGATTTTGGGAATTATTCAATGCCAATGCGATAATCTCCTATAGCAGCGGCAGACCTTATACTCCCGTTGATCAGTGGAACATACTTGGTGACAATGGGCTGATTGCTGATAACACAGGATATATAAACTCAGCTTATGCTCCTGGCAGTTTCAGAATCGATCTAAAGATTGAAAAGGGATTCCCGATAGGCAATTTCTATCTTACTCCTTATGTCTGGATTGAAAACCTTCTTGATTCAGATAACATAGTTGGAGTTTGGAGATCTACAGGCAGTCCTTATACAACCGGATGGCTAAATGATCCTGATGCGCAGGGAGTCATTCAGCAAAGAGGAGAAGGTTATGCTAAAGATTATGAAACACTCGAAAAGGATCCTAATAACTTTGGTATACCAAGACTGATAAAACTCGGTCTCAAGTTAAATTTTGATAGAATAACTTTCTAACAAGAATTTGATTTTAATTACAAACAGGATAATTGAAATGAAAATAAAAATAAAAATAAAATACAGTTATAAATTGCTGCTCCTTTTAATGGGGGTAGCATTTATTGCGTTCGGTTTTTTAGGAGATGACAGGAATGGAGTTAAATCTCCCAAGCCTCTCTATAAAGTAACCGAAACGCAAGTATCCGGTAAGCAAGGAGATGCTTACGGATTAAATGTTAATAATGTTTGGATGCCCCTTAACCGAAAAGGTATAATTGCAGATGTGAATGTTCCCCCACTCGGGAGTCTTGGACAATTTGCTGGCGGCGGATTTCTATTCTCATCGGGTTTTTTCTTTAGCGGCTTAAGAGATGGCGTTCTCTGGGCAAATGCGGCTGCATCTGCAAGTCTTGTCCAGGATTTTATTCAAGGAGTAGTTGATGGCGAAGATGATCCAAATGCTGTTCTATACGTTATCAATTCTCAGGATGAACCTTTCGGTCAAAGCTGGATTGATTGGATTGATGCGGTTGCATTAGGAGCCGATTTTTATGATGGCGATGGTGATGGTATCTATAATCCGGTTGATAAAAATGGAAACGGAATCTGGGATGAAGATGAAGATGCACCCGATTTGATTGGTGATGAACTTGTCTGGTGTGTTTTCCACGATGGACTACCGGTAGGGCAGCGCAGATGGTCCGGCACTCTTGAGATTGGTCTTGAGGTGAGGCAGTCTGTCTTTGCATTTGCATCAGCCGGAGCAATTGGTAATATTATTTTTGTCAGATACAGGTTTACTTATGTAGGTATTAATCCGAGTGATCCTGAATATCTAACCGAAGTATATTTTGGTGCCTGGGCTGATCCTGATTTAGGTGATGCTACAGACGATAGAATTGGCGTGGATACAGTAAGAAATGCCGGTTACACCTACCAGCAAATCCCTGATGACCAGTATGGTGCACAGGTTCCATGCTTTATGATAGACTTTTTCTCCGGACCTCGTTCTTATATTGCTGGTGAAACTTATATAGACTTAAATGGAAACGGAGAATATGATGATGGTATTGATACTCCTCTTGATACCGCTTTTTCTATACAGGGACAATTAAAAGGTATTCAGGCATTCCCTGGTGCTAAAAATTTACCAATTTCTTCTTTCGTGATGTATATAAATGGTGATCCAGATTTAAGAGATCCCAGCGATCACTTTGAAGCTCGTAATTATTGCCTTGGTACAAATAGAGTCGGGGTGATTCCCGATCCTTGTACATTTGCTTATGGTGACGTTGAAGGCGTCCCCTGTGAAGATGTTGATCCAAGATTCTGGTTCTCAGGTGATCCTGTTACGAACATTGGATGGATATGTAACCGGAACGAGGATATGCGTCAGATGACAAATACAGGTCCCTTCGTAATGAAGAAGGGTGTAGAAAATGAAATAGTTCTTGCCTATGTGGTTGGCAGAGGAGCAAATCCGCTTGATGGAATAACAGTAGCACGTGCAATAGATGATGGTGCTCAGAATATTTTTGATTTGAATTTTTTGGCACCTACACCTCCACCTGCACCACAGGTTACCATATCTTCAAGCGATGATTTTATTGATTTGACCTGGCAGACTAACAGGCAGGTAACCTATGTAAGTCAAACCCCAACCTGGGATCTGAAATTTGAGGGCTACCAGGTATTTGCATTTAAAACGAATATCCCTGAAGATGTTGTTTCCGGTCAGGGAAACTCAGCTTTAGTTGCCCGATATGATTTGAACAACTTTATTCAGAATGTTTATAAGGAAAATTCGGAAACAGGAGGAATTGAACTTTTATATCCGGTTTCTCCGGCAGCAAACCAACTGGATTATTCTTTATATAGTGACCCAAATACCGGAAATATCAGATTAAGAATTTTTAACGATCCTTTTACACCTGGTCAGAAAATTGTTAAAGGCAGACCATATTATTTTGCAGTGACTTCATATGCACTCAATTATGATGCATTGGTTTATAAGGATGATCCCACACAGCCAGTAGGCACAGATGGAGATTACTATCTTGATGCATTTGCATTTGCTCAGGAATCTGAAAATGTCAGATCGGTTGTATCTATTGTTGTAGGTGAAGATTCTTATAATCCGCCAGAGCAAGTTAAAGATGCTGCGAAAATTTCCGGTTTTAGCAATGGTAAGCTGCAATATGACCCTGTAAATAATGCAGAATTAACCGGTGATACCTATGAAGTGACATTATTCAAGGATGATGCTTCAGTAAGATATTCAATGTTCTGGAGACTTCAGAACTTAAATACATCTGCCATACTCTTAGACTCTATGAAGCAATTCCTCTATGGAAGTAACGAAATTAGTTATCAAAGTACGGAGGGATTTATAGCTAAATTATCGGATGAGACACCCGCTCTTGGCAATATACAATTTCAGACTCAAACACGGTGGTATGATACCTCGGGAACTAAATTTTATTATATGAATGTAGATGTAGCTCGAGGAGGACCTGCTGCAGTGATGCCCGGTCCTATTTCAGCAGATACTTCTAAGATAACCACTGCGGATAAAATGCGTAAAGTTGAGATAAGATTTGGTGAGCAGGGAAAAGCATATCGATACTTGCGTGGATATGTTGGAGCAAATCCACCACTAAGAAACGCATCTTATGTCTATGCCGGAGGCGTTACACCGGCTAATCCTGAGGTAGTAATCGATGTGAGTGAAATTGGAATGCTTGGAGAAGGATTTGTGGATGTTCCATTTACTGCCTGGATGGTAGACGAGAATTACGGCATTAACAAACAGCTTGCCGTCGGTTTTCTTGAACAAAGAACTGGATTAAATGGAACACCTGATGGTATCTGGGATCCCGGCACCAACGTTAGCATTAGCGGTGAGTTCATTTTCATTTTTGATGCAGACTATGATCCGAATGGAAATCAGCTGGTTTATACAGGTAACTATCCAGCAAGTCAAACCGTTTGGGCCAGATTGCGTGGATATGATATCCCTGCTGATGCTTCTGCAACTGAGGAAGAGAGAACCATTGCAAAGTCTCCTTATTTTAATATACTATACATGCTCGGAGTTCAAAAGCGGAACAATGAGGAATTCTTCCAGACCGGGGATAAAATAATTATACCGGTTGGTAAGTATCCTTTTACAACCGCCGATGTTTTCCAATTCACAACCCGTGCGGGAGGTGCTTTAACAGATGCTGAGGAGAGAAATCTATGGGAGAAAGTAAATGTTTATCCAAATCCATTATTGGGATATAATACTTTATCCAATTACTATTCCAATACACCTGATGAACCGTTTGTAACATTTATAAATTTACCAGAGGACATAGCAATTAAGATTTATTCTTTATCAGGTACATTGTTACGAACACTGACTACCGATGATAAAGATTCACCAACATCTCCATTTCTAAGATGGAATTTACAAAACGAATCTGATTTAAGAGTAGCATCAGGTATGTATCTTGCTATTGTTACTTCACCAAAATATGGTGATAAAGTATTGAAGTTTGCAATAATAATGCCTCAAAAGCAAATACAAAGGTTCTAATGAAATTAAGATTGGCAGGTGAAATAAATGTTGCCTGCCAGCTATTTTAAGTTAAAATAGTGGAGTTTATAAAATGAAAAAAATAATACTTATAATGATCTTAATTGCAACTTCAGTCTTTGCGGGTGATGTTGCAAGAAAAGGTACAACGGGTGCTGAACAACTATTAATTCCTGTTGGTGCCCGTGGAATCGCAACCGGAGGAGCATTCCTTGCTAATCTAACCGGTCTGGAATCTATTTATTATAATCCAGCCGGCTTGGATGTAACTCCGCGAACAGAAGCAATGTTTAGTTATGTTAGTTATCTTGCTGATATTAACATTTCTTACTTTGCAATAGGAACAAGCCTTGGAGATATCGGTTCTATAGGCTTGGATCTCAAAACATTTGACTTCGGAGATATACCGGTTACAACAGAAACTTTTCCTGATGGAACCGGCGAGACTTATTCTCCATCCTTCTTAACTCTTGGCTTTACATATTCAAAAGTATTAACAGACAGAATTTCAATCGGAACAAATTTGAAAATTATATCTGAAAATATTCAAAATACTAATGCCACGGGTTTTGCACTGGATGCCGGAGTTCAATACAGATTCTCTGATGCACTTATGATTGGTGCTACGGTTAAAAACATCGGTAGTGAAATGAATTACTCCGGTCAGGACCTTTCATCAAGAACCGAAATACCTGGTTCTATTCCCGGTGCCTCAAGCGGAAGCTATGAAATTATCACAGAAGGTTTTCAGATACCAAGCTTTTTTCAGTTAAGTTTGACTTACGGGCTTAACATAGACGAACAGAATAATTTGTTGTTTGCAGGTGCATACACAGCAAATAATTCATTCGAAGATGTAGCAAACTTAGGATTAGAATACGGGTTTATGAATAACTTCTTTGTAAGAGGTGGTTACAATTTTTTAGTTGAAAATGCCAGTGAATATGTTTATGGATTAACTTTCGGTGCCGGACTCGATTATAATCTTGGCGGCGAAGTTGGATTCGTATTCGACTATGCTTTCAGGGATGTGAAGGATTTCCCTAGTGCTAACCATGTCTTTACAATTAAGCTCAGTTTCCAATAATCTGTTAACCAAATTACAAAAAGCGTCTGTTGATTTTTCAGCGGACGCTTTTTTATTTTTGCAGTAAGAAACAATTTATACTTGTTATGAGAAGATTTTTAATTATTATTACTTGTTTTTCTTTCTTTGCGATAATCTATCCTCAAAAGATAATCTTTGAATTTGATTATGCTCAGTTTGGATATGATTCCCTGTCAAATTACGTGGAATTTTATTACTCTTTCAATCAAGCCGGGTTGACTTACATTGATACGGATTCTGCAGATTATGTTCAAGGTTTGCTGCAAATAGAAATTAATGACTCACTATCTGGAAATAATATAATTGACAAGTACTGGCTCGTATCTAATGAGATTACAGATTCAATTCATCTGGATAAAAGCCTGATTGGTTTGATTGGCTTTGTTATTGACAAAGGATCATATATTGTAAATGTAACAGGAAGTGATCCTAATAATCCTGTTAACAAGAAAACTATCTCGGAGAAAATCACCATTGATCCATTCCTGAATACGCAAATGGCATTAAGTGATGTTCAGCTTGCTTCGAATATAATTGTTAATAGCGAAAATACGTCTTCTATATTCTTCAAAAATTCCTATGAAGTAACTCCCTTGCCGGCGTCGGTTGGTGGTGAATTGCAGCCAGTGATATTTTATTATACAGAGTTATACAATCTTAAATCATTGCCTTCGAATAATGATATGCGTCTGGATGAGTTGGTAATTAACAGCAGGGGGCAGTTGGTAAGCTCAAAATCTAAAAAAATTAATAAATCGGTAAACACAAGGGTTGAGGTAGGAATAGTAAAAGCGTATAAATTTTCAACCGATACTTACACTCTGATGCTCAATCTTATTGATAGTGTTTCTAACTACGGTGTATCATCAGTAAAAAGATTTTTTGTTTACAATCCGTCAGTTGTATCTTCTGATACGTTTCAGACAACAGTGTCCCCGGTTCTGAGTACAACATTTGGTGCTATGTCTGAAGAAGAAATTGACGATTTATTTGATAAATCAAAATATCTTGCTACAGGTTCTGAAATTAGTAAGTACAAAGCACTCTCCAGCGAAGTGGCTAAAAGAGAATTTATTTATAATTTTTGGAAAGCACGGGATGAATATCCGGCTGATGACAGAAATGAAACTTACTTAAATTACTTAAAGCGTGTGGATGAGAGTACAATCAGATTTAAATCTCAGGGCAGACCAGGCTGGAAATCTGACCGGGGCAGAGTTTATATTGTTTATGGCGAACCTTCAGAAATTGAGCGATATCCAAACCAAACCGGTTCTAAACCATATGAAATCTGGAATTATGAGAGCATCGAAGGCGGTGTAATATTTGTTTTCGGAGATATTACTGGTTTCAATGACTATCAATTACTTCATTCAACTAAAAGGGGTGAGTTAAGAGACGATTACTGGCAGCGACGGATAGTAGTTCAATAAAAGGTTTTTTATTCAAAGAATCCTATCCTTTAATTCTTCATCGTTTATTGGATGCTTTGGTTATTTTTATATTGAAGATTTTATAAAATGATGAAGAATAGAATTGAATACATCCTGTTCGTTTTTTTTAGCTGGTGTTTCAGGCTGCTCGGCTTAAACCTTTCAAGAAAATTTGCAGCTTTTCTTGCCCTGGTATTTTTTTATCTCATTCCCATCAGAAAAAAAGTTGTCCTGGATAATCTCAAAATTGCTTTCCCTGAAAGTGATATTCAAACTAAAAAAAAATTAGCCTTCAGAATTTATCTGAGCTTTGCAATTACGCTGGTTGAGATATTGTACCTTCCTTATATAAAAAAGGAGAAATTAATTAATGAAGTTATGTGCAGCAATCCTGAACTGATTATTGAGAAATTTAAAGAAGGAAAAGGGTTGATTCTCCTTTCATCGCATTTCGGTAACTGGGAGTTTGGCGCAATTTCAATAGCATTGCAGGTTCATCTGCCGTTTTCTGTAATTGTTAAACCATTACGAAATCCTTTAGTTTATGAATGGATGAATAACTTTCGCACGAAATTTGGGAATGAAGTTGTCCCTCTTGGTATTTCGATAAGAAAAACATACCAAACGCTCAAGCAAAATAAAATTGTAGCGATGGTTGCTGATCAGAGAGGACCCAGCGAAGGAATGCGTGTTGAGTTTTTTGGAAGGAAAGTCTCTATTTACACAGGTCCCGCTGCATTAGCACTTAAAACCGGTGCACCACTTATTTGTGGAATTGCCGTTAGGCAAAAAGACTATAAGTATAAAATGGATCTGGTTGAAATATCACAGAAAAATCTTCCGGATGGTGAAGAAGAAAAAATTCTGGCGATTAGTCAGAGATACACTTCGTATCTTGAAAAAGTTATACGGGAAAATCCTGAGCAGTGGCTTTGGATGCATAAAAGGTGGAAATACTAATGAACAGTGAAATAAAAGTTCTGGTTATTCAAACTGCATTTCCGGGAGATGCAATTTTGACTCTGCCTTTTATACAGGAACTGAAAAAGAAAAATTCTGAGTATTTAATTGATGTTTTATCTATTCCATCAACTGCCGAACTTTTTAAGTCCTCAATTTTCGTTAATGATGTTGTTATATTTGATAAAAAAGGAAAACATAAATCAATTTTATCTTTCATCAGGTTTGTTAGAGAACTGAAGCAGATTCGTTATGAAATAGTGTATTCCCCACACCGTTCGCTGCGAAGCGCATTGATCGCATTAAATCTGGGAGCAGATAATACTTATGGTTTTAACAACAGCAGTCTGCAATATGCATTCAAGAAGGTGGTTAAGTATAATCCTCATGATCACGAAGTGAAAAGAAACCTGGCATTTTTAGACAGTGATTATAGCGGCGATAAGTGGCGAATAATTCCTGAAATTTTTGTTTCTGATGATTCCAGGTTGAAAGTCAAAAAATTCTTATTAGATAATAAAATCGAAAAGTTCATCACCTTTGCACCCGGTTCGGTTTGGGAAACAAAAAAGTATCCTGCCGATTATTTCAAAAACATTATAACTCACTTTCTTGGGAAGAAATACCTGATTGTTTTAATAGGCGGCGCTGATGACAGAAGTTTATGTGAAAATTTAAGTAGAGATATTGAAGATAATGTATTCATAACGGCAGGAGATTTTTCGTTCACAGAGACGATTGAGTTATTAAAACACACGAAACTTCTTATCTGTAATGACAGCGCTCCCACTCATTTAGGAATGAGCGCTGATATTCCGGTTCTGACGATTTTTTGCTCAACAGCAACTCAATTTGGTTTTTATCCATACAATACAAAAAGTGATTATTTAAGTTATGATGATCTTTATTGCAAGCCTTGCGGAATTCATGGATACAGAAACTGTCCTACAGGGACATTCGATTGCGCTGGTTTATTAACTCCCGATCTTGTGATTAATAAAGCAGAAAGTCTTTTAGCTAATGCAGTTTGAATTTAATAATGTTTTTAATGTTGAGCTGGATCTTGAAAAAGCTCTTTCCACCGCTGTGGAATTATTTAATTCAGGGAAAATTTTTATTTATCCGACTGATACAATTTATGGTATCGGAGGGAATCCTTTTGATGAAAATGTGATAAAAAGAATTGCTGAAGTAAAAGGCAGAGACGACAAAAAACAATTCATCTGGCTGTTGTCTGATTTTGAAAACCTTATGAACTATGTTGATATCATTTTCGAGAGTCATATTGAATTTCTCCAGCAAATCTGGCCGGCACCTGTTTCAGTAATCCTGAATTTGAATGAACGGACAAGTACAATTACAAATCAGGAAACGGTGGCGGTTAGAATTCCTAAAAACGATTTCTGTCTCAAGCTGCTTAAAGAAATATCCAGACCATTAAGTTCCACAAGTGTTAATAAAAGTGGGCATGCAGCAATCAATCATATCGGAGAAATTGTGGAAAATTTTTCTTCAGATGTTGATGCCATATTTTATAATTCTGAAATTACCCAAAATAAATCTTCCACAATAATCGATTTAACCTCAGAAAAGCCAATTTTAGTAAGGGAAGGTGATGTTAAATTTGTGGACTTGTTGCGATACTTCAGTTAAATTAAGGAAGTTTTTTTAACATTTTATTTGCAATGAAGATTTTCAGATATCTAAAAAAATTAAACAGCTTTTCTGTTGTAATTGTCCCGGAAGATACCTCACATGGAACGAAGTCGAGAAAATTTACTCTCAGCAGAATTTTTTTATTCGCGATTTTATACTCCCTTTTTATTGGTATCATTGGTTATTATTTATTTGGGGTTACTGGTATAGGATCGAAGTTTTTCCCCGGAAGTGATAAACTCAGTTCAGTAAGTTCTGAGGATTTAGAAAAACTAAACGATAGAGTTGCTTTCCTTGCCCGGGAATTACAAGTTCTAAAATCTACTAATCAAAGACTAAAATATGCACTCGCTCTTGGTGATTCGTCATTAATTGACAGCCTTGGTGTGAATATTGATACTCTCAGGCAGCTTTACAAAACTCCCAAAGAAGGAAATATTTTTGGAGCTGTAATAGTATTTTTCACTAAACTTTTCATTCAACAGGAAAAAAGTGTTCTTTTCATTTTACCTGCCAATGGATATATTAGCAGGGCATTTGCTCCCGATAAGGGACATTATGGTATTGACATAGTACTAAAAGATGGAACACCGGTTTATGCGGCAGCTGGAGGATATGTCGTATTTTCTGGTTACACAAACAATTACGGACACATAATTATTCTAAATCATTCGGATGGTTATTTAAGTGTTTATAAGCATTGCTCATTAGTAATAAAAAAGGAGCGTGAGTTTGTTAGGCAAGGCGAGTTGATTGCTCTAAGCGGTAACAGCGGGTTAGCAACTACAGGTCCTCACCTGCATTTTGAAATTTGGCTTAATGGAAAACCCATTGATCCGGAATCTATTTTATTAAAAAACAAATAAGGAAAACATATGAAAAGCAAAATGAATGGTGATTCTGAGGAGATCACAATTATCAGCCACGGCGTTAAAGTTGAAGGCAAAGTTTCCAGCAATGGAAGCATAAGACTTGACGGCACAATCCAGGGTGATATTGTCTGCCAGGGTAATGTTACTGTTGGCGAACAGGGTGAAGTTTACGGAAAAGTTAATGGTCAGAGTATTACAATTGGAGGAAAAGTTGAAGGGACTGTTAATGCCAAGGAAAAACTGATTCTCGAGTCGAAAGCAAACTTGAAGGGAGATATGTTCACAAAAATTTTGGTGGTTGAAGCAGGAGCCAAATTCGATGGTAAGAGTAATATGAGCAACTCTTCAGTTTCTATTGAATCTCCCTCGACTGATTAATCGTTATGAAACTGGAACCTGACAAAATAAAAGGTACCAGTAATTTTTATAAAGATGTTGGACCTTATATTGGCCTGGGACTTCAGTTAGCTGTAACCGTAACTGTTATGGTATTTATTGGAATCTGGTTAGATGGAAAGTTTGAGACCACTCCCATGCTCACAATAGTCTGTGCATTCTTTGGTGTATTTGCGGGTATGTATACATTTATAAAGTCTGTTCTGAAAGCTGGTAATGATAAAAAATGAAAAGGTACTTATTAGTTTTGCCTTAATTTTTTCGATCGTTATACTTCTTTTATTAACATCTTTTTATCTTCTGTCAGAAATAACAGAGATAGTATACAAATCCATTTTACTGGGGACATTTCTATCATTTATAAATTTTTCTATAGGCTTTTTACTGATTAAGTTCAGCATAGATAAATCCGAAAAAGTATTTCTATTTGCGTTATGGGGAGGTCTCCTTTTCAGGCTAATCCTCGGTTTAACCCTTGTATTAATTATCCTCATTTTTTTGGAAATAAACACATATGGGTTTATATTTTCAATCCTTTTTTTTTACGTTTTTTACTTATTTATCGAAATATTTTATTTGAATTTAGGGAGAAATCGCCGTTTTGGCAGAAATTAACAGAATAGACTCTTTGAACACTGTCGCAGACACTCTGAATACATCTGGTGGCTCCGATAGCGATTGGATTTTACACCATATAATGGATGCTAAAGAGTTAGAACTGCCGTTCCTTGGTTACGTCCAGCTTCCTCAGTTCCCGCCAGTTTTTGGAATTGATATTACGCCAACCAAGCACGTGATTTTTATGTGGATTGCTGCATTTTTACTCCTGCTAACTTTTTATTTTGTTGCAAAGAATTATAGGATATCTCTGATTCCCAAACGGCTGGCTAATTTCTTTGAAGTAATAATAATTTTTGTTCGGGATGAAATAGCAGTACCAACTTTAGGGAAAGCGTATAAATCATTTCTTCCTTTCTTATTAACATTATTTTTCTTTATTCTTTTTGGAAATTTTCTCGGGTTAATTCCTTTTTCAGCAACATTCACCAGCAATATTGCCGTAACTGCAACACTTGCAATCATTTCCTTTTTAATGATTCAACTTGGAGGAATAAGACATAACGGATTTTTTGGTTACTTTAAAGGATTAGTCCCCCACGGAATTCCAATGTGGCTGCTGCCCCTGATGATACCTGTGGAAATTCTTGGTTTGTTTACAAAACCATTTGCGTTGGCGATACGACTTTTTGCAAATATGATCGCAGGTCACACTGTTATTCTTGCACTGATTGGATTGATATTTTTTATGGGGACAATATTTATCGCACCAGTTTCAATTGCATTCGCAGTTTTTATTTATCTTTTAGAAATTTTAGTTTCGTTAATTCAAGCTTATATATTTACAATGCTCACTTCCTTGTTTATAGGAATGGCAGTACATCAGGAACATTAATTTATTAACAAATATTAAAGGAGTACTTAAATGGATTTAGCATGGTTAGCAGCAGGTATTGGCGCCGGATTAGTTGTAATCGGCGGTGGACTTGGAATCGGTAAACTTGCAAGCTCAGCAATGGACGCAAGCGGAAGACAGCCGGAAGCAGCAGGCGCTATCAGAACTTCAATGATTATTGCAGCGGCACTTATCGAGGGAATGTCATTCTTCGGATTGGTTATCTGCATTCTTCTTGCTCTTAAAGCATAAACTAAAAATCATTTGAGAAAATAAATGTTAACTCAAATTACACTTGCGGTTATAGCAGCAGGCGGTGGTGAAAACGGCGGTCTTCTCGACGTTAACCCCGGCTTGATGATCTGGACTGTTATTACTTTTATAGTTCTTGTTCTGATTCTGAAGAAAGTAGCCTGGAAGCCAATACTCACCGCCCTTGATAAACGTGAAAACGATATAAGGGAAGCATTAGCTCAGGCTGAAAAAGCTAAAGATGAAGCGAAAAAGATTCTTGAAGAAAATCAGGCAAATCTTGCTAAAGCTGAAGAGGAATCAAAGAAAATTATTGAGCAGAGTCGTGCTTACGCGGAATCACTTAAAGAGCAGATGATTAAGGATAGCAAAGATCAGGCAAAGAAAATTGTTGATGAAGCTTCTTCTGAAATTCAGAGGAAAAAAGATTCTGCTTTTGAAGAGTTGAAAGGACAAATTGCTGAGATTGCTGTAGATGCTGCAGAGAAAATTATCAGGGAATCACTCGACGCACAAAAAAGCAAGCAGGTAATTGATAAGTATTTGAATGATGTGACGAAAAATTAATAATGGCTGATTTTAGAATTCTACATAGATACGCGACTTCTTTACTTGAGACTTCTCTCGAAAAGAATAATCTTGAAGTTGTCACCTCTGATATCCAGCTTCTCGTTAAAACATTCGAGCAAAGTAAAGAGTTGAAGAGAATGCTCAACAGTCCGGTAGTAAGACCTGAAATAAAGCTTAACATTCTAAAAGAGATTTTCAGTAAAAAAATATCGAAGGATTCGATGGATTTTGTTGAGTTTATAATTTTGAAGAAGCGTGAGAGTTTATTGAATTCAATTGGCAAAAGATTTTTAGAGTTACGTGACGAACATCTTGGTATTGCTAATGTTTTTGTGACATCTGCAACTGAATTTTCAAACGAACAGAAGAGCGTTTTCCAATTCAGGCTGGAGAAAATACTCGATAAAAAAGTTCGACTAAATTTTAAAACTGATTTAAATCTTGTTGGTGGATTCATAGCTAAAGTTAATGATACACTTTATGATGCTTCAATCAGACATCAACTAGAATTACTGAAGAAACAATTTTTAACGGGTGAGATATCACTCAACTAATTAAAAGAAGTTTAAAAGGAATTAAGTATGGCTGAAGTAAGACCCGACGAAATATCGGCGATATTAAGGAAACAGCTTTCCGGTTTCGAGAGCGAAGTTGATATTTATGATGTCGGTACCGTTCTGCAGATAGGTGATGGTATTGCACGTGTTTATGGTTTGAGCAAAGTTATGGCAACTGAGCTCGTCGAGTTTCCTAATGATGTAATCGGAATGGTTCTTAACCTTGATGAAGACAGCGTCGGCTGTGTTCTTTTTGGTGAAAGCTCGCTGGTTAGAGAAGGTGATACTGTTAAAAGAACCAAACGGGTTGCTTCTATTCCAGTCGGAAAAGAATTACTTGGACGTGTAGTTAATCCGTTGGGCAAACCAATTGATGGAAAAGGTGCAATAAACACTGACAAGTTTCTACCCATTGAAAGAAAAGCACTTGGTGTAATTCAAAGACAGCCCGTAAAAGAGCCAGTGCAAACCGGTATTGCTGCCATTGACGCAATGATTCCAATTGGCAGGGGACAGAGAGAATTAATTATTGGTGACAGACAAACAGGTAAAACAGCTGTTGCTATCGATGCCATCATTAACCAAAAATATACTCACACCGAAGAAGCTAAGTCACTCGGTATAAAACCGGTTTATTGTGTTTATGTTGCGATCGGTCAGAAGAGTTCAACTGTTGCGCAGGTTGTTGCCAAACTGCAGGAACACGGTGCTATGGAATTCACAACAGTTGTTGTTGCTTCTGCCTGGGAACCGGCCCCACTTCAGTACATTGCACCATATTCAGGCGCTACTTTGGGTGAATATTTCCGTGACAATGGAATGCATTCACTTGTCATTTATGATGACTTATCGAAACAAGCTGCAGCTTACCGTGAACTTTCTCTATTATTAAGAAGACCTCCCGGAAGAGAAGCTTATCCAGGTGACGTATTCTATCTCCATTCAAGATTGCTTGAAAGAGCTTCAAAATTAAATGATGAACTTGGTGGTGGAAGTTTAACAGCATTACCAATTATTGAAACACAGCAGGGAGACGTTTCGGCATACATTCCGACAAACGTAATCTCTATTACTGATGGACAGATATATCTTGAATCAAGTTTATTCAACTCGGGTGTCCGCCCTGCTATCAACGTTGGTATTTCTGTATCTCGTGTCGGGGGTAATGCACAGATCAAAGCGATGAAAAAAGTTGCAGGTTCACTCAAACTTGATTTAGCTCAGTACAGAGAACTTGAAGCATTTGCTAAATTCGGTTCAGATCTTGATCAATCAACATTAAAAACTCTCAATAAAGGTGCACGGCTGGTTGAATTGCTAAAGCAAGGTCAGTATGCTCCAATTTCTGTTGAAAGACAGATTGTCAGCATCTTTTTAGGAACAAAGGGATATATGGATTCTATTCCAGTATCTGATGTGAAAAGATTTGAAAAAGAAGCGCTTGAATTCTTCGAAGTAAAACATAAAGACATCCTCGAAACTCTTAAGAAAGAAAAAGATATTTCCAAAGATCTTGATGAAAAAATTAACAATGCAGCGAAAGAATTTCTTAAAGTATTTAAGAAGACAGCTTAATTAGATTTTAGATGGCTACACTCAGAGACATAAAAAACAGAATAGTTGGTGTTAAAAGCACCCAGAAAATTACCCGTGCAATGAAGATGATTGCAACGGCTAAGCTCCGTGGTGCTCAGCAGAGGATTGTTGGTGCTCGTCCTTATTCAAATAAAATCGCTGAAATGCTTTCACGTCTTGCTGCTGATGACTCATTGCAGACTAATCCTTTTTTTGCTGCAAGACCGGTTAAAAAAATATGTGTGGTTGTTATTACTGCAGATAGAGGTTTGTGCGGTGCGTTCAACACAAATATTATCAGGGAAGCGACGAGCTATATAAATGAAGAGCAGAAGAATGAAGGTTCAGTTTCGGTTTTTACTTTGGGTAAAAAAGCCACTGATTATTTCAGTAAGAGAAATTATACGATACAGGGAAAGATTGTTGGCTTATTCGGCTCACTTGAATATCAATCAACTACTCAATTATACAATGAATTAGTGCCGAAATATTTAAGCGGCGAGTTTGATAAGATAATACTTATTTACAATGAATTCGTCTCGATGATACAACAGAAAATTGTGGAAGTTCAGTTATTGCCAGTACCGTTAATTGAAACTAAAGAAGAAGAAAAAAAATATTCCTCAAATTATATTTTTGAGCCAGACCAGCTTTCTATTTTTGAATCTCTGATACCAAAGCATTTAAAGGTTCAGATATGGAGAGCACTTCTGGAATCCAATGCAGCCGAGCTTAGTGCAAGGATGACTGCAATGGATAATGCGACAACGAATGCTCAGGAATTGATTCGTTCATTGAATTTAAAATATAACAAAGAAAGACAGGCTGCAATAACTAAAGAGATTCTGGAAATAGTTTCCGGTGCAAATGCACTTAAAGCAGGATAGATTCATTCACTATACTTTTATACCCATATACCTTTTACCCATATACCATATACCCTGAACAATGTTTGAAGATTTATCATTAAAAATAGAAAACGCTTTAAAGAAGGTCAGGGGACAGGGACGTCTGAGTGAAAAAAATATTTCTGATACTCTCAGAGAAATCAGAAGAATATTGCTTGATGCAGATGTAAACTATAAAGTTGCAAAAGAATTTATTGATAAAGTTTCTGAAAAAGCACTTGGCAAGGAAGTTGTCGCTTCGATTACTCCGGGTCAACTGATTACGAAAATTATTTTTGATGAACTCGTTACCTTGCTCGGTTCTTCTCAGACTGAGTTGAAGCTGAATCCTTCTGGTATTACTGTGATCATGGTTGTTGGATTGCAGGGATCAGGTAAAACAACCTTTTGTGCTAAGCTTGCAAAGCGTTTAATGGATCACAAAAGAAAAGTTTTATTGGCAGCTGCGGATGTTTACAGACCTGCTGCGGTTGAGCAGCTAAAGCAGCTTGGTGAAAAGATTGATACAAAAGTTTTTTCACTCACTGAACCAGACGCAAAAAGAACTGCAACCGATGCACTGAAATTCGCCAAAGAAAATAATTTTGATACACTGATAATTGATACTGCTGGTCGTCTGCACATTGATGAACAGATGATGAATGAGATCGCTGATATAAAAAAGCTTGTCATTCCTTCAGAAATACTTTTTGTTGTTGATTCGATGACAGGGCAGGATGCGGTAAATTCTGCCAAAGCTTTTAATGAAACTGTAGATTTTGATGGAATAGTTCTCACAAAACTTGATGGTGATGCCCGTGGCGGAGCAGCTTTATCAATACGGTCAGTAGTTGGAAAACCGATCAAATTCATCAGTAATGGTGAGAAAACTGACGCTTTAGAGCCTTTTTACCCTGATCGCCTTGCATCACGGATTCTTGGAAAAGGCGACGTAATATCACTTGTTGAGAAGGCTCAGCATAGTTTTGATGAGAAGGAAGCGGAGCGGCTCGAAGAAAAGTTCAGGAAAAATCAATTTGATTTTGATGATTTTCTTAAGCAAATTAAAGTCATCAAGAAAATGGGTTCTCTGTCATCACTGCTTGGAATGATTCCAGGACTTAATCCGCAGATAAAAAATGCGCAGGTCGATGACAAAGCATTAGTAAGAGTTGAGGCAATTATCAACTCGATGACTTTAAAGGAACGAGGGAATCCAAAAATTTTAAACGGAAGCAGAAGAAAAAGAATTGCACGCGGCAGCGGAACTTCAATTCAGGATGTGAACCGGCTTCTGAAACAATTTGAAGAAATGAAAAAGATGATGAGCAGATTTTCTGGCAAGTCATCATTCGCAAACCTGTCAATGGGCAGGTGAGTTTAAATTACAATGAATAAATAATGTATTAATCGGAAAGGTTATAATAACTTGGCAGTTAAGTTAAGATTAAGAAGAATGGGTAAGAAAAAGCAGCCGATTTATAAAATGGTTGCAGCAGACTCAAGGTCACCCAGAGATGGAAAATTTCTCGAAGTGGTTGGTTTCTATAATCCTTTAACAAATCCTCATACACTGGATTTAAAGGAAGATAGAATTATGTACTGGCTGAATGTTGGTGCGCAGCCGACACATACAGTAAAAAGTCTTCTGAGGCAGAAAGGAATTACTCTTAAGAAAGAATTAATGTCTAAAGGTCTGGATGAAGAAAAGATAAAAGCTGAGCTTGAGAATTGGCAGAAGATGAAAGAAGCCGGCTTGAAAAAGAAGTCTGACAAAAAATTATCCAGGAAAGCAAAAGCAAAACAGGAAGCTGAAACTGCGGCACCACCTGCCGAAGTACAGGCTCCTGCAGAAACACCGGCTCCTGAAGAAACACCAGCTCCTGCTGAAGCACCGGCTTCTGCAGAAACACCGGCACCTGCTGAAGCACCGGCTCCTGCTGAAGCACCGGCTCCTGCTGAAGAGCCAAAGTCGGAAGAAAAAAGCGAATAAATTACAAGCAGAAGTTAAAAGCGCTGCTTCTGTTTCTTAACTGATCGAAGAAATTCTTTCAGTAAATCGTAGTTAAATATATTACTGCTAATAGCGCTGGCACAGGAGGCTCTTATGAAAGAGTTTATTGAATTTATTGCGAAGTATCTTGTTGACAGTCCCGATAACGTGGTGGTTGAAGTGAAAACTGCTGAGGACAAGAATATTATCCTTACCCTTAAAGTAAAGCAGGATGATATCGGGAAAGTCATCGGGAAAAAAGGAAAAACTGCACTCGCGATGAGAACCCTCTTAACAGCAATTGCTGCGAAAGAAGGAAAGCGTGCAGTTCTTGAAATACTCGATTAGATGTTTTTATAATTGTTTTGGAATACTTTTTAATCGCAAAGATAGAGCAGGTTTACGGCAAGGATGGTTTTGTGGGGATTCAGTCATTCTCTGATTTTCCTGAAAGATACTCGGAACTGAACACTGTGTATATAGATTTCTGGGGAGATAAGAAAACATTTTACGTTGAAGACGTAAAGAATGTGAAGGGGAAAATTATAATTAAGTTTAAAAATTTTGACAGCTCGAGAGATTCGCAGGTACTGGTTGGCAGGGAAGTTTATGTTAATGAAAAGAATGTTGTAAGCTTACCTGAGAATCATTTTTTTGTGCACGATTTGATTGGCAGTGAAGTTATAATTGAAAAAAATAAATTTGGTACTGTTGCTGACGTGATTAAAGGAAAAGCAAACGATGTTCTTGTGGTTTTAACAGATGATAACCGGGAAACACTAATTCCTTTTGTTCTTAATTTTATTGAAAAGTTTGATGCTGCTGAGAAAAAGCTGATCCTTAACATCTCAAAGGATTTCCTTGAAGATGATGAGGATTGATATAATATCCGCGGTTCCGGATCTGCTTGAAAGTCCTTTGAAGACAAGCATAATAAAGCGTGCGCAGGATAAAGGAATACTTTCTTTGTTCATTCATAATCTTCGTGATCATGCATACAACAAGCACAAGCAGATTGATGACAAGCCTTTTGGCGGCGGACCTGGAATGGTGCTGAAACCCGAACCTTTCTTCGAATGTATTGAGGCACTGCAGGCAGATAGAAGTTATGACCACGTAATCTTCACAACTCCAAAAGGTAAAATTTTTAATCAGAAGCTTGCGAATGATCTTTCGCTTTCAAAAAACCTGCTGGTGATTGCAGGACATTATAAAGAAGTTGATGATCGTGTAAGGCAGAAATTTGCAACCGATGAAATATCTATCGGGAACTTCGTTCTGACTGGCGGCGAACTGCCTGCATTGATTATAATTGATGCAGTTGTGAGATTGATTCCGGGCGTACTTAATGACAGCGAAGCAGCACTTGATGATTCATTCCAGGATGGTGAAATAGTTGAAGCGCCCTATTTTACAAGACCTGCGGAATACAAAGGGATGAAAGTTCCTGAAGTTCTTCTTTCAGGCAACGAAAAAGAAATTAAAAAATGGAAAGAAGAGCAATCAAAAATTTTAACAGAAAAATGGCGTGAAATTAATTCAGTCAAAGGTCAATAAACCTCTGGCTTTAAAGAAGGAGTAAATTATGGATAAAGTAAACAGTATATTAAAAGAAAAACCCCGCACCGATCTGCCTGAATTCAGAGCGGGAGATCACATAAAAGTTTATGTGAGTATTATCGAAGGTGACAAAGAAAGAATACAGCCTTTTGAAGGTGACGTAATAAGTGTTCGCGGAAATGGACTCAACAAATCCTTTACAGTGAGGAAAATATCCAGCGGTGTTGGTGTTGAACGAATATTTCGCTTTAGCTCACCGAAGATTTCTAAAATTGAAATTCTCAAAAAAGGAAGTGTAAGGAGAGCAAAGCTTTATTACCTGCGTAGTCTTTCGGGTAAAGCTGCAAGAATTAAGGAGAAAAAAAGTTAAGAATATTATCAGTGCCGCCACAGGGCGGCTTTTTTTATGGAAACTAAATTTTTTCTTCCCCGAAATATTTTCTCTCAGATTCTTTTATCAGAGATTGCAGATAAATCAGAACTCGACACGGAATTCCTTCCATCATCATTGATTTCAAAAAGATTGAGTGATGACAAAAATTCCGTTGGACTTATCCCAACAATGGACCTTCTAACCAACAAAGATCTCTTTGTCTCATCTGAAATAGGAATTTCATTCGATGCTCTGCTTTCGAATTCGTACATTCATTTCAAAGAAGAGCAGGAAATGATTGATGAATTATTAATGAAGGGCGATGTTTCTTCTAACGAAGTTATTCTCAGCAAAATTCTGTTCAAAGAATTCTACGATGTTGAAATCAAAACAACTCTGTTAAACAGGGAAGTCTCTGACTTCAAAGATAATCTCCTGATTATCGGAGATGAGAATTATGAAAAAGAATTGTTCCTGAATGGGCTGAGTTTAGCCGAGGAAATAATTGAACTTATCAATGCGCCTTACGTTAATTTCGTTCTGGCAGGTAATTCAGAAGAAGTGTTAAAAGATTTCAATTCAAAATATAAAAGCAGCTTTACCAAAGGGCACGCAGATAATTATGAAAATCTATTCCCTGCGTTTCCTCAAACCTCGCTCGATTTTCTTTCAGTCAACATCCAGCATCTTGTTTTTGATTTGGAAGAACAGGATAGGGAAGGCATTAATCAACTCTTTCAAATGCCTTATTACCACGGAATGATTAAAGATATTATTGATGTGAAGTTTGTGTGATCTTCATACTTTCACAGCTTCATTTAGAACACATCTCTTTAATGCTGGTTTAAGTGAATCTTTCATAACAAGGTCTACTTTAATTCCGAGTCGATCTGATAATTCATTTTCAAGCCTGATAAATTCTATTAGCCCAGGCGTTTCAGAAAATGTAACCAGCAAATCCAGATCGCTTTTCTTTCTTTGTTCACTTCTGATAAATGAACCAAAAACTTCAATTTCTTTTACATTGTATGTTTTGGCTAAGTACGGTTTAAGGGAACGAAGAGTTGTTAATATTTTTTCTAAATCTTTATTCATCTGTTTGTTGTTGTAATTAACATCTGGAAAATACCAAAGTTGGGGTATATAGTAAACAATGCTTTGTTGGTTTAATTATTAATAAAAAATGTGAAGTTTGTTTAAATAATGGGCGATTCAGAGAATCGCCCTACAGGTAAACTAAATCTCTACGTGACTTACACTAATCACATTTGGATTTTCACTCATTTTTTTCAGCATATCGGCAGTTGCGGCATTCTTTAATTTCATTGTGCAGCTTGCAGCGATACCGCCATCAAAAATTACGTTCTCAATTTCTTCTACATTTATATCACCTTCTCTGAGCAAGTCGAGAACACTGGCAAGAACACCCGGTTTGTCATAATGTTTAACAACAAGCTGGTAATGTGCATCAGTTATCTTTGCCCGGTTCACCCAATGGTCAATTACTCCGCTGTGAATGTAGTGGTTAATGATATTTATGGTTTCCTCTGCGACAGCATCCTGTGCCTGTTCAGTTGAAGCTCCTATGTGATGAGTTACGTAAATATTCGGATTGTTCTGCAATTTAGAAGCAACTTCACCAGATTTAGCTTCAGGTTCACCCTTAAATACATCGCAGGCGTAGCGGATATTTTTTTCTTTGATTGCTTCCAGCAGATCATCTTCAACTACAATATCCTGGCGTGAAGTGTTAATCAGGTAAGCTCCATTCTTCATATAGCTGAAAATCTGCTTGTTGAACAAACCTTTAG
>Ga0209498_1000077_pt1 | contig 51413 bp, 42 predicted proteins | sample WalLakDeSediment_FD_184131 | JGI IMG/M metagenome (GOLD analysis project Ga0209498, IMG submission 184131) | Lake sediment microbial communities from Walker lake, Nevada to study Microbial Dark Matter (Phase II) - Walker Lake 11/02/13 Deep... | ecosystem: Environmental > Aquatic > Freshwater >... | reverse complement strand
GACCATTACCAGCTCAGGGGAAAGCCAGATATGAGGATCTTTACCATCATGATGATCATGTTCATGCTCATGGTTATTACCAGGAGAATGAGCATGACTGTGGGATCCCATGGATATTTTCTTTATCCCATGGTCTGTATGAATAATGGACAGACCCGGATGCATGGACTTTATCCTGGGCAGGAGATGTTTTTCATATTCAACACCTATGGCCATATACATGTCGGCTTTGCCAAGCTCTATCATCCGCCCTGGTTTGGGCTCAAAAAAGTGAGGGCTGGTTCCCGGGGGAAGAAGTACAGACACATTTACGTATTCTCCGCCTATTTTTTCCACAAAATATTTCTGGGGAGGAATACTGACCATAATATTGATCCGGTCTTCAAAAGCGTGTCCCGTGTTCGGAAGAAGATATATTCCTGTAATGCAGACCAGAAAAATAATATGAAAAACAACTCGCCTCATGAATGTCCAGGTTAAAAAAAGACTATTCATCTTGAACTCCTGATGTTTTGCGTTTTCAAAGTAAAAATGATAATAGATTATCAATACTTTCAGGTCAAGATTTTTGGGATCTTGCCTGCTTATTAATATTCAAAATCGAATAAATTAACAAACTCCCAAGTCCTGCTTCAGGTTAACAGCCTGAAAAAGTCCTTATTGAGCAGGGCGTTCAAAAATTCCAAGTGCAAGGAGCAAAAAAAGTTCAAGGTCGATGCGTATTTAGACATACGTAAGAGTTTGAAGTTTTTGACGCGACGAAGCAATTGGGAGATTTTCAACGCCCTGTTAATGAGTTGCAAGTTCAAGCTATTGTAAATATAGTCAAATTCTGGAGGCCATTGATATGAAACATCATACCAGACAGAGACAGGCCATTGTCCAGTGCCTTGAAAAAGCCGAAGGTCCCATGAGTCCCAGGGAGATACTTGTCCAAGCCCGGGAAAATGTTGATGGAATGGGCATAGCTACAGTATATCGCAATCTCAGGCTGCTCCAGGAGGAAGGCAAAGTCCGGGAGCTGGTTCTGCCTGGAGAGGGTGCCCGTTATGAAAAAAATGAGCACGCTCACCACCATCATTTTTTCTGCCGGGGCTGCGACAGAGTATTCTGCGTTGCAGGATGTCCCGGGGAATTCAGCTCCATGGTTCCCAGGGGTTTTATTCTGGAAGATCACGAGATAGTTTTGTATGGCCGATGCCAGGATTGTCTTGACCGCAGTGTAGCCTGAGTGATAATATTTTTAATTTACCATCTTACCTATTATTCAGATTTCATTAATTGTTTTAGCAAGCTGTCAACATTAAACTTTGATCCCGCTTCATCACGCGCTGCGCGTGATTGAACCTTCAAGCATAACACAGGAGCCATAAATGCGCTGGAGCAGATATTTTATTCCCACACTCAAGGAAGAACCGGCTGAAGCCGAGGTTATAAGCCATAAACTTCTGCTTCGGGCGGGAATGATCCGCAAGCTGACCTCAGGCATATATACTTATCTGCCCACTGGATGGAAGGCTTTACAGAAGATATCCGCCATTGTCCGGCAGGAGATGAACAGATTTAACGGAATTGAACTGCTTATGCCCGCAGTGCAGCCGGGTGATTTGTGGATGGAGTCGGGACGATGGGAAGCTTACGGTAAAGAATTGTTAAGATTCAAAGACCGGCATGATCGTGATTACTGTATTGGCCCCACTCATGAAGAAGTCATAACTGATCTCATCCGCAGGGAAATAAAATCTTACCGGAATTTGCCCCTGAATCTCTACCAGATCCAGACCAAGTTCAGAGACGAGATCAGGCCGAGATTCGGCCTGATGCGCGGTCGGGAATTCATCATGAAGGACGCTTATTCCTTTGACATGGATGATGCCGGGGCGTCCAGGAGTTATGAGGAGATGCGCCAGGCCTATATCAGTATCTTTGAAAAACTGGGCCTCAGGTTTAAGGCGGTTGAGGCTGATTCCGGAGCCATTGGCGGGAGTTTCTCTCATGAGTTCATGGTCCTGGCTGATACCGGCGAGGATACCATCGCGACCTGCACTGACTGTAATTTCGCGGCTAACCTTGAAAAAGCAGAAGTCAGATGTGCGGGCGAGGATTGTGAAGAGTGCTCCATGCCCTCTCTAAAGGTCGCTACACCGGGTCTTCATACTGTTGAAGAGGTTTCTGGTTTTCTCAAGGTTGCTTCAGATAAGATAATCAAAACCATGCTTTATAACGCGGATGGAAAATCATTGGCCGCGCTGGTTCGGGGAGACAGGGAACTGAATGAAATCAAGCTGAAAAATATCCTGGGTGTTCAAAGCCTGGAAATGGCCTCAAGAAAAGAAGTAGAAAAATGGAGCGGGGCTGAGGTAGGTTTTGCCGGTCCTGTTGGACTCAAGGTCCACAGAATTATTGCCGATCTGGAGCTTCAGTTTGACACGGACTGGGTAACCGGAGCCAATAAAACCGACTTTCATCTCAAGCATGTTGATTTGAGACGCGACGCCCAGATAAGCGGCTATTTTGATCTTCGAACCATAACCGCTGATGACCACTGTCCCAGATGTGAAGGCAATATTTATCTGACCAAGGGCATCGAGGTGGGCCACATCTTCAAGCTGGGCACCAAGTACAGCCAGTCAATGAAGGCCACTTACCTGGATGAAAACGGCAGGGAAAAACTGATAATCATGGGATGCTATGGGATAGGCGTGAGCAGAATTCTGGCCGCCTGCGTTGAGCAGAACCACGATGAGAACGGCATCATTTTTACCCCGGCCATTGCTCCTTTTGAAGTTGTGGTCATTGCTCTGAACATCAATGATGAACTGGTCAGGGATAAGGCGGAGACGATTTATGAGCAGCTTAAGTCCATGGGAGTGGACGCTCTTTTTGATGACCGGGATGAGCGGCCCGGCTTCAAGTTTAAGGATGTGGACCTTATTGGTTCTCCCATTCAGGTTATTGTCGGGGCCAAGGGAATTAAGAACGGAGTGTTCGAGGTCAAGATCCGTCATTCTGGAGAGCGCATGGAAATTCCCATGGAATATTTTTCCAGTCAGATCAGCAGGATCAGAAATGAAGTTCTGCTGCATTATGGTCTGAACAGGAACTCCAATCATTCCATTGACCAGGAATAAGTGATGCAGCTGGTTGAGAGCCCGGAAGGCTTACAGCTCAGAGACCGGGGGGCTTGATTCATGGTTTTGCAGCGAAATTCAGGGAGTAACTAAATAGTTTCCATCCGGAAAGTCCTTCTTTCCGGATGCTGAAACTGCTGGTTTTCTTTCCTGAAACGAGGGGTTTTTTCTTTTGGCAAGGAAATCAAGCAATTATGAGGAGGCGTATCTTAATACGTTGACGAATAATTGTGCAGATTGACGCCGCCAAAAGGAAAAAGAACCGTTTCCGGATGAAAACTAAATAGGATGATAGTTATTCGCCATCTTGATTATTAATTAGTTGACTTGAGCCTTGCTTATTATCAAGTAATGTTCGGCATTATGAAGGACGGGAGTTTGCCTCGCCCTGATTCCGGTCTTTGACCTGTAAACCGTCCGGGCTCTGTCAGTCAGAAATAACAAGAAGGTTTTAACCGCCAAGACTTCAAGAACATACAGTCAAGATTCCAAGCAGGAATATTGTCTAAAGCCGGGTAACGGTTTTGGACAAGGCTACCTTTTCATTTGCCGTTACCCGGCAAATGAAAATACACCAACCTTTGCGTTTCTTTCTTGGCGACCTTTGAGCCTTGAGCGCAGCGGGCGGTTCAATGAACTTTTGCTTTGTTCGCGGGCCAAAACCCGCATTTGAACCCAACAGGCAATAAAGTTGACTCATTTAATTCAAGCTTAATCAATTATGACGCATATATTTTCAGTTACCGAGCTGACCTCGGCCATTAAAGAGGTGGTGGAAATCCAGTTTCCATTCATCTGGGTCCGGGGGCAGGTTTCAAACCTTTCCAGACCAGGCTCAGGTCATATCTATTTCACTCTTAAAGATGATCAGGCCGGGCTTCAGGTGGTCTGGTTCAAAAACTCACAGCCTTTCAGCCGGCAAAAAGGTTCTGATCCGGCGCTCACCCTGGATAATGGACAGGATGTAGTCTGCGCGGGCAAAATAGGGGTTTACGCTGCCAGAGGCAGTTATCAGCTCATTGCCGAGCTTGTCCAGGAACAGGGTCTGGGAGATCTTTTTCTGGCTTTTGAGGCCTTGAAAAATAAACTTCAGGCCCTTGGATATTTTGATCAGGAACGAAAGAAGCCCGTCCCTTACTGTCCTGACAGGGTGGGGATCGTGACCGCTCCCACCGGTGCCGTGATTCATGATTTCATGCGCGTGGCCGAGGATCTGGGACTGGGGGGTAAGATCAGGATTTATCCCAGTCAGGTTCAGGGCGACAGGGCTCCAAAGGAGCTTGTCCGGGCCATAAAACTGGCTAATAAGCAGAAATGGGCTCAGGTCATTGTTATTATCCGGGGAGGCGGATCTCTGGAAGATCTGTGGGCCTTTAATGATGAGGATGTGGCCAGAGCTGTTTTTGAATCAGAGCTGCCAGTGATTACTGGAATAGGCCATGAAACAGATACTACTATTGCCGACCTGGTGGCTGATAAGCGGGTGGCAACGCCAAGTCAGGCAGCGCAGAGTCTCTGGCCCCAGAGAAAAGATATGATCCTGGATGTGGATGAGATGGAAATGGATCTCATCAGGACATATGAGAATTTTCTGCTGGGTTGCCTGAAAGAGCTGGAGTATCTGTCAAAAGCACTTGGCTGGCTCAGCCCTGGACGCCGCCTGCAAAGGCTTCAGGAGAAACTGGAATCCCTGGAAAACAATCTTTTCAGGTCAGGAAAAGAATTGTGGCAAAGCAGGGCTGATCAGTTAAATGATTTCGAGTACAGGTTATGGTCAAAATTCAGCCCTGAATATTGGGAGCTTAAGAATAACAATTTAAATTTTCTTGAAAAGAGACTTTTCAGCACGGCCCAGGCTTTTATCAGGAACAAGCAGGGCAGTCTGGAACTTTTATTTGAAAGGCTGACCGGCCTAGATCCTCACAGTCCCCTCAAACGTGGGTATTCTCTGGTTACCGTGGAAAGAACCGGAAAATTTCTGCGCAGCGTCAACGATGTTCTGGCTGATGATGAGCTGGAGATAACTGTTATTGATGGACAGGTCAGGGCAAGAACGGTTGAACAGTAATCACTTGATGGTTTATTATCAGAAAAGTATCTGAATTTTCATTAATCACCAGCTGTCATCAGATAAACAGTCAGCAAATATGCCTCCATTCAAGCTTGTATCAGAATTCTCACCCCAGGGCGATCAGCCTCAGGCCATTGAAGCTTTGGTCAGAAATCTGGAGCAGGGAGTTTCCGGCCAGGTTCTCCTTGGTGTGACAGGATCTGGCAAGACCTTTACCATGGCCAACGTCATTGCCCGGCTGAACCGTCCCGCCCTGGTCATGGCTCCAAACAAGACACTGGCTGCTCAGCTTTACAATGAGTTTCGCCTCCTTTTTCCGGATAACGCTGTGGAATATTTTGTGAGCTATTATGATTATTATCAGCCTGAAGCGTACCTGCCCCGCACAGACACCTATATTGAAAAAGATTCGTCCATCAACGACGATATTGACAAGCTCAGACATTCAGCGACCCACGCCCTTCTGACGAGAAGAGACGTAATAATAGTGGCCTCTGTTTCCTGCATTTACGGACTTGGTTCACCTGACTACTACTCCAAAATGATTATTCCCATTGAACAGGGACAGGTCATGGACATGGACGATCTTATGGGCAGACTGGTAGAAGTCCAGTATGAACGCAATGATTATGATTTTCACAGAGGCACCTTCCGGGTGCGGGGTGATGTTCTGGAGCTTATTCCGGCCTACAGGCTTGAGCAGGCCCTGAGATTAGAGTTTTTCGGTGATACAGTGGAAGCCATTTATGAAACTGATCCTTTAACCGGAGAGATAAGAGGACGGCTTAAAAAAACAATCATTTATCCGGGAAGTCACTATGTTTCTGACCAGAACAACCTGCAAAGAGCAATGGATGACATTCGGGGAGAATTAAGACACAGGCTGGTCTGGTTTAAAGAAAAAAACATGCTTGTGGAGGCCCAGAGACTGGAGCAGAGAACTCAGCTGGATCTGGAAATGATCCAGGAAATGGGTTACTGCAACGGCATTGAAAATTATTCAAGGCATCTGGATGGAAGAAAAACAGGCCAGCCTCCATCCTGTCTGCTTGATTATTTTCCTGAAGATTATTTGCTTTTTATGGACGAGTCCCATATTTCAGTTTCTCAGGTGGGGGGGATGTACAACGGGGACATTTCAAGGAAGAAAACCCTGGTGGATTATGGCTTTCGCCTTCCCTCGGCCCTGGACAACAGGCCCCTCAGCTTTGATGAGTTTCTGGAGCGCATGGGACAGACCGTCTATGTTTCAGCAACGCCCGGGGATTGGGAAATTGAGCGTTCCCAGGGTATTCTTGTGGAGCAGATAATCAGACCCACTGGTCTGGTTGACCCGGAAGTGGAGGTCCATCCCACCAGCGGTCAGATGGACGATCTTCTGGGAGAGTGCCTTAAAAGACAGGATAAGGATGAAAGAGTCCTGGTCACCACCCTGACCAAGAGAATGGCTGAAGACCTGACTGATTTTATCCATGAACGAGGGGTCAGGACCAGGTATCTGCACTCTGACATTGATACACTGGAGAGGGTGGCCATTATTCAAGCTTTGCGCGGCGGTGAATTTTCCGTACTGGTGGGGATAAATCTTTTGCGTGAAGGGCTGGATATCCCCGAGGTTTCCCTTGTGGCCGTTCTGGACGCGGACAAGGAAGGATTTCTGCGTTCCTTCAGGTCCATGATTCAGACTTTTGGCAGGGCGTCGCGTAATGTTTCCGGCCGGGTAATCATGTACGCGGATAAAATAACCGGGTCTATGCAAAGGGCCATGGAAGAAACTGATCGTCGAAGGGCCAGGCAGATTAAGTTCAACAGGGATCATGATATTGTGCCCACAACAATTATCAAAACAGGGGCCAACACCCTTTATGATCTGCATCAGCATGAAAGGTCAGAGAGTTCAAGTCTGACAGCAGAAGATATTCTGGCTTACGGAACCGATAAAACAAAACTGGAAATGGAAATAAAAAAACTGGACAGGGAGATGAGAAATCTGGCCAGAGACCTGGAATTTGAAAAAGCGGCCAAAGTGCGGGATAAGATTCTGGCAATAAAAAAGGCTTTGATGCTGTAAATGAAATCCAGCAAAAAGAAAATTTTTAAAACAGGCCTTCTGGGAGGGAGTTTTAACCCACCGCATATCGGACATTTACGATTGTGCGTGGAAATACTGGAACAGTCCGGACTGGATTTGGTTCAACTTGTTCCGGCTTATATACCTCCGCACAAGGATATTAAAAATATCCTGCCCTTTGATATGCGCTGCGCAATGATTGAGGCGGCCATTGAAGGCTTTCCGCGAATCAGCGTGAATTATCTGGAAAAAGAACGGTCCGGTCCTTCATACACCTTTGACACATTGCAGACCCTGATCAATAATGAACCTGAAAAGAATTCTGTTTTCATCATGGGCGACAGCGATCTTTTGACCATGCCCAAATGGTACAAGGGCAGAGAAATAGCTTTTTTGAGCGACCTGATCATTGTGAACAGGGAAGGTGATGATGAAAAAACACTTGATGAATTCATCTCCGGTTTCTGGGAAGCTCAAAAATCAGCACAAGGAGTGTGGCAGGTCATTCAGGGAAAAAAGATCAGTTTTTTTTCCATCCCCAGAATTGACGTCAGTTCAAGCATGGTCAGATCCAGGTGGATGGCGGGGAAAAACATCCAATGGCTGGTTTCGGACCAGATTAAAAAACATCTGGACTTATACAGGGATGAAGTCAGAGCAATCTGGAGTAAATAGCCGCGTAGGTGGAAGCGTCAAAGGTATTCCTCCGTAACAGCAAAAAGAACTCCTCCTGCCGGTCAGGCAAGAGGAGTTCTTTTTTCACTAAGCATTCAAGCCGCTTTAGGTCCAATGAAAAGAAACTATTACTTTGGACCTACTTAACTTTACTTACGCAGACAAACTGATCATCAAAGTCTCCGCGAACCACCAGAACTGAACATTTGGCGTAGCGCACCACCCGGGAGGCATTGGAGCCTATGAGATAGTCCTGAAGCTTCATCTGCTGGGCAGGCATGATTATCAGATCAGCATGAACCTTTTCAGCCATTTTCAGAATCCGTTTATAAACCGTGCCCTGGGCTACCAGATGCTGAACATTGATGTCGTCGGGAATGTTTTTATTCACCAGTTCATGAAGAAAGCGCTCGGATTCTTCAACAATCTTGTCTTCTGTTTCAGTGGGAAAGTAATATCCAACAATGGGCATTCCCACATCCGGAACTACTGTGAGAACATGAAGCTGAGCGTCATAAACCCTGCAAAGTTCAATGGCCTTGTGCAAAGCCATGGTCCGCGGCCGTTCATCTTCCTCTTGCAAATCAATGGGAATCAGGATGTGTTTAAACATTTATTTTTTCCTCCGAATATTTAGCTTTTTTTGAAAATCAGTCTCAGCTGCTTGTTTCTGTACATCTGGAAAAAGAAAATCGAAAAATAAACCAGTACTCCCACCAGTTGAAGTCCGAACCTTCCCATGGGCAAATGGGACTCAAATACCCCTGGTCTCAAAACTGTTACTGTATTCAACAGGAGGACCAGACGCAACAGCCAGGAGCATTTTGTGACCAGAAATCCCTGCAGAGCTGAAGCAAAGGAGAACATGGCAATTAGTCCGGAAAAGAAAATCCAGGAAATTTGAAAATAGCTGTCAATCCAGATGGGCATGCCCGAGTCTGTGACCCCGCTGATCATGAGCAGTTCAGTATTGAAAATGAAAATAAAGGGTAAAATAGCTGTGCGCAGGTCATAGGTAAATCCCTGGATACCGGTTTTAATGGGATCTGTTCTGGCAATTGCCGCACCCGCGTAGGCGGCAAGTCCAACCGGCGGAGTATCATCGGCTAGAATTCCAAAATAGAAGACAAACAGATGAGCCGCGATCAATGGAAAAACCAGCCCGGCATCGGCACCAAGATGGACAATAACCGGAGCGGTCAGGGTGGCCATGATGATATAATTTGCAGTGGTGGGCATTCCCATGCCCAGGATCAGGCTGGTCATGGCAGTAAAAATAAGCATCAGGCTGACATTACCCATGGCCAGGGTGTCAATAAGGTTGATGAACCTGCCCACCAGGCCGGTTATGGTCACCACGCCAACGATTATGCCGGCTGTGGCGGTAGCCACACCAACGGAGATCATGTTCCTGGCCCCGCTTATAAGACCGTTCCAGATATCTTTAAGGCCTTCCAGAAAAGAATAAGCAAGAAAGGAACCCAGTTTGATATCAGGGTCCAGGGTTCCTCTTTTTTTATGGGCGCCCAGGCTTAAAAAAGCGATTATTGGCCTCTGGACAAACATGATAACCAGCAGGGATTGAATGGCCATCAAAGCTGAGGCAACAGGGGAACGCCTCAGTATTACCAGGTAGAATATCAGAAAGCCAAGGGGAATGATGAAATGGCAACCACGTAAAAGGGTTTTTAAGAATTTGGGCAATTCATCTTTAGGTATGGCTTTAAGACCCATTTTCAGGGCTTCAAGATGAACTACGTAAAAAAGCGTCAGATACGACAGAAGGGCGGGGATAAGGGCGGCCCTGATGACATCCAGGTAAGGCATGCCGATTATTTCCGCCATAATAAAAGCCGCGGCGCCCATAATAGGAGGCATGAGCTGACCATTGGTGGACGCTGCAACTTCAACCGCGGCAGCCTTGTGCGGCGGGAAGCCGACTTTTTTCATCAAAGGGATGGTGAAGGTCCCGGTGGTAACTGTATTGGCTATGGATGAACCTGACACCATACCCGTCAGGCCCGAGGCCAGGACCGCGGCTTTGGCCGGGCCGCCTTTAAAATTGCCCAGAACTGAAAAAGCCACGTCAATAAAATATTTTCCCCCCCCGGCTTTATCCAGCAGAGCCCCAAAGAGAACAAATAAAAAAACAAAACCCACGGACACACCCAAGGGGACTCCAAATATGCCTGTGGTAGTCAGATACATATCACTGATCATAAAATCCAGGGGAAGGCCTCTGTGCCTGATAACTTCAGGCAGATATGGACCAATAAAATTGTAAACAAGAAAAATCAGGCCCAGAATTGCCAAAGCCGGGCCAAGGGATCTTCTGGCGGCTTCCAGAAGCAGGATTATCAGGATGGTTCCCATGATCACATCAGTCAGATTGGGCATTCCCTGTCTGAAGATCAGGTTGTCGTAGTCCCATACTATATAGAGGGCTGTAATGGCGCCCAAAGCGGCGAAGATCAGATCATAAAACGGTATGTATCTGCGGTTGGATTTACGGGCGAATGAAGGAATGATTTTCGCGGTCCAGTTGACCCAGATGGGCGGACTCTGCTGCTTGTATGCCGGGTAGGCCAGAAAGGCCAGGGCCAGGGCAAAAGCCAGGTGCCAGGCCCTGGCTATATGGGAATTTATGGGATCATAGGCAATCTTGAGCTGAAATAATGACCAGGCAAGACAGATAACAATTATCAGGGACTTGGTGATTATATTTTTGGGATCACGCGCCCCAGCCTCGGTCATCATTACGATGTCCTGGGCTGCCTGTCTGGTGGATTCCTTTCTTGTCGGCTGATCTTCCGGATTTTCCTGGTCAGTCTTAATATGATCTTCTTGCATAAGCAGTCTTAAGTATGAGGTCTTTTGTCGGGTATCAGAAATGAGTCATAAGTCAAAAATACCAGGAAGATTCATTGTGCAAGCTGAAGGTTGGCGCGATCATTATCTCTGATGGCATCAACCTTTAACTTGCATGAAAATAAACAAAATTCCCGGTGTCCGCGTATGCGGACACCGGGAAAGATTAAGATTACATCCAGCCTTGTTCTTTATAGTATTTTTCAGCGCCGGGATGCAGGGGAGCTGAAAGACCCTGCAGCATTTCTTCCACGTTCAGGTTACGGAATGAAGCGTGAGCTGCCCTTACTTCATCAAGGTTTTCAAATACGGTCTTGACCAGATCGTAGACCACATCATCAGCAACTTCTTCACTGGTTACAACCGTAGCTGTTACAGCGTAAGTTTCAATGTCTTCATCCACGCCGTGGTACATGCCGCCCGGGATTGTGGTCATGATATAGTATGGCCTTTCTTCAACCATCTCTTTGATGCCGGGATGATTCAAGTGAACCATGCGGATATCAACGGATGTGGCCGGCTCTTCAATGGCGGCGCTGGGGTTGCCGATTGTATAGAAGAAGGCGTCAATATTGCGGTCAACCAGGGACCTTGCTGCTTCGTGGTGCTGAAGTCCTTCAGCCCTGAAATCCTTGGTATGGTCGAGTCCATATATTTCAAGAACCTGCATGGCATTCCCGCGCTGGCCTGAACCAGGATTGCCTATGTTCACTCTTTTGCCCTTGATGTCTTCAACTTTTTCTATTCCAGCATCCTTGCGGGCCACCAGCATGACTGTCTCAGGATGCATGCTGAACACGCTGCGCAGAGAAGTGACTGGTTTTCCGTCCCATTCAGCGGCTCCATTGAAAGCCTGCCAGTTGCGGTCAGACTGGGCAACTCCAAAATCAAAGGCTCCTCTTTCCAGGGCATTGATATTGAAAACAGATCCGCCTGTGGGGCGGCCGATAAAGTTGTATTTATTGCCCTGATGCTTGTTCATTATGTTGCTCAGCTGCAGTGCAACCTGATAATAAACTCCCACTATGGAAGCTCCGCCAAACAGGATGTCCTGCTTGGCCTTGGCCTGGGGCGCCGACACGGCCAGAGCTACGATAACAGCCAGTGCAATAAAAATTTTTTTCCCAAACATAAACATACCTCCTGAAAACAATTGGTTTGAATGTTGATTCATAAACTGTCCATTAACATAATATGTAATTATGCACTAAATCATATTTTTTTGTCAAACCTTTACTTTGAAAATTCCGAACACAGACAAAGACGGAACAAATCAGGTTGCCGCGTGAATGCCCAGCAGCCATGTTGCAATGCTGAAGTAAATAAGTATTCCGCCAACGTCCGCGATTGAAGTGATAAGAGGAGCACTGGCCGTGGCCGGGTCCAGGTTGAATTTGGTCAGAAGAAAAGGTAGCAGGCATCCCACAAGACTTCCGAAAAGAACAACCGCCATCATGGTCAGGGCAACAACCAGAGCGACTTCAGGGCCGGCCCTGAACACCCCGATAAAGGAAACCGCCAGGGCCATGCCAAGACCCAGAAACATTGCTATTCCAACTTCCCGTCCAAGAAGTCGGACCCAGTCTTTGGCCTGCACGTCTCCTGTAGCAATTGCCCTGACCATGAGGGTGGCTGACTGGGCTCCAGCGTTTCCGCCACTGGCGATAAGAAGGGGCAGAAAGAAAACCAGAGCCACAACAGCCTGAATGGTATCTTCAAAAAAGGCAATCCCAGCTCCTGACAAGAGATTAACAAACACCAGGGCCAGAAGCCATGGCAGACGTTTCTGAATAAGCAGCCATGGACTGACCTGCAGAAAGTTAACACCGGCAATGCTTTCTCCGTGTCCGGAGATGGATCCCATTTTATGAAAGTCTTCAGTGGCTTCTTCTTCAAGGATATCATGCACATCATCAAAGGTAACGATTCCCACAAGTTTATCATTTCCATTGATGATGGGCATGGCCAGGAGGTCGTACTTGGCCATTACATCCGCTATATCCTCGGCTTCGTCTTCGGCCCGCCCGAAAATGGGCTGAGTGTTCATGATGTCTTTGACCTGAACTCCTGGGGAAGCTACCAGAAGTTCCCGCAGGGATACGGCGCCGATCAGTTTTCTGTTTTCATCTATGACAAAAGACTGGTAAATGGTCTCCTTGTCAGGCGCTTCCCTGCGAAGTTTGTCTATTGCCTCTCTGGCCGTGATGTCGGGCTGCAGGGCGCAATAGTCTGAAGTCATGACTGCCCCGGCTGTATCCTCTGGATAAGAAGCAAGCTTTCTTATGTCTTCCCTTTCAGCCTGAGCCAGGGCAGGCAGGATTTCCTCCTGCTGTTCCGGTGAAAGCCTGTTGAAAAGGTCTGCGCGTTCATCATGGGACATGGCGCTGACGATTTTGGCCAGTTCCCTTCTTCCGAGAATCTGGGCCATCTGAGTTTCAAAATTAGCCGGCAGATAATTGAATATTCTGGCCTGATCTTCAATATCCAGATATTTAATAAGCGCGCACGCCTTGTCAGGTGAAAAAAATTCAAGAACCTGGGCTGAATCGGCCGGGTGCAGGCGCATGAAAAATTCACGCACCAGTTCATTTTGATTGGAAAGGAGATATTCGTCTAGTTTGGAGGTGAGTAATTTTAGGCTTGAATTTTCACCGGCAAGAGCGGCGTTGAGAACATCCTGTTCTTCAAGAAGAATTTTATCTATCATGGTCCGTCTCCTTTACTTCAGCCCAAGAGGGCGTCAAAGGCGGACCACTCTAATTACATAGGATTATGGTCAGTCTCTAAAGCCGTCCAACTGGGCAGAAAGATTAAGACTTCAGTCGAGAAAATTGAACAAAAGCAGAACAAACTGTTTACTGATCGACTACTCGGAAGGTCCATCTTATTGGTAAAACCTCGTTAAAATTAAATCTGGTTGTAAAACAACTGGCACATCAAATAACGCACATTTCATTAATGTATAATCAGCCTCAAAGTCAATGTTTATTTGTTTACAGTAAAATGAACAAGTTAAGACAGCTCAATAAAAGCAATCCCGGACTGGCATGACTCGTGGTCAGTATAAAGCCCGGGTTTTTATTCCAGAAATATTATTTCCAGTTCCCATTTCATCCCAGCAGGAACCAACCCATCCGTAAATCCTTCCTTTATCGCCGCATTCATGGCAATGCCAGAATATGCTCCCATCGCCCAGGTGATCAACATAAATAATTTCTATTCTTCCGGGGCAGGGTTTTCTGTGTGGTCTTCTGCGGCATTTTATTCCGGAGCAGAAAGGGCCAAAAGTTGCCTGGCGGGTGGCGGCTGAAATTATCCGTCCGAAGTATCCCGCGAGTATAAGTGATGATCTTGTAATAGAAGGATGAAGATCGCCCTGTTCATCCAGATATTGGCTCATGTCTGTTTTCCAGGAATATTTCATGTCTTCCTGGCCGAAATAATTGTAAACAGCCTGCCTGGACAGCCTCAAAAGTGAAAAAATCATAATTTATGGGTAATACTTTTTAATTTGCTCCGGGATAATTATATTGCCAGTATGGCCTCCAATAACCATTTGAAAAACACAACCATTTATGTCAGTAGTAACAGCTTGAAATCAATTTTTTTCAAACATATTAATTTTATCTTTATGCCTGACAAAATAATTTTTGTCCATGAATCAGACAGAAGAGCTTCTACCTGAAACACGCGGCAAAACACAAGCAGAAAATTATACAAATAAGATGAATCGAGCAGCATTATGATTAACAATGTTCCCTATGACCGGCTTATGTTTTTCAAAGAGCAGGTTGGACTGGATCAAAAGGACCTGGACCATCTGCACAGGCACTCGGATCTGTTTGCTTCGCATAAAGAAAAGTTCGCTGCTTACTTTGAGGAGGTTTTCGGCAATATCAGCCAGACCAGGCCATACCTTGAAGTCCAGGACTATCCCGGTCAACTGCAAAAGGTCTGGATGAACTGGTTTGCGCGTTTGTTCTCAAGCTCGATTGACCAGAAATTTTTTGACAGGATGTGGAAAAGCGGTCAGACGCATGTCCGCATCAACCTGGATCACAGATTTGTCAACCTGGGTTATTGCCTGGTCAGAGGATTCTGCAAGGATATTGTTGAAAAGCACCTGCCTCTTGAAGAAAGGTCTTCAGTTCATAATGCCGTTGAAAAACTGCTTGACCTTTGCCTTCTCATTGAGACCGACGCCTTTGTAACCAGCACCTTTCAATGCGACAGCGAAGTCATAAAGGGAATAGCCCACCAGATAAGAAATCCCATTATGGTCATCGGGGCCAGCATGATGCGGCTCATGCGCAAAGACCATGTATCTCAAGAGACAGCCTCAGAAACCTATGAAACTGTTCTGGACGAATCCAGGCGCATGGAAAAGATGGTGGCGGATGTTAGCATTTTTAATGAAATTTTTCATTCCAGCTCAGAATGGTCTGTCTCATCTTTACATGAGCAATTAAAAAGGGCTGTGGATAAATGTCATAAAAAGAAAAACGTAAAAAATCTTAATCTGCAGATGGGATTTGCCGGCGCGGATATTCATGTGCTGGGCAATCCCAGAGAGATTCACCTGCTTTTTAGTCATCTGCTGGAAAACGCTATTGAGGCCGTGGACCCTGACAATCCAATTGTGACCATTCAGACTTCCCTTGATCCGGGTACTCCCAGGTTCGCCCTGGTGGAAATTTTCAATACAGGGAAGCTTGCCAATTCAGACGATATTGAAATCCTTTTTACTCCTTTTTATTCCACCAAAGCAACGGGCACCGGCATGGGGTTGCCCATTGCCAGAGCGGTTGTCCAGAAAATAAAAGGCAAGGTAATTCTGCAGGAAGCTGAGGGCGGTGTTGTCTGTTTTATCACCCTGCCCAGGGGAGACAGCCGGAAATAAAATAGATTATACTTGAACAATCTTAAACTGACTTTTTACGAACTTCAGCAATTGGTTTAAAAATACTCAAATCTGGCTTTATCTCCCTGCTCAATTGGCACTTTTTCAACTCTGTTATCCTTATTTCTTTTTTAAAAAATTTTCAGCATCCTGTTTGCTCGCGAAATAGTTGAAACAAGGTTCATCCATATCCGGGCTTTTAGTCTCCACACACCATCCCAGATCAACCTCATAGAGTTTTCTTTTTGCCCGGATGCCGTCAAAGACGAGAAATTCTGAATCTCCTTCTTCGTCCCAGAATTCCAGACCTTCCAGTTTTTCAGCAATATCCAAAGCTTTCTCATGATCCTTGCCGGCGAGGTCTCGGATGAGAGCGGCGGCTTCATCAATCAGGTTCTGTAACTGGCTGGCGTCCATTATGCCCTCCTGTGAATTAGGTTTATCAAGGTAATCTGGCGGTTTCAGCTTTTTGAGATAAGCCCTCAATTTCATATTTTATAATCGCCCAGGCTCACCTGTCCAAGACAACATTCCCATGGATATCATACTTAATTCTAAGGTTTTCTGATATGAAAAATACTCTTTATGAACAACTTATCAAGGATTATTTCTGGGGCATAAACGAAGCCTGCATTGTTTAAGTTAGATATGGGGGAAATCTTTTGACACAAGGTGATTATTGATTATTGACGAAGAGAAAACCGTTTTCCTCAAATCATGCCTCAGGATCCAGGTATTTTCTGCGGATAAGCCTCCAGGTCACCACAAAAAAGGCAGTCAGAGGAATTGCCAGGATCATACCCAGAATACCATTTAACGCTTTGCCCCAGAAAAAGATGGATATGATGATGGCTAATGGGTGCAGCCCGGTGCTGCGTCCCATGATTTTCGGGGTCAGCACATAGCTTTCCAGAAGCTGGACAATAATAAAAATGCCCAGAACTGACAAAAGAAGTAACAGCCCTCCTCCATCCTGAATAAAGGCAAGAGGCAGGACCGTGAGCAGTCCCAGAATACTTCCCAGGTAAGGAATGATATTCAACAGACCAATCATGATTCCCAGAAATGCGCCGAACTTTAAATTAACAATTGAGAATCCGATGGCCATAAAGATTCCCATAATAAGGCCGATAAGTATCTGTCCACGGAAAAAAGCGACCATAATCCGGGCGAACTCTTCTGCCAGAAAAGCAATGTCTTCACGGATTTTTTCGGGGATAAAAGAGAGTTCGTCTTTGAGAACGCGGACGGGGCTCTGATCAGCAAGGAGAAAAAAGAACAGATATATGGGAATGATCAAAAAGCCGGCGATTATTGTGAATGTCTGCAAAATAAATTCACCTACTGTACTCAGGGCGGGCATTGAAGTTTCCAGAATCTCCCGGAAATTCCGGGAGATATTTCCCAAGTGCTCCTTTAAAGCGTCAGTGCTCAGGTAATTATTAATCCAATCAGGGCTGACCTGGAAAATACGCGCCAGAAAGTTTGAAAATCTTTCCAGGAGAGTGGGAAGGTATTCAATGAATGACCCGGCCTGGTGAATAATCACGGGTAGGATAAACGCGGCAAGCGCCAGGATAAGAATCAGAGTCAAAGTGTAGAGAAGAATAATTGCACCTGCCCGGCCTGTCTTAAGCTTGAGCTGAAACCCCAAAACAATTGGGCGCAGCAACAGGGCCAGAATGCCGGCAACAGCCAGGGGCCACAGGATGTCCGACAGATAGCCAACGGCCCAGCGAATAGACAAAAACACGCCCAGAAAAAACGCTCCCATCAGGTTAAGGGCCAGAATGACGATGGCCACGCTGATAAAGCGCTGCTGCAGAGGACTCATAAAGTTGTGATTATTTCTGTTGGTCATTTTTTATCCCAAGTAATTAGCGGAATTCCCGTCGGTTTGCATGGCATGGGTTAGCCATCGGGAAAATCATACACCCCATAGCCACTATAGCTGGTACTGGGTCCAGAGCGTTCAAAGGTCAGCCATGCCTGAATCGTTGCCACCTGACCATCTTCGTAAAATACAAATCCCCTCTGTTGTAAGATTCCCAGCGCATGGACCTCATGCCCATAAATGGGCTTGAGGTCCATTTCTACTGTTACCAAAGCCTCCCTCCATTGGATGGAGTTAAAATCATCAGCCAACAGAATTGAAACCGAAAAAAATATAAGTCCTGTCAAGCCAATCATTATACTGAAAAATAATTTCATCCTTATAAGCTCTCACAGATAATAGAGCTTAAGAGATCATTATCCGATAAGCTCAGAAAATTTACCAGATAAAAAAATAACCTCAACATGTCACAGTGTTGCAATATGCCTTCAAGGAGGAACACTCCTGTTTGGCCAATAGCAGCGAAGGCCAGAGGCAACCCACAAAACGACTCAAGTACACACTTTTTGTTACATACAGGGGGTCAGATCATTTTCCAGAAATGAAGTATTGTATAGATATTCTTGGGAAATATATGACGGGACTATTGTTGGGGAATAGCCATTATGACCGGAACTAAAGGACTTCTCACTTGCAGGTGTGGAGCGATATCTGAACATCTGTCAAATGCAGGAAATGGTTATGCAAAAGAATGTTGATTCCTGGGAATTGGTTTCAGACTATTAATCTGTTTTGCTTCAGGGCTGTTCATTGCATGCCAAAGGTCCCAATCCTGTTGCAAACCCAGCCAGAAATCCGCGGACATACCCAAAACACGGGACAGCCGCAAAGCAGTATCCGGAGTTACCGAACGTCTGCCTTTAACAATTTCGTTCAGGCGAGGGTAAGAAACGTTTAGACGCCGGGCAAGTTCTGCTTGTGTGAGATTAAACGGCTTGACAAATTCCTCCAAAAGCATCTCCCCGGGATGTGTCGGAGGACGATTTCTAGGCAACCGCCTCCCAACATCAGTGGTAATCTGTGATTTCGATCTCGTAGGCATGGCCTTCCTCCCATGTAAAACAAATTCTATATTGTTGATTAATGCGGATACTGTATTGATTCTCCCGGTCGCCTTTCAAACGTTCCAATCGATTTCCAGGAGGCACTTTAAGTTCACTGATCTCTCGGACTCTGTTGATTTGATCCAATTTCCGACGAACAATCGGCCAAATAGATTGAGGGCAGCATATTCGAGCTGCCTGCGATGCCACACCATCAAAAATATCCTCTGTGCCGGCAGACTTAAAGGTCCTTATCATATGTCATATTATAATGGGGTCCGTTATAGATGTCAAGCTATTTGCACATATGTGTCAGGAGCAAATGATATGACCGATGTAGGTAGCACATGAATTGACCGATTCAAGCTTTCTTCTGGTATTCTTCGGAAAAATAAGGGGCTAATGATAGCCACATTCCATGCTGACTGGAGCCAAAAACTGGTTGAGAAAAAATTCACAGCAGCATTGTAAGCGCTCAATTAACCCCTTCTTCCCATAATTCTTGAACCTGCTAATGACCTTTCCAAATAGAGGAGGTTATCGGCATGAAAAGCAAATTCAAGTCATCGAAAGGTGATATCCTGCAGGCTCAGGCCGGGAAGTGTTCACTCCATGGGAGATGGTGACGCCAAGGACATGATCACCAGGGCTGTAGAGCTGATCCGCAGTCGTTATAAGTCTGATGTCCCGATTATTGTCCGTATGGACAGCGGATTTATGAGTGAGGATCTTTTTGCTTTTCTGGAAGAACTGGAAGTCGGCTATCTTTGCGGCGGCAGGAATTACATCGATATTGTTCATTATATGAGCTGTCTTGGGGACAGTTCCTGGCGGCACTATTTCAACCCGTCTTACTCCATTGAGCACGGGACCTGGAAATATTTTGAATTCGGGAGTAAGTGTCAGCACTGGTCTCGTTTTCGTCATACTACCTATGAGTTACGGTATCAAGCAGATGTCTCATTGGGCTGGGAGACATCTTTTTAATATGATTTGTAAAAGATTTAGTCATTTCCGCAAGTTTGAGACCATCAGCAGAAGATATCCATCCGCTCATCAATCTGTCCGGATTTATGCCCCGCCTTTTGAGCAAGGCCTTAAGTGAGGGGATCCGATTGGCGGCATGGTAATCCCCCTGTCTATACTTGCATTCACCCATCCTGCAACCAAGAATCATTACACCGTCAACACCCTTCTGCAAGGCTTCCAGAATAATATCCTGGTGAAGTATCCCAGTGCAGTTAATCCTGACAATTATCACGTTGGGCGGGTACTCTCTTTTGAGTACGCCAGCAGTGTCAGCAGCCATGTATGACCCCCAGTTGCAACAGAAGGCCACTATCAGGGGTTCTGATTTGACTATTTCTGACCTGTAGGTTTTGATAATAGATGAAATCTGGGAACTGATTTTATCAAGCCTGTATTCATCAATTATCACTCCACCTCTGGAACATGAAGACACGCAAATTCCGCAGCCTTCACACAAGGCCTTGTCGATTTTAATTGGACAACTTCCCTGAAGATCGTCTTCATGATGCTCGATGTACAAGATGGCTCCGTAGGGGCATTTATCAATACAGATTCCGCATCCGTCACAATTTTCAGTAATGTTCGCCTTGAGTGGATCAAGAAAAATATGTTCCTTAAACAATATTTTTCTGACCCTTGAAACAGCTGCCTGGGCCTGAGCTATGGATTCTTCAATTGGTTTAGGATAATGACACAAGCCAGCCGCGAAGATTCCTTTGGCGATGAGATCCGTTGATTTAAGGAAGTAATGTTCCTCCAGCATATATCCAATTGAGTCCAGGGAACATTTGAACTGGTGGATTATTTTTTCGCTGTCCTTATTAGGCACTATGGCCGCTGCCAGAACCAGGTGATCAGTTTCTATTTCAAGAGGCTTATTAAGGATATGGTCATCAACAATCACTGTTAGCTGACCATTATTTTGTTCTACCCGGGGTTTGTTATCCTTGGTATACCTGATGAAAAGCACTCCTCTTCTCCTGGCCTCCTCATAGAGCAGTTCCCTTACCCCATAAGTGCGGATGTCCCTGTTTAAAATGTATACCTGAATTTTTGGATTCAGTTCTTTTAAAAACAGAGCTGCCTCAACGCTGTGAGTGCAACATACCCGGCTGCAATAGGGATGATCAGGCTCCCTGGAACCAACACATTGAATAAAGACGACTGTCTGGATATTTTTTATGTCTTCAGGCCTTGATTTAAGTTCATTATCAAACTCCTGATGTGTAAAAATATACTTATTCTGACCGTACAGATATTCACGCGGCTTGAGTTCAGTGGCCCCAGTACAAAGTATTGCTGCTCCATATCGAATGGTTTCAATGAGTTCAGAACCAGCCTTTTTTGCAACACGAACCTGGCTGATGAAATTTCCGATAGATCCCCTGCAGGAGACAACTTCTGAATTTTTCATCAAAGTTATTTTGGGGTTATGCTCCAACCTTGAAATACGTTCTTCAAGATAAGCCGCGATATCTTCACCTTTCCATGTTGACCTGAGATTACAGGCATTACCCCCTAGATGGTCAGATTTTTCGATAAGAAAGGTCTCAATGCCCTGATCTGCCAGCGATAGAGCAGCGGTTATGCCGGACAGTCCGCCTCCCACAACCAGAGCCTTTCTGATTACTTTTTTGTAGATGCCGTGTATTGGTTTGTTTAATCGCACCTTGGAGGTGGCAGCGGCAATCTGAATTTTGGCTTTATTGGTAGCCTCTTTTGGATAGTTTTTATGAACCCAGCTGTTCTGGTTGCGGATATTAGCGATTTCAAGAAGATAGGGATTAAGGCCGGCTCCTTTCAGGGTTTTCTGATACAGTTTTTCATGAGTCTTGGGAGTGCATGCCGCAATAACTACTCTGTTCAGCTTATTTTGGATAATCTGTTGAGCGATTTTGTCCTGGGTAATCTGTGGACAGGTGAAGACATTGTTGTCCACCATGACCACTCCTGGCAGGGTTAAGGAGAATTGCATCAGGGACTCCACATCCACCACCTCAGAGATATTGCCTCCACAGGAGCAGATAAAGATTCCGATCCTGGGTTCCTGCATGGAAACATCTATTTCCATAGGGAACACCTCTATCTGCACCATGGTTTCTCTGGTCTCAACCAGCTTCATGGTGGCCGTGTTGGCCACGCCTATGGCATCAGTGATGGATTGACGGATATCGCGGGGAGAAACAATGTTGCCTGCTACATATATTCCCTGCCGGCTGCTGTTAAATGGATTGAAGCTCGAGGTGATGGGGTAGTTATAGCGGTTCATGCCCACGCCTAATTTCGAGGACAGAGCGACTGTATCCTCTCCAGGCAATAAGCCTATGGAAAGGACCAGCAGGTCAAAATTTTCAGTAGCTATAAGCCCATTTTTATCTGCGTAGTTAAGGATAACTCCTTTGCCGTTGCCTCCAGGCATTATGGTATGGGGAATTGAGTTGATAAAACGCACTCCCTGAATTTTGGCGTTTTCGTAATATTTCTCATATCCTTTGCCATGAGCCCTAATATCATTGAAAAAAATGGTTGAATCCACTGTCCGCCTGGTTACATGTTCATTCGATATAACAGCCTGTTTCATGGCATACATGCAGCAGATGCTGGAACAAAGACTGTTTTTGATTCTGTTTATGGTCCTTGAACCTACACATTGCAGCCAGGCTACCTTTTTTGGCTCAGCATTATCAGAAGGCCTCTTTAGAATACCTTTATTGGGTCCTGATGAGGATAGAAGTCTTTCGTATTCCAAACTGGTTACCACATCAGGGATATTTTTATAACCCCAAATATCAAAATTTGCCGGACTAAACTGGACCAAACCAGGGGTCAGAATGACAGACCCAACATTCAAAGTGATTTTTTTCTTCTGATCATTGAAGTCAATGGCGCCGGTAGGGCAGACTTTTTCACACGCTCCGCAGATGTTTCTTGTAAGTCGCAGGCAATTTTTTCCATCAATAACATATTTGGAGGGAACGGATTGCTGATATAAAATAAACGCGGCTTTTCTGGAATTTAGTCCCAGGTTGAAATCATCTGGAACTGACCTTATGCAGGCCTCTGTGCATTTATTGCAGGCTATACACTTGTTTGTGTCAATGTAGCTGGGATGTTTTTCTATATGCACCAGCATGTTTCCTTCCGGCCCCAAAACGTCAATTACTTCGCTCTGAGTATGAATTTTGATATTTAAATGTCTTGAGCAATCGAGGAGTCTGGTAGATAGGATGCATGGAGAGCAATCATTGGTGGGGAAAATGTTATCCAGTTGGGCCATAAGCCCACCAAGACCGGATTTTTTTTCCACGAGATGCACGTAATATCCCGCATCAGCCAGTTCCAAAGCGGCTTGAATCCCAACAATGCCACCACCGATAATGGCAACGGAACCCACTTTATTGGCCATATTCTGCCTCTGTTGGGTTGAGGGGTCTATCCACAATATCTTTGGCTTCAGGCTGGGTTAAACTATCCAGCCTGAAGCGGGTATTATTGTTGATTAACCCAGTTCGCTTCGATTCTCACGGCACACGCTCTTTTTTTCCAGCGATTTTTCAATGATCTTGTTTAATGCATCGCTGACATAGGTGGTTTGACTGGGCTGAGCTGAATGACGGCCAAGTTCCGGGTGTTTTTGTTCCAGCTCTTTGAGCTCCTCAACCATTTTGTCATATTCAGGACTGGTCATTCCAGGATCATCAACGCCATGATGGCTGTATTCGTAATGCTTGATTTGACGGCGCAACCCTCTGATCCGGTCTATGACTTTCAGTTCCTTTTCATTTCTGACCGGATGGATGTGACTATATCTCTCAAGTACGGATTGTTCCGCGCTGTTCATGATGTTCATGCCCAGTGGAGTTCGGGTTACCACCGTAGTCCACCCCTCATCGGCCCCTATTCCGCCAAAGGAGAGATCAGCGAATTCCGCGGTATAATCGTCGCAGTACCTGCAGGCATTTCTCTTAATGAAATCCAGCTCTTCCAGAGGAAGGGTATGAATCACTCCACTATTGAGGTAGATATACATCTTGCCCTTGATATTTATTTTCTTCACATCGCTCCATTTGAAATCCCCGATTTTTTCCAGGCGTGTTCTTGAGTTATCATCAAAAGCGAAATTGCCTGAACAGAACAGCCCCAGATGACAATAAATGGAATCTGAAGGAACAACTCCCAGGGCCTGCATTTTGCGCAAGGTTATTATCTGACATGGAGTACCAACAAATGCAACCCTGTTCGCGCCAATTTTCTTAACAGCACTCAAAGCCTGAATGGAGGGAGAAAATGTGGAATAATGTTCACTGTATAATACCATGCCGTGTGAAGCGTCAAAAAACGAACCACATGCTTCAAAGATGTCCTCTTTGGTTGAAGCCAGATAAGGTTCCCTGTTGAACAGTCCCACATGTTTGGACACAATGGCTCCGTCTATACGTCCGGTGTCCAGCAAATGCAGAAGGATTCCGGTAACTGCCCCGCCGTCTGTAGCCCTTTCAAGCACTTGTTGATCTCTGGCCCGTACAATATTAGTGGCCATGATTCTTCCTGCCGGTTCGCTCCAACTGGCCTGTTTCTTAATTTCAGCATCAAGTTCATCGTTTTCAGGACAAAGCATGGTGCATATTCCGCATTCAATACATTTTTCTTTGTCCTTATAGTTTGGATAGCCATTGTCCCCCAGTTCCAAGGCGCCATAATTAATGGCTGTACAAAAAGTTACGCACCCTCCGCATCTGTGGCAGAGATTTTTTTCCTGCACCTCTTTAATTAAATCTTCAAATGATCTCATAACGCCCTCCCTTGTTATTCGGTTTTTTCCACCCTGGAAGAAAGGAAAAAATGCCAGGATGGAGGACACTTATAAATCTGTTTTCCCAGTATCGGGTTTGGATTGCTTGGACTAACTCATGAAATACTCCATAAAAGTTGTCCTTTAAGATCACGATTTCAATATTTACGCCTTAATAAAAAAAGACATTAATTATGGTGGGTTATTTTAAGAGAATAGAATCTGGCGATGGCTATATAGCCTTGATGAGCAATATTTGTATTGTCGTACAAGACAGCAAATACAAAAATAAATCTTGTGAGTTGAAGCGCAGCCTTTGTACCAGTACTTTCAGTTAAAGAATAGTGACCATTTTTTAAAAAAAAGTTCCTCGGTTAAAAATCCCGAAGATTTATCTTATATTATATTTCTTGATCAAAGCATAAAGTCTGGGACGGGACAGGCCTGATAACTGGCTGGCTCGGGGAATACTGTTTTCTGATGCTTGCAGCAGCTCAAAAAGGTATTGTTTTTCAAGCTCGGCCAAGGCTTGGGATCGGTATTTTTTAAGTTTGGGGAATTTTCCTTGAGCCTGGACTGTTTCTGCGGTTGAGTTTTGAGGAGGTTCTTTGGCGGCCATCAGATTCTGGGTGATACATACTCGCAGATTAATTGGCAGATGCTCTGGATAGATTGTGGAATCGTTTTTTGCTGAAATTACGGCGTGTTCCAGGGTGTTGATGAGTTCGCGAACGTTTCCAGGCCAGTGATAACATACAAAGGCGTCAATAACTTCTGAGGAAAGACCTTTTTGTTTCTGTCCATGTTCTTTACAGATTTTATCCAGAAAATGGTTGACCAATTCTTTTATATCAGTTTCCCGACCCCGAAGAGGAGACAATTTCATACTGAACGCCTGGAGGCGAAACAGCAGGTCCTTACGGAAAAGGCCCTTTTCAGCCATTTCTTCAAGATTCTTATTTGTGGCAACGATCAGCCTGAAATCGCTGAAAACCTCCATTATTCCGCCTACCGGCCTGAAAATTCGTTCCTGAAGCACCCGTAAAAAGGATTTCTGTATACTCAGGGGCAACTCGCCAACCTCATCCAGAAACAGGGTACCCCTGTGAGCCAGTTTGATCAAACCCGCGTGTTTTTTTTCAGCAGTGGTGAAGGCTCCTTTTTCGTGACCGAAAAGGATGCTCTCCACGAGATTGTCTGGGAGAGCCGCGCAATCCACAATGACAAAAGGAAAATCCCTGCGCGCACTGTTATAATGAATAGCCCTGGCGAATAATTCCTTGCCTGTACCCGTTTCTCCGTAAATCAGCACATTGGAATCGTTGCCCGCGCAATTGGCTACAATCTGCAGACACGATCTCATGATGGGAGATGAACCAACAATGCCACCTCGTCTCAAAACAACAGGTACTTTTGATTTTTTCCTCCTGGAAAATTCTATGGCGCGCTGGACCGAAGTCTTAAGCCTGTCCAAGGAGGGAGGTTTTTGAAAATAATCCCATGCCCCGCTGATTATTGCTGTTTTCGCCAGAAATGGATCGCTGGCTTCAGTAACAATTATAATCTGAGGATGATTGGGGTTCTCTGTGAATTTTTCAAAAAGGTTGCCGTTAGCTTCAGTTGAGAGCACAAGATCAAAAACCACAACATCATATTCTGTTGCATCACTGTATAGCATCTGGACCATGGAGCCAATAATCTCCACATTGTGGCCAATTTCATGCATTGCCTTGGCCATATTTGCACAAAAAATGCTATCTCTTGAAAAAATTAATATTTTGGCCATGATCAACTCTTTCTATTCTCAGGAAGAATATACTGTCTTGTTGATAAAGACAAATTTTTTAAATGACCAGCCCATGAACTACCTATGTTCATGAATTACTTATTAATAAAGCAGAATCAGATTGTCTTGTCAAGAAAGACAATCTGATCATTTTCAAAGATTATTCTTTTTTTTGTAACAATGAAATGCCCGATTCATTAACCAAATTCTCATCATGCCTGGATTTTCAGGGTAGGTAAATAATCAGCAAATTTCTAATGAGTAAGGAGTTAACGAATGTGGAACACCTAATGAAGCTTTAATCATTGCCACAGGATTTCATTGTAAGGTCTGAAACCTACGAGCTTTAAACTGAGTTTGGCAGAAGTGGAGCCTGCTTGCCATAGTTCCCAAGCCTTCAATTTGAAGCCTGCGTGCATAAGACCTCGTGTCAAATCTGCTCAGAATACTTCAGATATCCATTAAAACTATGTGGCAGGTATATATGACAAAGTCCCTGAGTCCTCTCTGTCCACAATACTTCAAAGTCTGTTTCATTGGATGCCCAAGGAATGCTAACGAATCAGATTTGAAAATAAAAAGCGGCCCAGGTGGTGGTTTAACCCAGGCCACAAGGAGGTAAGCGTCACATAGACACGCCGACAAAATATTAAGATCTTTTTTGTTACTCCCTTTTATAGAAACAATGCCAGAATCTAAACTGCCCCCCGGGCTACTGATGAGTGCGGAGCATTTAAGCCAGGTTATCTATCTTTATCATTTGAATGATTTCGGGGAAAACTTAGTATTCAAGAACATAAAAGGATATTGACAAAATTAGTTAAATGTTTAATTATAATAAATAAATTTATTATCTGTTAAACAATGATAAAGGATAAATATGGCACAGAGCCCAGAGCTTCATTTCTCATGGTCAGGGAAATGGAGTTTTTTTTTGCTCTGGTAAAATGAAAAACCTGCTTTTAATCAGGGGATTACTGTTATGTTATTCAGCCAGCTATGGAAGGGTTACGGCATTTGCCCTCAACATAAAATTAAAAGTGTTCCAGGGACTTGGCAGGACAAGACTTTGACAGAGCATTACTTGCTGATGTTAACAGTCATATTTCTTGTGACGATTGCTACAGGCTGTGCAACACCAAAGATTCAACCTGCTGACCCTCAACTCTTTTTCAAATCCGACTTACTTTCTTTTCTACAGGATGAAGTTACAAAACGACAGGAAGTTGTATTGAAACTGGGAATTCCCTCTGCCCAGATTGAAGGAGACAGGATCCTGATGTACCAGGTAATGACTGACAAGGACGGAAGGTGGCACCTGGTGGCTCCAGGCTGGAACGCAACGACTGGTTTAAGGACTTGGGGCAAGGGGATAATGAGCCTGGTACTCGTTTTTGGAGAGGATGGGGTATTACTGAAACATAGTCTGGTGACTGCCCAATGAATCAAAAGGCCATTCCGGGTAACTGCATCTTTATTAAAATTTATGAAGAATTTTCTTAATGCACGGGGTTAAGGTGTTGAAATCCTCAGTTCGCATCTGTCTTTTATTGCTCATCATTGTCCTTTATTGTGTTATGACCGGGTGCATGGTCATTCCCACCCCTGAGCATACATTATTAGAAGGCCGGGGGAAGATTGAAGAATCAGACATGGTTTTTTTGGAGAGCACAAAGACCACCCGTGAAGACATACTGCTCCGCTTTGGTGAACCGGATTTGATTCTGAACCAGGACCGTATTCTGATCTACCATTGGACAGTGAGTCACGGATACTGGTTCGCTGGAGGCGGTTATTCAGCAGTAGGAGGTCCCATCCCCAAGGATTACCTTATAATGCTAGAATTTGACGAGCAGGGGCACCTGAAGAAATATGAAAGAACAGGCAGCATTCTGACGTCACCGCAAGCTAGAATTGACAAATGGACACCCCATGGCATTGACAACCTATCTCACATGAATCGTGAGATATTCTTGATCGATCCAATCCCCAGGCTGTTCCGACCAGAAACGCCTGCCAGCCCGGTAAGTTTTCGAATGGGTGAATTTCATCCTCTTGTGAACGGTTTTCATGGGGACAACCTTATAGGCCATAAAATAGCAGCCTTCGGGGTTATCATCGCTGATGTTCGAACCTGCCGGCCAGTAATTGAAACAGTGCGCTCGGCTGTAATAGCTCAACTGGAAAACGTGGGACACCGGCTTGTTGATCAGGACGAGGATGTCATCATAACGGGCGATCTTGAGGAATTCGGGGTAAACACATCAATAAGTCTTTCGTCATGGAGTGCCGTGGGTTCACTTGATATTACACTGAAGTTCTGTTTTTCATCCTCTCCTCAAGACCTGATCATCCGTCGTTACCAATCAAGTCATGTATCAAAAACTATTCTCGGTCCCTCAAAGGATGACTTTGAACAGGTCATGCGTGCCTGCCTGGAAGATATGCAGCAACAGATGGCCACTGATGCAGAATTAACAAAGCTGCCTCATGTCATTGCACCGTAGGTTTTCCAGGAGCAATATAAGGCATAAAATTTACAGGGTTGGACTATGCCTGAAAAATTGCCACATGCTTCAAATCAGAACTAATCAAACAGATGAGATAGAATTGAGTATAACTGCCCGTTATCTATCCAATAACTGTGACCATTTCAGATCTGTCCATCTTTATTTCGAGCCTGTCAATGTCACAACATTAAGCAACAGATCTATTTACCAAGATTTTTTATCTGGGCTATGCAATCCGAATTGGAGAGCAAGGCCATGGTTTCAGCAGGATCGAGCCAGGTTTGCAGATGAGTTAGATTGTAAGCGTGGCGCATTTTCCATTCTGCAATGACCGCAGGAGGATGATAATCCTGAGCCAAATCTATTGGGTTTGATAATTGAGCTATATGCCAGGCACATAAATGCTCATTACTTATTAACCTGCTTAATGCCGGCCTGGTTTTCTGTAATGGAATTTTATCCAGTTCTTGCTTCATTTCTGCAAGAATATGCTCAAGATATTTTTCTTTGGATGTTTGCAGCAAATTAAGTTTATTAAACAATTTTAAGCGTTTATTGCGCCCACTCAGCCAGGAGAGAGGAATAGAAAGCATCAAGCCAATAGTTATAGGTGACAGCCAGTAAAATAGTTCTTTGCTGATCAGTAAAGCGATTACAGCAATTATACAGCCAAATATTGCATGATTAAGATGACCTTGGGTCGCATTTTTCCAGGTCAATGAACCATCTTTTCGCGATTGTGGTATCCAGTCAGTATCCTTTCCGCGAAATATGGAAACTACTACGCCAAACTGGGATACCATTAGAATCGGCGCATATAGTGCAGACATTATTATTTCAAATGTGGTGCTGAGTATTAAAAGGATCGGGCCGCCAAATTCTCGACAGCGACTAATATTCAGAATGGCCGCGAACAGGCCAAGCGCTTTGGGTGCCAGCAAAATGCTTATCGAGATCACAAATAAACGCAGAGCTCTTTCAGCATCAAAGACCGGCCAGGTCGGAAAGAGTGATGGATACGCAAAGTAATCATGGCTTGCCAAGGCAGATTGTATTGCGATCAATAGACCAACAAGAACTAATGACAGCCAGAAAACTGCACTCATATAGGACATCAATCCTGAAAACAGATGAATGCGAGACGGTAAAACAAGGCCTTGGGCAAACAGAAAAGATGAATGTTGCAGATTTCCCTGACACCATCTTCGATCACGGATCATAGCATTGAGGAGTGAGGGCGGGGCTTGTTCATAAGAGGATTTTATATCTGTATCAAAACGTACGCCCCATCCAGCACGTTTCAATAAAGCTGCTTCAATGAAATCGTGACTAAGAACATGACCGCCGAAAGGGGGCTTGCCAGGTAAAATCGGCAGAGAACAGGAATCCGCAAATGCTCTTGTGCGGATGATTGCGTTATGTCCCCAGTAGTTTGAAGACAATCCGTGCCAGGCAGACAAGCCTTGAGCATAAATCGGGCCATAACAGTTATTGGCAAACTGTTGCAGCCTGCCATAAAGAGAACCGGCATTTATGATTGTCGGCAGGGTCTGAATCAGACCAACTCCGGGTTCAGCAGCCAAACGTCTTGACAGGGTTTCTATCGACTCTGCACTCATGATGCTGTCTGCATCAAGTACTATCATTGCTTCATAAGCACCTCCCCAGCGTTGAACCCAGTCTGCGATATTTCCAGCTTTGCGTTCCGTATTGTGGCTTCGGCGACGATAATAAACCGGACAACCCTGTTCCACATTGTTGATAATATCCAGGAATTCATGTTCTTCAGCAATCCATTCTTCTGCACGATTGGTATCGCTGAGAATGAAAAAAGCATATCTCCCGGGCGCTTTTTTCAACAGGCCATTTCTCATTGATTGTATGGCGGCCCTGATAGGAACTGGATCTTCGTTATAAATTGGTATGAGGATTGCGGTTTTGAATGTGACTTCTGCTTCAGGCTGTTTGATCAGCAGCGGTTTGAAAAGAAACAGAAATCCAGTCAGAGCTTGAGCAAAAGCAAATGATATCCAGATAAAATTTATACTGAACAAGACTAAAAATAGCCACTGCAAGTTGGTGACAGAATTGGTGCTGATCACCCCGTACATTTCTGTGATACCATAAACCGACAGAGAAACTGTTCCGGTTAATATGAGTAATCTGGAGAAACAAGTGCGAATGTTGTAAGCTGTCGCTTGCCTGTAGATTTTTTTTGGTAAACCCGGTTCATTGACCTGGTGGCGCGGCATGTCCAGGGATGATTCTTTCGGCAGAGTGCAGTTTACCTTAAACGGTTCAGAACCTTTATTATCGGATAACGGATACATCTTGATGTGCTTTTTGATAATCAATTTTGATTAGTCCATCTGTAAAGCCAGGTGGCAGCAATTGGTTTGCCGTCTTTCTTAATTTGTAAACGCAATTCAGGCACATCGGCATTTTCTGGGTCGAAGCTGAAAAAGACACGTGTGCCACCTGTATATGGATTGGGCTCGATAACTGATTCAAGAATGCTGCCCCTGCTTATACTGGCCTCAACCTGGATATTGTTTATTTCTTCAATATTAAGATGGCTGTAATCCACAACAATCTCTTTGTTGCCGTCAAACAGCTTTTCTCCGCCAGAACTGCGCACAATACGGGTCTTATAGATTGTGGATGGTAGATCGTCAGGCCAGATCAGTCTGTATGAGTAGGAAAACGGCTGGTCAATTTTCAACTCCTCGGCAGGTTGCCAGTAGGCGACGATGTTATCGTTTATTTCAGAATCTGACGGGATCTCGATCAATTCGACATGGCCTTTGCCCCAATCTCCAATGGGCTTGACCCAAGCTGAGGGTCGAAGATGGTACTTAGCTTCAAGATCTTGATAATAACTAAAATCACGATTGCGCTGGATCAACCCAAATCCTTTAAGATGCTCATCAATAAAGGCGCTAACTTGTAACTTCTGAGGATTATTAAGTGGTCTCCATAATTGTTCATCATTGCCTGTTATTATTGCCAGGGCTTCTGAATCATGGACTGCAGGGCGGTAATCAGGTGTTTTAGACAAAACCATTGGGCCATGCATGAACATTGAAGTCAGCGGTGCCAGGCCATAATGTTTAATTTCGCGACGAGGGAAAAGGGTAACATCGACATCAACTCTGGTCGGAGAACCAGGATAAATGCCAAATCGGTAAGCACCGGAGACGCTTTTGCTATCCAATAAGGCATGTACTACAATCGCTTCTTGATGTATGGACGGGCGTTCTATCCAGAAACGAATGAAGCGCGGAAATTCTTCTCCGGTTGGTTGTGCTGTATCGATCGCCAATCCACGCATGGACAGTCCGTATAGCTGACCTTTTGATACACCCCGAAAATAGCTAGCCCCCTGAAAGGCAATAAATTCATCTTTATAGTCATGGCGGTTAACAGGGTAGTGTATGCGAAATCCAGAAAATTTGCCTACTTGTTCAAGTGTCTTGCCTAATGCCTCATCAGGAACCTTGAAAGAAGATTCCGTAACTTTGACCGGATAGGTCAAACCATTTTCCACCACGTCTATATCAACCAGGTCTTTGAACAGAAAACCCGGGGCAAAAAATTCTACGGAAAATTTAGTCCTTGAACTGCCCCAGACAGCCTGATCTTGCTTGAAATTAATTTTTCGATAAGTTGAATAATCCATTTGAGTCAGGGATTCAGGCGCTTTTTCCGGCTCTTGGAATGGCTCTTGTGCAAGTTCTCGGGCAAGCTGCATGACAGAATCATGGGAAAAAGGTTGCCCTGTCAGATTTGAGTCCTCTGAACCAGAATAGGAGACACCAGAAGATAGCATCAATATGCAGGGTATGAGCAACATGCTAAAAAATTTAAGGCTATATGAATTATAAATCATTTTTCTTTTCCAAATCATACTATGAAAAAAATTTCTATGCCGTTATTAAAGCCAGAACCAGGATACAGTAATCAACAGTTCTCTGTCCACAATACTTCAAAGTCTGTTTCATTAAATGCCCAAGGAATGCTTACAAATCAGATTTGAAAATAAAAAGCGGCCCAGGTGGTGGTTTAACCCAGGCCGCAAGGAGGTAAGCGTCACAAAGACACGCCGACATTTTATTTAATAATTATGGAAATTATCCTGGTCAACCCTCAGGCCTGCAATTGAGCATGGCGGCTGGGTCGGATTTTTTTGCTTAGTGTTTGTTTACTTTAAAAAGTCAGGGGTTGGAGCCTGCTTTCCATTATCAGGCCAACCCATTGATTCAATTGTGGTGCCGGAGGTCGGACTCGAACCGACATGACCAAAGGCCGCGGGATTTTGAGTCCCGTGCGTCTACCAATTTCACCACTCCGGCACTAACTATTTATAATAATTTACAGACTGAACCTCGTCAAGAATATTTTCCCTGTCCAGCATGAATAAAGATTTTGACCGGCAAGATATAATATGGCAAAGATCAGACCTGACGCAGACCCCTTAAAAGGACATCCCTGTTCCCAAATAAATCAACCCGGTGAATAAGCGGTGATAAATGTTAAGTGAAAAATATCTGAACGAACTGGAGGAATATCTCAAATCAGGAAATCTTGAAGAAGACTTTGAATACTCCTCTGAAGAGAGACGAATTGAAATCCTGGATTATCTGGAAAGACTTATGGATCTGGCTGAACTCGCTGATGAAACAGCCACCAGGCTGATTTTTAAAAAAACCGGACTTGATCAGATGTTTGATTCCAGCGCCCAGAAATAGCGCTTTTTTTCATTTATACGGTATTCCATGGTTTGAATCATCTTGAATCCTGACAAATCCTGACCTTTGAACTCTTCCGCGCTGAGAATAATCAGCATTGCTTGTTTTCCCATCATTTCTCCTGCCAGGGGCAAAAGCTTTGGCCAGGGCATAAAAGCCCTGCTGATGATGAGCCTTGCCGGAAGGATGTCTGGATCAATATCCTGAACCCTGCGATTAATTACAAATGTATTTTGAGTATTCATGGATGCTATGGCCTGATTCATAAAAGCGGCTCTCTTGACTCTGCTTTCAACAAGGTAATATGAGCCCTGTTTCCAGACCAGGCGAAGAGGTATGCCAGGCAATCCAGCTCCAGCCCCAAGGTCCAGGACGGTTTCCTTGGTTTCTAACTTGAGCAGGGCTGATAGAAAAGAACCCAGAAAAAAACTGTCCATGACAAGATCATTAAGAATAAACCGCCAGTCTGACCTGCCCACCAGGTTGATGACCCTGTTCCACTTGACCAGCAAATCGAGGTATACCTCAAGTTTTGTTATCTGATCATCAGGAAGATTGAAGCCATTTCTGACCAGTTGATTTTTAAGCTGATTATAATCCATTGTCATATCTGGAGATAAGGCTGTAAGTGATTATGTGCCAGGATTTTTTAACAGGCTGCTAAGGGAGCTTCTCTTGAAATGTTTCTGTTATTTCAAAAAATTGTGAAAAATATATTCGAGTCTTTTTAATAATTCTTCAATATCATCCATGGTGGTCATTCTACCCCAGGAAAACCTGATGGTTCCCATTCCGTAATGGGGATCCACAGACATTGCCTCCAGAACACTGCTCATCTTTTGAATGTTGCCATGACAGGCCGCTCCAGCAGAAGCTGACAGATTGCAGGCTACCATGCCTGATAAAATGTCCCCGGCCCTGTATCCCCCGAACCCTATGGACATGGTCCCGGGTAGTCTGGGCGCGTTTTCACCGTGCAGACAAAAATCCTTGATAATACTTTTCAACCCATTGAAAAATCTATTTCCCAGATCCTTCTGACGCTTCATCTCCTGTTCAAGATCATAGGAGGCCAGATGAGCAGCTTTTCCAATGCCCACAATGTAAGGAGTGTTTTCGGTGCCGGGTTTTAAGTCATTTTCCTGGCCGCCTCCAAAAAAAAGAGGTTTCAGCAGACCGGGATAACGGGCGTATAACGCGCCTATCCCCTTGGGGGCGTACATTTTATGTCCGGCAATGGTCAGAAAGTCCACTCCCAAAATTTCAACATCAACTGGAATCTTGCCCACGGCCTGGGCCGCGTCTGTATGAAACAGGATATTTCTGTTTTTAAGCCTTGAAGCAATTTCCGCGATGGGCTGGATTACCCCGACTTCATTATTAGCCAGCATGACGCTCACAAGCTTTGTTTTTTCAGAGACCAAACTTGAAATTTCATCAGGATCAACCAGTCCCTTACGATTCACCCGTGCTATTTTAAGTAAGACTCCCTGTTTTTGAAGATTCACCGCGGGCTGAGTGATTGAAGGGTGCTCAACAGATGAAATAATCAGTTCATCTCCCTGTTCAAGGAGGCCTGACAAAACCAGATTGCTGGATTCAGTGGCACAGGATGTGAAGTAAATCTGATCCGGCTCAGTCCCGATAATTCCGGCCAGTTCGCCTCTTGCCAGGACAATGCTTTTTCTTGCCTCAAGGCCGTGCATATGTGCGCATCCTGGATTGCCGAATTTCTCAGTAAAATAGGGCAGCATGGCGCGGACCACCTGTTCATGAACCGGGGTAGTGGCGTTGTAGTCAAAATAGAGCATTTTCATTGGCTGTATCCGTGATTTATGTTGACAGAAATTAATATCAAACACTATTCCTTTATCTTTATTGATAAAAACTTTCAATATGCCAAACCATTTGCCTGACAGGAAAATAATATGAAAAATTATTACAGATTGACAAATGAAGCTCTGGTGGCTGGGGTAATAGCCGGAATTTCTGAAAGGACGGGTTTAAACAGGGTGGGCTTGAGAATCGCCTGCTTTCTGGTTTTTGTCCTGATCAACTTTATTCCTGGAACAGGCATGGGCATATCCATTCTTCCCTTACTCATCTACACTGTTGCCTGGATGGCTCTGCCGGCAAGGCAGCAGGATCTGTCAGATGCTGAAATGAAGGAAAAAATCGAGACCAGAAAGACATTCTACAACTATTCAATGCTTGGATTAACAGGCAACCTGATTCCCCTTATTACCATGGGGATTTTTTATCAGGACCAGCTCTTGCTGCTTTTATTCACTGTCCCGGTTTTTCTGCTCTTATTGCCGGCCACCATTTTTATTATCCTGGGCATTATCAAGGCGGGATAGATATCTTCCATGGACGCTCCAAAACCTTCCGGATATTTAACTGAGCATGCGGATCTGCTGCTGTGCGCGGCCAAGGACGGACCAACTCTGGACCTTGCCTGCGGATCAGGACAGAACGGCCTGTACCTGGCTGAAAAGGGGGTTGAGGTCCACTTCTGGGACAGGGAAGAACAAGGTCTTGATAACATTAAATCCATTGCCAGGGTCAAAGGCTTAAAAGTATTCATCAGGCAGATTGATCTTGAAACAGGGCAGGGCGGGGCGCTTCCTGCTGATTATTTCAGCCTGATCATGGTCTTCAGATACCTGCATAGGCCCTTGATTTCAGACATTAAAAAAGCGGTTCTGCCTGGAGGAATAGTGATCTATGAGACATTCACCACCAGGCAGGCTGAACTGGGAAAACCCAGTAACCCTGATTTTCTGCTTAAGGAAAACGAACTCCTGGAATGGTTCAGGGACTGGGAGATTATTGACCATCGCCAGGCAAGGCTTGAAAATCCTGAAAGGTATATGGCAGGGGTTATCGCCCGAAAACCTCAGGCCATGGTCGATAGCCAACTGCCCTATAAGCATGAACTCCTGCGCAAGGCCGTGCATATTCCGGCCCTGATTATTCCCGCGGGCATGCTCATGCTGGAAAGGCATCAGTCCATTATTATACTGGGTTTTGTCACGATCCTTGCCGTGAGTCTGGACCTGCTCAGAGCTCGCCATACCCTCTTGAATCGCTGGATTCAGAAAATTTTCGGGCTGCTCATGCGCCCGGGCGAAAAGGCTGCCTCAGAGGCAGGAGTGGTTTTGAACGGTGCCACATGGGCATTAATTTCCGCTTTTCTGCTGATATTGATCTTTCCTGTAAATGTGGCAGCTTTTTCAATCAGTGTATTCCTGATTGGAGACGCTGCCGCCGCACTTGCTGGCAGGCGTTTCGGCCGGATCAAATGGGGCAGGAGCAGTAAAACCATGGAGGGATCCCTGGCCTTTCTGCTTACAGCCTTGATGGTGATACCCATTATTCCAGGAATAAAGTTCTGGACAGGATTCCTGGCTTGTCTTGGCGCGTGCCTGGCCGAAGCCCTGCCCGGACCTGTTAATGATAATCTTAGGGTGCCCCTGTCCGCCGCCGGAATAATGGTCTTTCTGGAATATGTTTTATGAAAAATTCAGGGCAGAGGCCATATCCTGCTCCAGGCTGGTGAGGATATCCTTAAGGGATCTATTCAGAGCGTCAATCAGAAATTGTGTCCCATGGCCCAGCATTTTTGTTTCAGCTCTGTATTTTTTCTGAAACACAATCTCAAAGTCAAAGCCTGAATTTTTCAGCAACAGAAAATTGATCTCCACAACCCCTCGTGGATGATCAGAATCACGCAAGTCCCCATATATCGAGCTTATTGCCCCTTCCAGAACATAATCAGCCACTTTGTGGCTGGACATGGAAATAACCGAAGCAAACAGCCCGGAATCCCTGATCCAGGACCTGGTCAACTGAGCTGCCATGGGTCCGGGAAGGACAAAGTAGTGGTTGTAAAAATCAGCCCGGGCAACGCTTTGATCTGTTTTATAAATGATCTCCCTGCCCTGGTAGCCGGGTGAAACAGAAAAATCCCGGACAGCCAAAGCCGCTGAAATACTTTCCTGGCGCATAGGCTGTTCACGGAAGACCTCCAGAATATAATGATTTCTTTCAATGGCCGGCTTTTTGGGGGCGCAGGAAAATGCCGCCAGAGATGCCACCAACAATATTAGTAAAGGCAAGGAATAACTATTCACTTTTTGTCAATCTCCCTGGGTTTATCTCCAAAGAACATGTATGAAGGGTAACTTCTGGCGTCTGTGGAGAGTTCCATCAGGTTGCGGCTGGTTATTTCCAGGTCACGCATTATAGATTCAATCTGCTCATTTTGCGTGGCCAGAAGAGAGTAGGTTCTCCTGGTAAAGCTGCTGAAGCCTTCGGTGCTTTGACGCATTGATTCCGCTGCCTCTCTGATGCTTTCCAGTGTTTCAGGCATACCCGCGAACGCGAGACGCATGTCGGCAATGGACTGGGCCAGCTGATCCATGGCTCCGTCATCCTGATCAATTTTAAGCCGGTCAAGACCTGCTCGAATTTCCCTGACAACTGCCCCTGTGCCAGCCATTACACTATAAAAATTAACATTTTCCTCCATGATATCGCTTTCAGGCCCCATAATCATGGATAATTTTCTGTTGCTTTCCCTCATTTCCTTTAAAAAAAGACTCGCGTGAGTAGACAGACCCTCCATGTCCAGAGAATTTACTGTGTTTGAAAGACTGCTAATCAGCTGATCAAGATGATCCAGGGTCTGATCCAGTTTGAGATCCTCCAGTTTGGCCAGAGTATTGCTTATGGTCTCAAAAGTTTCTTCAAGTCTGGCAAAAGCGCCAGGTGCTGATGGAATATAAGGGGTTTCCGGTGTCCACTCTATGGGCAGGGGAGGGTGACGAACTGGATCAAGATAATCCATTTCCATATAGGCTGAACCTGTCAACCCCATGGGCAGCATTCTTATGCGCAAACCGTTATTAACCTCTTCCTCCAGAAAAGACGCGAGTTGTGTTGGGGTCATGTCTCCGAAAGCCTTCAGGGAAATGCTTATTTCCAGCATTACATAACGCTGCTTGGCCCCACTGGCCTCGGGGTATTTTATGTTCACAAAACCGATTCTCTGAACGTTTCCGATCTGTACTCCGCGCATTTTCACTGCGGACCCCACATCAACTCCCTGGATTGATTCATCAACATATGTCTCGATATACACATGTTCACGCCAGATTGAAGCCGCGCCCAGAATGATGAGAGCGCCCAGAATAAGGACAAGGCCGGCGGAAACAAATATTCCAATGGTGTAATAATTCGGTTTTGTACGCATAAATTGATTTTAATGTTCTTATTACTGTCTTTTCAGGGGTTCTCTGTTTAAAAAGGAGCGCACCCAGGGGTCAGGGCTGTTAAGTCTCAAATCTTCAGGCTCTCCCTGGGCGACAATGGTTTTTCTTTTTTTGTCCAGAATTATCATTCTCTGGCCAATCTTGAAGATACTGCTCAGTTCATGGGTTACAATAACAAAAGTAATTCCCAGGCTGTTGCTCAGATTGAGGACGAGTTCGTCAAGCTCCAGGGAAGTTATGGGATCCAGGCCAGCTGAAGGCTCATCCAGAAACAGGATGGCCGGATCAAGGGCCATGGCCCTGGCTATGGCCGCTCTTTTCTGCATTCCTCCGCTGAGTTCAGAAGGCATATGATTTTCATAGCCTATGAGACCAACCTGATACAGTTTGATTCGGCTTACAAGATCCATGGCGTCCTTTGAAAGACTGGTAAATTCTTCCAGGGGCAGACGGACATTTTCCAGAAGAGTCATGGATCCGAACAGCGCTCCGCTCTGATAGCTGATCCCGATTGTCCTGAGGATCTTTATTTTTCCTGATTCATCCGTACTGGTCAAGTCCTGTCCATTTATCATTATCCTGCCGGAAAGGGGAGCATAAAGCCCGATAATATGTTTTAAAAGGGTGCTTTTGCCGCTGCCCGAGCCCCCCAGGATAACGAATATTTCACCGGAATAGATATCAAAGGAAATATTATCCAAGATTATTTCCTGGTCAAATCCTATGCTCAGATTTTGAACCGTTACAATTGGTTTATTGGGATGAGACACTGCTATATCCCCAGAACGTAAAAAGTCACGGCAAATATTCCGTCCATAACAGCAATAAGCACAATTCCGCTGACTACCGCGCTGGTTGTGGAGAGTCCAACAGCCCTGGCTCCGGTTGTGGTTTGAAGCCCCCTTACGCATCCGATCCAGGCAACCAGAAGACTGAATACAACCGCCTTGAATAACCCTCCGGCAAAATCAGCTATGCTCAGGGACATGGTTATCTGATTAATATAGGTGACCAGGGGAAAACCAAGAGAAAGCATGACAATGGCCCCGCCAATCAGGCTGAAAAGAATAAAAAACATGGTCAAAAAAGGCATGACCAGCATAGTCGCGAACATTCTTGGAACGACAAGGAACTTGACCGGGTTAAGACCCATGGTTGTCAAGGCGTTAATTTCTTCATTAATTTTCATGGTTCCTATTTCCGCGGCAAAAGATGAACCTGTCCTGCCGGCCATAATAATCGCGGTTACCAGGGGGCCAAGTTCCCTGACCATGGACAAGCCCAGGAGCCTGGCAACGAAAATTTCCGCCCCGAACATACGCAGGGGCATGGCAGATTGAAAGGATATGATAAGACCCATGAGAAACCCGATAAGAGAAACTATAAGTACTGCTTTGGCTCCAACATTTTCGATGTGCAGAAAAACATCCCTCCAGCGGATGGTTTTGGGCATGATCAGGGAATAACTGAAAGCGGATACAAACTGGCCAACAAAAGTGAAAAAGGCTTTCGCGTCATGGCCCAGTTTAATCGTGGCCCTGCCTAATTCCTCAAGGACAGATCTTCTGGGATAAACAGGTCGCTCCAGACAATCAAAACACGAGAGCTGTTCAAGCATGCCCATGAAGTCCCGGCGCAGACCCTTGACCACAGACTTTTTTCCTTCACGTTTCATCAATGTGGTGAAATGAAGCAAAAAAGCCTGTCCGCTCATGTCCAGGTATTTTATTTCAGCGGCGTCAATGATCAGGTTATCGACTTCTTCACCAGCCAGTTTTTTTTCCGTGGCCTGCCACAGCCTGCTCACAGTAAACGTATTAAGACTGCCCCTGATGGTCAGGACAAGCTCTTTTTCCGGGGAAGAGGTAAAGGACCAGGTCAGAAGAGTTTCCTGACCTGGCAATAAATCTTTGTCTGAGGTCATTATTGAATGTTAGTTAAACAGATTGATTTTTTCAAGGATGATAAAAGAGACATATATCAACAGGTCTCATCCAGGGTGTTTATAACCTGCTGAGGTTCCAGGGCGTCCATACACTTTGCCAGACATTTTCCAAAGGATTTGCCATGCAGAGAGCATGGCCTGCACTGAAGCTCTGCTTCAATAATTATATCATTCAGGCCTGATGGATAAAATCCCCATTCTCTGCTTGTGGGTCCAAAAAGACCTATTACCGGGGTGCCCACCGCGGAGGCAAGGTGCATAGGGCCGGAATCACCTGTAATAAGCACGCGGCAATTGCTGATTATTGCCCCTGTTTCTCTGATGGTGGTCTGGCTGGTGAGGTCCCTGGAGTTTGACGGCAATAACTTTTGATGATTTTGCCCTATGACAATCCAGTCAAGATCTTTTTTCTCCAGCAGGGATATTAACTCTTTCCATTTCTCAGAGGGCCAGGCCTTGGCCTGGTGGGTAGCGTAGGGATGGAGGCAAATTATGTTTTCACCCAGACCCAGGCGGGTAAGTTTTTCCTTTGCCTCAAGTAATTCCCCGGAGTTCAGGTAAAGTTTGGGAAGCAGAAGTGATTGATCCTGGATATTTTTGGACAGGGCCCAGGCGTAGCGCTGGGGGACATTCTTTTTGAGCAGCCTTGCCTGAAAGACCTTAAATCCTGTTCTGGCGTAAAGCCTTCGGGTAATTCCCATTTTAGGATAGCCAAATACTTTGCCCTTCCAGATAATTCTTAAGAATAAAGTCCTGAGATTGCCATGAAGATCAACCAATCCCATTGAAGGAAATTTATTTTTCAGCTTACGGCAAAAAAATCTCCAGCCTGCCGCGGTAAGGTCCTGGGATTGTGCCTGAATAACCTTTTCAACAGCGGGGTGATCCTTAAAAATGTCTGAAAAAGCGGTTTTGGTCACCACATTAAAACGATAGCCCAAGGTTTCATGCCAGTGGGTTAATACCCCTGTTGTCAGCAATACATCGCCAAATGATCCCAAACGGACCACCAGATACTCACGGGACATTAAGTTTTTCCTTTATACTGGCCATGACTGTTTCCGGATAAATATCCAACATGCATTTGTGATGTTTTTCCGGGCAGATTTTGTGTCCATGCAGGCCGCATGGTCTGCATGAAAGATTCGTTTCAAGGACAGTGGAGCTGCTTCCCCGGGGAAAAAACCCGAGTTTTCTGCTTGTGGGTCCGAACATGGCTATTGTTGGCACCTTTTGGGGCCAGGCCAGGTGCATGGGACCGGAATCATTGGTCAGGTAACAGTCCAGTTTTGACAGAAAAGCTGCCAGCTCAGGCAGGCTCAAGTTGCCCGCAAGATTTATTACATGTTCTTTTTGGGATATCCTGGACATGATCTCTTTGACAGTATTCTCTTCACCTGGTCCAGCAAAAATGATGACCTGGGTCTCTGACAATTCCCCGGCCATGCTGATAATCTCGGCAAAGTATTTTTCCGGCCATTTTTTTGTGGGCCACGTGGACCCGGGATGTATACCCAGGGTTTTGCCCCGGATTTTTTCATTCCAGAAATTATCCGCATTATCTCTTGCTTCCCGGGACAATGCTAAAAAAGGCCATGTTTCCATGATGCCAGGTTTCAGTGGTTTAACCAGTTCAAGGATCCTTTCGATTTCATCCAGCTCATTGAAACGTCTGGATACTGTCTGGGTAAACGCGATATGGTTATGCAAGGGATGGTTATAGCCCATCCGAATTTTTGCCCTTCCCAGAAAGGATATGGCAGCGCTTCTCAGGCTGGTATGAGGCGAAATCCAGAGATCAAACTCCAGATTTCTTATCCTGGAGGCCATCCGGACGATGCCTTTTAACCCGCTGTCCAGTCTGTGCTTATCAAATTCCACAACCTTATAACGAGGATTTGGGTCAAATAAGGATTTCAGACCCTTGCGAACGAAAAAATAAATCTCTGAATCAGGAAATGATCCGGCCAGAGACTGCAAAAGGGGCAGGGTAAGAACGGCATCGCCAAGAAAAGCGGTCTGCCAGACGCCTACGCGTTTAATTGACATTAATGAACCTTTGTTTGATCCAGTTCCAGGCTGAGTATATATCTCTGGCCACCGCAGCAGGAAATGATTTTCGCGGTTCAGGCTCAAACCATTCTTCTGGTCTTTTTCTTATTCCAAGATCCTTCAAGCCTTGCTCGCCATGTCCGGTCAAGGTAAGGACCGCGGCCTGAAACCCGCAATTGAGCCCGAAAACAATATCTGACTTTTTGTCTCCGATGATGATGGATTGTTCAGGGGATAGAACATGTTTCTCACTTAAATAGTCCCACATGCCTGTACTGGGTTTTCGACACCCGCACTTATCTTCAGGCGTATGAGGACAGAAAAGTGAGTCTGATATTTCAACTCCTTTGTCCCGAAGCATATGAACTATTTTATTTTGAACCAGGTGGTATTGTTCCTCACTGAACAATCCCCGACCGATTCCGCTTTGATTGGTGACCAGAAAGATATCCAGGCCTGAATCCTTCATCTCAAGCATGGCCTGAACAGCTCCGGGAATGAATATAATCTTTGCAGGATCGCTCAGGTAATGCATATCCTGGATAATTGTGCCGTCACGGTCCAAAAAAATATTTCTAATCATCTAGTTATTATCCTTATTGCCTGTTGTCTTGATCAATCAGGATAGGACTGCTGCACATGAGTTCCCTTCCGCGGGCATTACCCTTCATGGACAGACAATTGAGCGCGAATGCCGCTGAGATCAGACATGACCCCATCTTCTTAATCTTTATGCTTGCGGGGCGTCAATCCTTCTGATAAGCGCTTTAACTATATGTGGGAGCTGATCATTGCCTTCTCCCTTGCGGTAGTTGTTTCGGCGTTTTGTTCCCTGGCCGAGGCTGCCCTGTACTCCGTTCCCTGGAGCTACATAGAGAGATTAAAAAAAGAAAAGCGCAAAAGCGGTCGTGTGCTTTACGCGCTTCGGACCAGAATTGACCAGCCTATAACAGCCATTCTCACCTTAAACACCATAGCCAATACAGCTGGAGCAGCCATTGCCGGGGCCGCAGCAGCACATGTTTTCGGGGCTCAGAATCTTGTTTATTTCACCATTGTCTTCACCCTGACCATACTGATATTTTCAGAAATAATTCCCAAGACCATGGGTGTTATTTACTGCAAACGACTGGCCTCTATACTGGCTGAACCACTTCAGCTTCTGGTATGGATAATGTCACCCATGATATTTGTGTGCAGAAAGATAATCAGCCTGTTTGAAAAAAGAAAACACGGGCCGAAAGCTTCTGAAGAAGATCTTCTGGCCATGATCAGTCTGACCAGAAAGTCAGGCATTATCAAACCCTATGAGGAGCTTTCCATTCAAAATATCCTTTCTCTGGATAAAAAAATGGTCAAGGATATAATGACCCCCAGGATGGTGGTTTTTTCTCTGCCCAGCCACGTGACTGTTGCCCAAGCCAGGCAGCATAAGGCCATCTGGCCCCACAGCCGTATTCCGGTCTACGAAAATAATGATCCTGAAGACGTAGTGGGGATTGTGTACCGAAGAGAAGTTCTCAACGCCCTGGCCAATGATCAGGATGATGTCCGACTGGAAAAACTTATGAAACCGGTCAACTTTGTGGTGGAAACCATGAGTCTTGACAAACTGCTCATCAAATTCCTGGAATCAAGACTGCACTTGTTCATTGTTATTGATGAATACGGTGGAATTGCCGGCCTGGTCACCCTTGAGGACGTGCTCGAGGAAATTCTGGGAAAAGAAATCGTTGATGAAACCGATGAAGTTGTCGATATGCGGGAACTGGCCAGACAGAGGAAAAGGATGCTTATTAATCAGAACTCAGAGAACAGATGAGCTTTATCCAAACCCTGACAGAATGTTCAAAACGTCCCTATTCAATGGACTGCTGGGTTCCTGGAAAAGGGCCTGGGGCATTCTGATCAGACAAATGAAATAGTCCGGGCGCTCTTCTTCTGCAAAAGTGAACTTCTTGATTTTATTGTGATGCAACTCATTACGCAATCAGGCATATCACGACCTGTGACTGTTGTTTGTCCAGGCATAAAAAATTCAGACAAACTACTTCACCTTTACTGTTCTTTTCTTCCACAACTCCATTTTCTGCATGTTCTTACGTCTGTCTCTGGCTAGAGTCTTACAGACCAGAGAAGTATTTTTCTTAAAGCCCCATTTTTCTTTATACTCTTCCGGAGTAAGTTCATGTTTGGCCAGATGTTTCTTGGTAATTACCTTGAACTGCTTTCCACACTCAAGGCATATAACACTTCTCTCCCTGATTGATTTTTTAGGATCTACTGCCGGATCCTGCTGATCTACAACCAGCTGCTCTTCAGAAATCGCGGATTTTATTCCTCTGGTCACATTGAGAATCATAGAATTGATCTCTTCTTCGGTCATGTTGCGTACGCTTGCCTGGGCCTTAACGATTTCAATGGCCTGTTTGATATAATCTTCCATTTTTTCCTCCAAAACTATGTTGGGATTGTTATAAATGATCTCTTTTTTACCTTATTCTTAATCCAGTGTAAAGTCCAATTAAAAAATATAGAGACTTTAATGTCAAATAGTATAATTAATTTATTATGACTTTTTTAATTATTTTTGTTTTTATGGGATTGAAAAAGTCAAAATGTATGTTTCTCATAAAGGCATCTTACATTAGCAGATGCATTCCAGGCTGTTGAAATCAGCGTATATTCTCAAGCCCGGGGCCGTTCGCCGGTGATTAAGAGACTCTGCTTCCTGGTGTTTCCTGTGAAAGGCAAATTAATATCCGCACCCAGCAACTCAAATTCCTTTAATATGCCGGGGAACCAGATTTTTATTGATCTTTAGTTTACTTTAGTAAATAATATTTTATTAAACAGGCCACTGTTTGGATTTGCTCATGACCAAGATATACGCCCTTGTTGACTGCAACAACTTTTATGTCTCCTGCGAGCGGGTTTTCAATCCCAAACTTAATAATGTTCCGGTCGTGGTCCTGTCCAACAATGACGGGTGCGTAATAGCCCGGTCCAACGAGGCCAAGGCCCTGGGCATAAAGATGGGAACACCTGCCTTTAAAAACAGGGACCTGTTTGAAAAGCATAAGGTAAAGATCTATTCATCAAATTATTCCCTGTACGGGGATATGTCCTGCCGGGTCATGAACTGCCTGGCTCGACTTGTTCCGGACATGGAGATTTATTCCATAGATGAAGCTTTTCTGCTGTTAAACAATCTGCCGCAAAAACCCGAGCTGTTCGCCCGGAAGATCAGGGAAAAAATACTGAAATGGAACGGCATCCCTGTTTCCATTGGTATCGGGGACACCAAGACCCTGGCCAAAATCGCCAATCAATTCGCCAAAAAACATCCTGAATATGAAGGAGTCCTGGACCTGACGAACAATCCCCGGTTCAGGGAATATCTGCAGCAGATTGACGTGGGAGATATCTGGGGAGTAGGGCGCAGATACGCTCTCATGCTGAAAAGTTACGGTGTAAGGACAGCCTGGGACTTCTCAAAACAGCAAAAAAACTGGGTTAAGTCCAGGATGAGTGTGGTAGGTTTGCAGATCCTGCTTGAAATTCAGGGAAAACCATGTTTTGCCCTGGAAAAAACGCCCAAGCCCAATAAAACCATTATCAGCTCCAGATCCTTCGGCAGGGGCATAGAGACTCAGGAAGAGCTAAAGGAAGCACTGGCCGGTTATGTGACCAGAGCCACGGAAAAACTCAGGGCCCAGGGTTCAGTTTGTTCAGCTCTTACGGTTTTTGTTCATACCAGCAAATTCAGACCAGACCTCCCTCAATATGCCAACTCTCAAATGATAAAAATTCCTCATCCAACTGACTACACGCCGAATCTTATCAGGCATGCCCACGATGTTTTACAAAAAATTTACAAGCAGGGCTATGTCTACAAGAAGACCGGAGTCATGCTGTCCGGGATTGAACCAAAGAACCGGAAACAGCTTACTTTTTTCATGCCTTCCAGGGAGAAGGAAAGAAAAGAGCAAAAAACCATGTCAGTTATGGAAAAAATAAACAGCAGGTGGGGCAGGGGGACTATCAAACCAGCGGCCGCAGGCACCAACAGCATCACAAAGACATGGAGAATGCAAAGAAACCTGCTCTCTCCCAGATACACCACCTGCTGGAGCGAGTTGCCAGTTGCTGATGCAGACATTATTATATCCAGTACTTGAGGTCACCTGGATTCCAGGATATAAGACAATTAAATTTATTAAATACTAAATTTTATAAGGAGTTATGAAATGGCTCAATATCGCATCCACCCCCTGGTAATAGGCACTAAACGTTTTGACAAATCCATGATGACCTATCAGCACGGGTATGGGACTCCATATATTATACCCATATATTCCTGGTACCTGGAAGGAGGAGACCGGAAGATACTGGTTGACACAGGGGAAATGAGTCCGGTTTGTACTGAAGACAGGGAAAAGGATCTCGGAGGATCCATATACACCTTTGAACAGGGTTTATCCCGGGTGGGTCTGGCGCCTGAGGATATTGATGTGGTTATCCATACCCATCTGCACAATGATCATTGTGAGAATGACTACAAATGTGTAAACGCTGAAATATATGTTCATCCCCTGGAACTGGAGCATATTCATAACCCTCATCCGCTGGATTATCGGTATCTTGAGGACTATATCCTGGAAGTGGAAGAAAACGGTCAAATCAAAACCGTGGAAAAAGATGGAGAACTTTTGCCCGGGATCAGCGTTACACATACACCTGCTCACAGCCCGGGAGGATTGAGTGTTCTCATAAATACTCCCGGGGGTACAGCCCTGATCACAGGTTTTTGTGTAATCCAGGAAAATTTTGATCCCCCGATAGAAATCAGGGGCATGGAGATGGAGGTTATACCTCCAGGCACTCATATTAACGTCTATGAGGCCTATGACATCATGCTCAAAACCAGGAAGATGGCGGATATACTGTTGCCTCTTCATGAACCGGGTTTCGCGACGGGCCAGGTCATAGGCTGATTGGAAAAGCTCTTCCAGGCTCTGAGAACAGCTGCCTGGAGCTGGCTCGGATTAATGAATCCTGCTTGTCTGCAGGAGCCCAGAACAGTTACTGATTCAGCTCCCTGACCGCTTTGAGCGCGGCCTGGTAGTCAGGCTCGTTTCCCACCTCGGCGACAAGCTCATGATACCTGACAATATTGTCTTTATCCACTACAAAGACAGCTCTGGCCAGGAGCCTCACTTCCTTAATCAGCACTCCGTAGGCCATTCCAAAAGAAGCGTTTCGATGATCCGACAGAGTTAGCACGTTTTTTACCCCTGCCGCGGCGCACCATCTTTTCTGAGCAAAGGGCAGATCCATGCTGATGGCCAGAACCTGAACGTCATCTCCCAGGGAAGAGACTTCCTGATTAAACCTTCTTGTTTCCATATCGCACACCGAAGTATCCAGTGAGGACACAGAAGTTATAATTGTGATTTTCTGCTGTTTTGAGCTGAACAGGAAGGGATTCAGGTCGTTATCCAGCACTTCAAATTCAGGAGCTGAATCGCCCACCTTGATTTCATTACCCACAAGAGTCATAGGGTTGCCATTTATATTAACCAGTCCTGATCGTTCTTTCATAGCTTATCTCCTTTAATGGTTTATCAAGTTATTCATATAAATTTTGTCTGTTATTCCATCTAAAAGCAAGAAGGTTTTTTAACCGCCCGCTTCGCTCGACATGAAGGTTCACCCTGTTAAATCCAGCAAATCTGAAACGCTAAGCGTTATTTAACAGGGCAGGGACTAAAGAATGACGTTTCAATTTTCGCACCGCAGGTGCTGACAACTTTTCTGCTGGCAGGTCGCCAGCAGAAAAATGATTTCGGTCTTTCTTTCAGTCTGTGTTAGTCGAGCGAAGCGGGCGGTTAAAAACTTTTCTTTTTGTAAAGTACTCTATTATCTGGCGAATTGATCAAAAGCACCCTTGAGTCGGGAGAGCCTAAAAAATATGAATGCCAGATTTCCTGAAAACTGCCTGGCTTTAACAGTCATAAAATCACAAGCCATAATGTCTTGAACTTTTTGGCTTCATGCCATACAGCTTTTGACAAATTCCTTCTGAACAGTTTTTTTAATTTATTTACGACACGAAGCAGTCCAACCCCAACAAAATGTTCAAGAATTCAACAAAGGATCAAATATGAAAAAAATACCTGATTCCGAATCTTTTACTGACTGCCACAAAGCTTCCAGGATGCAGTTTGACAGGGCTGCCGATATCATGGAGATGGACAAGGAGCTGCGCCAGTGGCTCAACACATCATTCCGGGAACTGTCCGTGCGGATGCCTGTGCGTCTGGATGATGGCAGCGTCAGGGTATTCAGCGGATACAGGGTACAGCATAATAATGTCCGGGGCCCACATAAAGGCGGACTGCGTTATCATCCGGATGTTTCCCTGGAAGACGTGCGGGGACTCGCGGCCTGGATGACCTGGAAATGCGCGCTGCTTGGGCTGCCTCTGGGAGGAGCCAAAGGAGGAATCACCTGCGATCCAAAAAAAATGTCCCAGGGAGAAATTGAAAGGCTGACCAGGGAGTACACCCATGGAGTAGGGGATTTGATCGGGCCAACAAAGGACATTCCAGCTCCTGATGTCAATACCAATGAACAGATCATGGCCTGGATAATGGATGAATACAGCAAAAGAGAAGGTTATTCACCAGGGGTGGTTACAGGAAAACCAAGGGAGCTGATGGGATCGGCAGGCAGAATCGATGCCACTGGAAAGGGTGTCTCATTAATTGTTCAGAAATGGGCCCACAAAGAAAATATCGCTCTGGATAAAACAACAGTAGCGGTCCAGGGTTTCGGCAATGTTGGTTATTACGCGGCCCTTCATTTGAGCAGACTGGGCTGCAGGATAATCGCGGTCTCTGATTCCAGGTCCGCAACATTCAACAAACACGGTCTGGATATTGAATCCGCGAAAATACACAAGGTCAGAAAAGGAGATCTATTCGACTTTAATGGAGGAGAAAATATTAACTCTGAAGACGTTCTTACTCAAAAATGCGATTATCTGATCCCGGCGGCTCTTCAGAATGCCATTCATGGCGGCAACTTTGAGCGACTTCAAGCCAGGGTGATATTCGAGGCTGCCAATGGCCCCATCTGTCCATTTACAGAACCCAGGCTTCCGGAAATTGGCATTACAGTTCTTCCGGATATCCTGGTCAATGGTGGAGGAGTAACTGTTTCATATTTTGAATGGGTTCAAAATATTCAGCACCTTGAGTGGAAACAAGACATGATCGACACGGAACTTAAAATGATCATGCACAGAGCTTTTGAGGCGGTGTTTTCACTCGCAGAAGAACGGGATATCCCCCCGCGTCTGGCGGCCTTTATTCTGGCCATTGAAAAGGTGGTCCGGGCTGGACATCTGCGCGGGATTTATCAGGAAAAAATATAGTAAATTATTTTAACTGTGAAGAGATATTGCAGCTGAACAGGCTGGGAATACCAATAAAATCAGTATCTGAGGATTAAGCATGAAAATAACCGACCTGTTACCCAAAGAAGAGTGGAAACAGCTTGAAGAAGAATACTTTCTGAAAACTGGTCTGGATACCAGTATATATGACCCGGATGGCTTTACTTTTACCGGCCTTAAACAATGGGCCAACAATATTTGTCCACGTATCAAGTCCAGACCTGAATCGCTCCAGGCGGTCTGTGCCGTGGCTCATCAGAACCTGGCTCACCAGGCTAAGCAAACAGGTAAATACGTAATCGAAGAATGTGATATAGGTCTTATAAAAATATGCGTTCCCATTATAGTTGAAAATGAATGTATCGGAGCGTTTAGTGGGTGTGGTCTGCTTATGGAAGAAGGGGAGGTGGAAACATTTCTGGTTCACAAATTGACCAATATGGATGAAGCTGAGATAGAAGAACTTGTTTCCCAGATAAAAACGATCTCTGAAATCAGAGTCAGGGAAGTGGCTGTTGAAATGGAAGACAGGATAAAAGAAATTGTTTCTGACTTTATCAGTAAACAATATTTTAACTTCTTCCGCGCCAATGAAAGTGGCAGAACGATCATTTGAGAAATTAATAAGAGTTTTTTTAACCGCCCGCTTCGCTCGACATGAAGGCAGACCAAAGAATGACGCTTTTGCACCGCAGGTGCTGACACCTTTTGTGCTGGCAGGTCGCCAGCAGAAAAATGATTCCCGTATGTCTTCTTGGTCTGCCTTCGTCGAGCGAAGCGGGCGGTTATATAGTTCTTACCTAAAAACAAATTCAGAGAACCTTGCTATTACGTAACTTCAGCCGAACTGAATGGACCTGATGAAAAATGAAAAAAATCATCTTTGTTTTATTTATCCTGACCTGCCTTTACTTTGCTATCAGCTTTTTCAATGATAATGTTGATAATTATATTCTTATTCTGCTGGATAGAATGGTACACCGAATGAATATAAATATTGGATTATAAGCAGCAGATTAAATTCTTTGCAAAGAATTCAATTGATGGCAGTTATTTTTCAGGTGTTGGAAATGATTGGTTAAAGATTGAGGGCAAAAAAATTTCAGATTGGTTGTTCTATTGAAATGGTGGCCAAGAATGCTCCTACCTAACCGGCCTGT